>Ga0315901_10004891_pt1 | contig 16527 bp, 14 predicted proteins | sample LakEriMetagenome_10_FD_203761 | JGI IMG/M metagenome (GOLD analysis project Ga0315901, IMG submission 203761) | Freshwater fungal communities from buoy surface, Lake Erie, Ohio, United States - Buoy 2 MA116 | ecosystem: Environmental > Aquatic > Freshwater > Lake | place: USA: Lake Erie, Ohio...
CGGGTCCTGATACCCCGCGCCGCGCAAATCGAAAATCGCACCGAAGCCGCCCAAACTGCCGTCCGCGCCGGGACGGGCCGTGGCCCGGGCCAAGGGTTTGATGATTTCAACCAAGGTGTTGCCAGCGTCGATATCAACCCCAGCTTGCTTATAAGTACGTTTAATGACCATTCTCCATCTGAAATCATCGCTTGGTGCTAGGATCGCACGGCTAGATTGTCTATAATCCCTGCTGCGCCCGGCTCATTATCGGTTACCTTGATAGCGCAAAGAGGAGCTTGATGCCAAAACATTTTTTTAAAATCCTGCTCTGCTGCGCCTTGATCTGGCAATTCAGCGGCAGTGCCACCTATGCTCAGGTGCCAGATCCGATGTTGGCCGCGATATTCAAGGTTCAGGGCGTCACGATCACCATCGAAGACACCGACATCCCCCAAGCCAAGGCCAAGGCCTTGCTGGCGGCGCGTAACGAGGCTGCTTTGCGTTTATTGCAGCGGGTGACGCCAAATGCCTATCACCCCAAATGGCAAAAGACCGACAAGCTGCCGTTGCCGCGCTGGATCCAAAGCACCGCTATCCGCAACGAGCGAACCAGTAATAGCCAATATTCCGCCGAATTTGATTTCACTTTTCGGCCCACGGCGGTACAGGATTTTTTGACCGAGCAGTCGATACCGTGTTTAACGCAATTCGCGCCTGAATTTCTTGTGCTGCCCGTTTACGACCGCGGCGATCAATTGGTCGTCAATGCCGAACAGAATCTGTGGTTTCAATCATGGCAAAAAATCGCTCAGCAGCAGCGTTATGGCCTGGTACCATTTAAACTTCCTTCCCCGGCGCAGACCTTGCAAGGGGCCGATATCGAGCCGATTTTGAACAAGGATAAAATCCTGCCCATGGCGGCGCAAATGGGCGTAACCAAGGCATTGGTGCTGCGGGCCAAAATCGATGCGGCAACGGATTTAAACGGTACCATCATCACCGTGATGGTCGATAGCGCCGGGCTTAATCCCACCGGGACCGAGACGCGCAGCGCGTTTTCGCATCAAGGGCAAGTCAATCAACCGATGCAAACAGTGTTGGACGACGCGGCCATGGCATTCATGCAGCAGCTAGAGGGCGAATGGAAAGATCAAATCCAAAGTCATGGCGCTGCCAAAACGATCGAGGTTGTTGTACCCCTCCGCGGTATTGCTAGTTGGGTGGATATCTGGCAGCGCCTGCGTGCCATGCCTAATGTGCAAGATATTAGGGTGCGGGCGATCACCGTTTATACAGCGCAGCTGAGCATGTATGTCAGCGGCACCGATCAAAGCATCATCGATGATTTTCGAAATTACAATTTCCGGCTCGAACCTGGTCCGGAAACTTGGATCCTTAGCAGCAATCCATAGGAGTCGCGCGTGATTTTAAAAGCCGAGAGAAAACTGGCGATTTGGTTTTGGGCATCCTTGACCTTGTTATTTTTGGCAGGACTATATTTGCTGCAGGAAATTCTGCTGCCATTTGTGCTGGCCTTTGCGATTGCTTATTTGCTCGATCCGCTGGTGGATCGGATTGAACGCCTGGGGCGCAGGCCGTTTTGGCGGCATATCTGCACGCGGGGCAATGCGACTTTGTTTGCTTTGTCGCTCTCGACCTTTGTGTTGGTTGGCATCATCTCGATGTTGGTGCCGGTTGTCAAAAGCCAGGTGCAGGATATCGCCGCCACGTTTCCGCGTTATTTTGGCGAACTGGTAGCCCTGGCCAAGCCTTATTACGCGCCGCTACTGGCGGATTTTAATAACGGCGACAATACGCAATTGACCGATTTGGCGGGCAAGCAGGTTTCAACCGCTTTGAACATTTTGGACGGCGCTTTCCGTCATTTGGTCGATAGCGGGTCGGTATTACTGTCTTTGTTTTCGGTCGTGATCGTCACCCCTATCGTTACTTTTTATTTGTTGCGCGACTGGGACAAGATTGTGGCGAAAATCGACAGTTGGCTGCCTTTGGGGCAGGCGGATTTGATTCGGGGCCAGATGCATTTGGTTAATCAATCCCTGTCGGGATTTGTGCGTGGCCAGGGGCTGGTCTGTATCAGCCTTGGTGTTTTTTATGCCGTGGCACTTTCAGTCATTGGGTTGGATTTTGGTCTTACCATCGGTTTGTTCACGGGCCTGATGTCATTTGTGCCGTATTTCGGATCGGGTTTAGGGTTGTTGATTTCGCTGGTGGTGGCGATCAAACAATTCCCCGATTGGTTCTCCATTGGCCTCGTGCTGGCGGCGTTTATTGTGGGCCAAGTGCTCGAGGGGTATGTTCTGTCCCCGCGTCTTGTCGGCGAAAGGGTAGGGCTGCACGCCGTCTGGATTATCTTTGCCTTGATGGCGGGTGGCAGCTTGTTTGGGTTCTTGGGCATATTATTGGCGGTGCCGGTTGCTGCGACATTGGGGGTTTTGTTCCGCTTTTTGCTCGACCGCTATCAAAGCAGCGAATTTTATCTGGGTAACTCGGCGGCAGAATGATTCGTCAAATTCGCCTACCGCTGGGATTCAAAACCGATTATCGCCGCGATAATTTTATTGCCGGGCGCTGTAATCAGGCGGCTTTGGATTGGATCGAGCTATGGCCGGATTGGGGCAGCCATGCCAGTTGGCTCTGGGGGCCACAGGGTTCCGGTAAAACCCATTTGGCAGAAATATGGGCCGAGCACGCCAATGCTGCGATTGCAGACAAAGCGGCTAATGGTGATGCATTGCTGGATGTTTTGTGGCGCGGGCAAAATTTGGTGTTGGACAATGCACTTGGGTGGCTGGATGAAACCACGTTGTTTCATGTGCTGAACGCCGCTAAAAACGGCAATAATTCGATTCTGCTGACGGCGACCGAGTCGGTTTCCGGCATCAAAATTAGTACCCCAGATTTGCGTTCGCGTTTGCAGGCATTACCGCAAATCGGGATTGATGCCCCGGATGATGAAATGTTGCAGATGCTGGCCACCAAGTTGCTGGCCGACCGGCAATTGCGCGTCGAGCCGCAAGTCATTGATTACGCGATCTTGCGCTTGCCCCGCAGCTTTGGCGCGGTGCAGCAATTTGTCGCCGCGCTAGACGAGTTTTCCCTGGCCAATCGGCGCGGGGTTACGCTATCTTTGGCAAGGCAGGTGCTAAGCTTGCCGCAATTTCATGAAACGAATGGGTATGAATAATCTTATGCTGCCGATCAAGCCGGATTCGCCCAGCCGATTTTTAAACCGCGAATTGTCCACTTTGGCTTTTCAACAACGTGTGCTGCAAGAAGCGCAGAATCCTGCCAATCCGGTATTGGAACGCATCAAATTTTTGTCCATCGTCGGCAATAACTTGGACGAGTTTACGAATGTGCGCGTGGCCAGTCTCAAGGATATTTTGGCCACTGGCCACGATCCCGAGAGCGATGATGGCATGCGCGTCTCTGAGCAATTGGCGGCGATCAACGCCAAAATTCAGGAAATCAGCCTCCTGTCGCAAACCGCCTGGAATGGTATGCGCCAGGAATTGCAAAAGCATCAAATTCAAATTATCGGCGGTGCGCAGTTGACGGCGGCGCAGTTGCAATGGCTCGATCAATATTTTATGGAAAACGTGTTCCCGGTCTTGACCCCCTTGGCTATCGATCCGGCGCATCCTTTTCCATTTTTAAGCAACAAGTCCAAGGCGATTTTGTTGCATCTGCGGCAAAAAAAGAATGAAAAGACGATGCGCGCCATTATCCCGCTGCCGCGCCAAATCAACCGCTTTATCCGCTTACAGGGCAAGGCCAATCGCTTTGTCTTGCTCGAAGATTTGATCGCCCGGTGTTTCGATAGATTATTCCCAGGCTTCGAGGTTATCGACCACGGGCTTTTCCGGGTGCTGCGCGATCTGGAAACCGAAATCGAAGAACAGGCCGAGGATTTAGTCAGTATTTTTGAGAATTTTTTGAAAAAACGCAGCCGGGGGCAGGTGATTCGCCTATTGTTGCGGCGGGGCATGCCCCAGGATTTGCGCCACTTTCTGTTGCGCGAATTGTCGATTGACGAGCCGGATGTGATGGAAGTCGATGGCATGATCGGCTTATCGGATCTGGGCGAATTATATAAAATCGATGCGCCAGAATTGAAATTCCCGTCTTTTACCCCGCGCTATCCGCCGCGTGTCGCCAATTACAACGGCGATTATTTCGCGGCCTTGCGGCAAAAAGATTTCATCGTCCACCACCCTTACGAAAGTTTCGATACCGTTGTGCATTTCCTACAGCAGGCGGCGAATGATCCCGATGTCATTTCCATCCGGCAAACCCTTTATCGTACCAGCCAAGATAGCCCGGTGATGCGCGCCCTGATCGAGGCGGCGGAGGCGGGCAAATCCGTGACAGTAATGGTCGAACTGAAAGCCCGCTTTGATGAAGAAGCCAATATCCGCTGGGCTAAGAATCTGGAACGCGCCGGGGCGCAGGTGGTGTTCGGCTTTTTAGACCTTAAAACCCACGCCAAGGTTTCGCTGGTCGTGCGCAAAGAGGGCGAGGCACTAAGATCCTATGCGCATTTCGGCACGGGCAATTACAATCCGATTACCTCGCGCTTTTATTCCGATCTGTCCTTGTTTACCGCCGATGCAAAATTATGCCAAGACGCGGCGCGGCTGTTCAATTTCATGACCGGCTATGCCCAGCCCGAGAAGCTGGAAAAATTGGTGATGGCGCCGTTGCATATGCGGAAAAAATTGCTGGCGCTGTTCGATGCAGAAATTCAAAATGCCAAATCCGGCAAACCCGCCGCGATTTGGGCGAAAATGAATTCCCTAGTCGATCCCGAGATCATCGACCGCTTATACGCGGCGTCTCAGGCTGGGGTCAAAATCGAATTGATTGTGCGCGGCATTTGCTGTCTGCGGCCCGGCGTGCCGGGATTGTCGGACAACATCAAGGTGCGCAGCATCGTCGGCCGGTTCTTGGAGCATGCGCGGTTGTTATGCGCGGCCAATGGCTCGCCCATGCCATCGGCGGATACGCGGGTTTATTTATCCTCGGCCGATTGGATGCAGCGCAATTTGAATGGGCGGGTGGAGGTGCTGGTGCCGATCGAAAACCCCACCGTTCACGCCCAGGTGTTAAATCAGGTGATGTGGGCCAATTTGCAGGACAACAAGCAGGCTTGGGAGTTGCAGGCAGATGGAACATACGCGCGCGTCCAAGCCAAAGAGCAGACGCCATTTGCCGCCCATGAATACTTCCTCTCTCATCCCAGCCTGTCGGGCGTGGGCGGGTCGATGAAGCGCGGCCATAAAAAAGTGCTCAAGCTGCGGCACAAGAATCCGGTGGCCTAAGCCATGAAAACTGCGGTTCATACAAACTTGCGGGCGGTTGTCGATATTGGCTCAAATTCCATTCGCCTGGTGATATTCGAAGACGGTCAACAATTTAAACGCGTGGTGCATGAATCGGAAGCGTGCGGCTTGGGGCGCGGGCTTAGCACCACGGGGGTGCTTAATCCGGACGGCAAGGCCGAGGCTTTGCGCTTGATGCAGCGCTTTGCGGCAATTTTGCGCGAGCACGGCGTTGCCAATAAACATACTTATGTTATCGCCACCGAAGCCGTCCGCCGCGCCAAGGACGGCAAGAATTTTATTCATGTGGTTAACAAGCAAACCGGCTTAAGAATTAAGACCATCACCGGCGAAGAAGAAGGATTTTTTTCGGCCTATGGCGTGGCTTGTGGTTTTGCTTCTCCGCGTGGAATTGTCGGCGATATGGGCGGCGGCAGTTTTGAATTGGTGTCGATCAAGGACGATAAAATCGGCAAACGCATCAGCTTGCCATTCGGTCCGTTGCCGCTTTTAGACAGTAAAAATTCCTTGGCTGAAATCCGTAAATCCGTGCGCGCAGAATTAAAGCGCTATCCGTGGTTGAAATCGTCCGGACGGAATGAGACTTTTTATGCCGTGGGTGGTATTTTCCGCAGCCTGGCGCGGATCTATAAGCACGAGCACAAAGACCCGCTCGACTCCGTGCATGGATTCGCGTTGGGCGCCAAAATTTGGCAGCGGTATTTACGTGGCGGCAAATCTAAATTATGGACCAATGCTGCCAGATCCGCCGGGGTGCGGGCCGACCGGGTGGATAAAATTCCAGTAGTGTTGACCGTACTGGACGAGGTGTTCGATTACGTGGGCTTTGACCGCATCAAATTCTCGGAATATGGTTTGCGCGAGGGGGTTTTAGCGACCGAACGCGGTCTCAAGCCTGACCCCGAGCTTTTGGTGCAGGCATGCAGCGCTGTGGCGGCGCGCTACCGGCGCGCTATCGGGCCAAAGCCCGGTGTTGATGCCCAGCAAGTATATGACTTTATAGCACCCATCTGCGCCAAAATTAGCCTAAAGCCTAGGCAAAAATTATTGGTACGGGCAGCGTGCGCCTTGATGGATATCGGCTGGGCGATGAGCCGTCCCGACCGCGCCATCAATTTGTTGCGGGAGATTGCCGAGGAACCATTTCCCCAAGCCAGCCAGCATGACCGGATGTTGATTGCGCTGATGATATTCGCCCGTTACGGCGGCAAAATGAGCGATGTGCCTTTTGATCTTAAAAAATTCACCCCGCAGGAAATGAAAATGACCCAAGTGGTCGGGCATGCGCTGCGCTTGGCGGACACGCTGTGTTTGGGCGCATCGTCGATGCTGCCGGATTTGCGGCTGGTGGTCTTGCGTCAGGTTTTATCGCTGGAATTGCCGCGTACCATGCCCATCGCTGGCGGCGCCGACGTGCCTACCCGTCTAGAGCGGTTGGCGGATAGTTTGGGTGTCACAGCACTGACGGAGCAAAAAATCCGCCGCCGCTAGGCTGCCGGAATCAGCTTGAGGCCCTTTTTATCAAAGGCCAAGGCAATTTTGCCAGCGCGTAATTCCAGTGCCGTGTTGCCGAACACTTCCGCCCGCCAGCCGCGCAGGGCCGGGCATTTTTCATCCTCACCGCGCACGATCAGATCAATATCGTCCGAATTGGCGATCAGCTTGGCGGCGACGCCGTTGCTGTCGGCCTGGATACGCAGCAAGACGCGCAATAACTCGGCCAAGGCGGCTTGTTGCTGTGTCAAGGGGCGAGGGGTCACAATTTCCGGCCAGGTTTTTGGATCGGCGTTAAGTGCTTTTGCGCAGGCGGCGATCATTTCCGGCTTGTCACGGTTGGCGATCATGCCCCGTGCCTGGCGGTATTTTTCAAAGTCGTCATTGTGTTGCGGTGGCTGGCTGGCAATTTCCAATAGCGCATCGTCCTTGACGATGCGACCGCGCGGGACGTTGCGCGCCTGGGCGGCGGTTTCCCGCCATGCCGCCAACTCGCGCAACACCGCCATGAATTTTGGTTTATTGGTGCGCGCGCGCAGCCGATGATATTGCTCGTAAGGGTCCAATTGATAGGTGCGGATATCCGCCAGGTTTTCCATCTCCTCGACGATCCAATTCAATCGGCCGGATTTTTCCGCCTGTTGCATCAATTTGGTGTAGACGATTCGCAAATGCGTGACATCGCCCAGGGCATAGCGGATATGCGCTTCGGTCAATGGCCGAATGCTCCAATCCGTAAAGCGCATGGATTTGTCCAATGCCTGGTTGCATAATTTTTGCACCAGGGTTTCATAGGATACCTGTTCGCCGAAATCACACACCATGGCGGCGACCTGGGTATCCATGATCGGGGCGGGTACTTGGGCGCTTAACTTGACGAAAATTTCGATATCTTGGCGGGCGGCGTGGAATACCTTGGTAACTTTGGGATTATGCAGCACGGCATAAAAGGGGGTCAGATCCAGCCCCTCGGCCAAGGGGTCGATAGCCACGGCATTTTTGCTGTCGCCTACTTGGATCAAGCATAAAATCGGCCAATAAGTCTTTTCCCGCATAAATTCGGTATCAACCGTAATGAACGGTTCGTTAGCCCATAGGGCGCAATGCTTGGCAAGTTCGGCAGTGGTGGTGATAATCATATCAGGGTAATGGGGCATAGGGTAATAGGGTAGTAGGGTAAGAAGAAAGTTTTTCCTATTACCCTACTACCCTATACGCTATTACCCTCCTAAAAAGGGTTGGAACGCTCGTCAAAACACGCTATCTATAGCCGCATAATAAACGAATAGAAAGCAGAGAATAACCTATGCATCTTTATCGCACTCATACTTGCGGCCAATTGCGGAAAACCCATGTTGGCGAAACCGTTAAATTATCCGGCTGGGTCCACCGCCTGCGCGATCATGGCCAATTGCTGTTTATCGATCTGCGCGATCATTACGGGCTGACTCAATGCGTGATTAACAGCGATAACAAACAATTCGCCCAAGCCGCCGGCTTGCGGAGCGAGAGTGTGATTACCATCATCGGCAAAGTCGTCGCCCGCACGGCGGAGACCGCCAATGCCAAATTGCCGACCGGCGATATCGAATTGGCGATTGTGGAATTTAGCGTCAATTCCGCTGCCGAAGTTTTGCCGCTACAGGTCAACAGCGATATCGAATTCCCCGAAGAAACGCGCTTGCGCTATCGGTTTTTGGATCTACGCCGGGAAGAAATGCATAAAAACATCGTCCTGCGTAGCCAGGTGATTTCATCGCTGCGCCGCCGCATGATCGAAGCCGGGTTCACCGAATTCCAAACGCCGATTTTAACCGCTTCCTCGCCCGAAGGGGCGCGGGACTATCTGGTCCCCAGCCGTGTGCATCCCGGCAAGTTTTATGCCTTGCCGCAAGCGCCGCAGATGTTCAAACAATTGCTGATGGTGGCGGGTTTTGACCGGTATTTCCAAATCGCCCCCTGTTTTCGCGACGAGGATGCGCGGGCGGATCGTTCGCCAGGCGAATTTTATCAGCTCGATTTTGAAATGAGCTTTGTCACCCAAGAAGACGTGTTCAACACCATCTCGCCCGTATTGCGCGATGTGTTCCAGGAATTCGGCCAAGGGCGTAACATTACCAACTTGCCGTTCCCGATGATTAAATATGATGCGGCGATGCTGCATTACGGCTGCGACAAGCCCGATTTACGCAATCCGCTGATGGCACAGGATATAACATCCGTGTTCAAGGGCAGTTCGTTCCAGGCATTCGCGGGCGCGATTGAACACGGGGCCGTGGTGCGCGGTTTACGTGTGCCCAATGTCGCCGCACAACCGCGCAGCTTTTTCGACAAATTGAACGATTGGGCCAAGGAAATGGGCGCGCCGGGCATGGGGTATATCACCCTGGCCGAGGGTGCGGCCAAGGGGCCAATTGCCAAGTTTCTGGATGGCGACCGCCTGCCGCAATTGAAAACCATTACCAATGCGGTGGATGGCGATGCGGTATTTTTCATTTGCGATAAAAAGGAACCGGCCAGCAAGTTACTGGCGGCGACGATCAAAAAAATCGGCGAAGATCTGGGCTTGATCGAGAAAAACGCTTTTCGTTTTTGCTGGGTCGTTGATTTCCCGATGTATGAATGGAATGACGATTTGAAAAAAGTCGATTTCTGCCATAACCCGTTTTCCATGCCGCAGGGCGGGATGGACGCGCTGTTGAACCAAGACCCTTTGACTATCAAGGCGTTTCAATACGATATCGTGTGCAACGGCATCGAATTGTCTTCCGGGGCGATCCGCAACCATTTGCCCGAAGTGATGTTCAAGGCGTTTGAAATTGCGGGCTATACCAAGGCCGATGTGGAATCGAAATTCAGCGGCTTGTTGAACGCGTTCAAATACGGCGCGCCGCCGCATGGCGGCTCGGCCCCCGGCATTGACCGGATGGTGATGCTATTGGCCGATACGCCCAATATCCGCGAAGTGGTGGCATTCCCGATGAACCAACGGGCGGAGGATTTGTTAATGAACGCCCCGGCCGAGGTGGATGCGCTGCGTTTACGGGAATTGCATATTCAATTGAAACTGCCCCCCGTCAAAAAACCGGGCGAGGCAGCGTAAACAAAAAAACCGGGCCTAGGCCCGGTTTTTTTATCGCGCATCACGCGCGTCTTCGCGTTCAAATCGAGCGCGAATGGCGCGTTGCACGCGGTCTGGCTGTTGTAATGGCGTTCGCCGTTTTGTTCGATCGCTGGTTTGTACGGGCAGCATACTGTCCCGCCGTCCCAACGCGATGCCGGAATTGGGTACATAGAAATAGCCGATGAATGCCATCTCTTTGTAAGGTTTTTCATGGCGGGCATGTGCACGTGGATCTTTGATTGCTTTGCCTGATTTATCATGCCCCTCGACTGGGCCGATGCCGCATTTATGCGACCAATAGCCGTCACGATCTAGCCTATAAAAATGATACAGTCTGCCATTGGGATGTCCATCATAGGCACAGCTGAAGGCTGCTACCGCATAACAGCCGGGCGGTGGCGGATTGGGTTTTTTTTGTCCCGCGAAAATTAACCCATCGTTTTCCAGAAGTTGTTTAAATTTTTTATGGTTCAGGCGCGTGCTTTTAAAATCTACTTTTTCTGCCGAGTTTATGCCGATAGGCGGCACATTGGATTCTTTATAATCGCGTCTGGTACAAGGATCGTTTGCTCCATAGGCGTAGCAAGAATTTGTAATTTCAACATCCAGCCAATTTGTCTCGTCGGGCTTTTGCCAGCTTTGCGGCAAAAAATCCGGGGCGCAATGAGGTAGCCGTGCAAACAGTTGAAGGCGCGCCCGTTTCAGTTTGGCCCGTGCTTCTTCTTCCAGTTCCTTGTCGCTAGGATTTGGGGGTAATTTACGCATTCATAAAAGTATCTTATAAGGATACTTTTGTCAAGCAGCAGATTATGCGCGGGGGACGGTTTTAAACGTCTCGCTAACGCCATGCGGGGTCATGGTGCGTTCGATGACCAATAATGTGCCAACGACGCGCTCGGCCAGTTTCTGGGTGTGCTCGACTTCGTCTTGGGCGCGTTCAAACGCGATGCCAAGATCAGCGACCACGCCATGCTCTACCATCAAATGGGCCACGCGGTTGATAACCCGCTGATATTCATTCGGGCTGATCATCCGCACCTCTACCATTTTGGCAAAGCCGCCGCTTTCGGTGCCGAGCCAGAAATTATGCACTTTGTCAGCCGAGGCCGGGTCAGAGGGATCCAGCTTGGTCAACAAAAACGCCGCTGGAATAGCGGTCTCGCCATTTTTGGCCGGTTTCTCGTACTGCTCGGGCGCATCGTCCCGGGTAAAAATTACTTGCAGGAATTTGATGGTGTTACTTTCTTTCATCCACCCAGCATACGCCCATTGCCAATTGGCGGCAAGCATTGGCTTGAAGATCAGGTTTTAAGCCCGGCATAGTGTGTAACAGACATCACCCCAACCTTGCGGTTGGGGTGATAGGGGGAGGGAGGGGTAAGGAGGGAGGGGAAAACTGACCTAGGCCGGGATGCGTTTGCGATCCTTTTTATGCTGGTACATGGCGCTATCGGCGGCCTGATAAAGTGTGGCGGCGTCCATTGCGGGGTCGATTACAGAGACGCCAAAGCTGGCTTGCACGCGAATGCTGCTATCCTGCCAACGCACCAAAAGCGAGTTGATGGCGTTTTGCAGTTCTTGGGCGCGTTGATTGGCCAGCTCGACGCTGGCGTCCAGCATTAAAATGGCAAACTCGTCGCCGCCGATTCGGGCAACACTATCGGTTTTGCGGACGTATTGGTGCAATAATTCGGCTACTTGCAATAACACTTCGTCGCCCGCGGCGTGGCCGTGGGTATCGTTGATGGCTTTAAATCCGTCCAGATCACAAATAACTAAAATGCCTTGGCCAGAACGGCGTTTAGAGCCGGATAAAGCCCGCGTCATTTCGCGTTGAAAGCCCCGCCGATTTAACAGCCCGGTTGTCTCATCCGTCACGCTCAGGCTTTCTAGGGTATGGATACGTGCTTGTTGGCGGGCGATTTCACGCTCGGCGGCGCGGACGGCGATTAAAGCAGTTCTCAATAGCATTTGTTGTTGGGCTTCGGCCTTGTTGACCGAATCGCTGTCGATGGAGCGCAGTTTTTTGGCAAAGGATTTGAAATCCAGTGGTAAATCCGCAAAGCTATTTTCAAAGTCTTGAATGAAGCTGGTGGTCATGATTATCTCCCCGATCAACCCTTTGCTGTTTTGCTTTTGGATATGCAAATACCGTGCCAGGAGATAATTTCTTTTAAAATCAAATAGATATATAGAATTTTGTAGGTAATTTATAGACTTAATCCAGCTTTGGGGCTGTAGGTGGGAAAGTTTGACCCGCAGTTTTTGCCGCGTAGGCTTTTGTGGATGCGGATCAGACGTTTGGATAATCCCGCACCGTATCTGCGCGGTTTTCATAGAAAATAAACCATCGACTGGTCATAATGGCGGATCAAGTTTCCTTATTTCCATTCCTTTAGCCAGCCATCGAGATTCAGTGTGACCGCGAAAAAAGTAATGATTGTTGAGGACAACGAACTCAACATGAAATTATTCAACGATTTGTTGGAAGCGCACGGCTATGTGGTCGTGCAGGCTACCAACGGCTATGACGCCATGAAGCTGGCGCGCGAACATATGCCTAATCTGATTTTGATGGATATCCAATTGCCCGAAGTGTCGGGTTTGGATGTCACCCGCTGGTTAAAACAAGATGATACCTTAAAGCATATTCCTGTGATCGCCGTGACCGCCTTTGCGATGAAGGGGGATGAGGAAAAGATCCGCGAAGGAGGGTGCGAAGCCTATATCGCCAAGCCCATCGCGATTATGAGTTTTCTTGAAACGATCGCCAAATTCCTAGGGTAAACCATGCCTGGCCGGATTCTTATCGTCGATGACGTGCCCGCCAATATCCGCTTGCTCGAGGCCAAGCTAAGCGCCGAGTATTACGAAGTTCTATCCGCAATCGATGGGCCATCGGCCTTGGCGTTGGTTAGATCCGAAAAACCCGATATAATTTTGCTGGATGTGATGATGCCCGGCATGGATGGATTCGAAGTTACCCGCCGCCTTAAGGCCGATCCCGAAACCAGCCGGATACCGGTCGTGTTGCTGACCGCGCTGTCCGATGTCAAAGACCGGGTAGAGGGGTTACGTGCAGGGGCAGATGATTTTCTGACCAAACCCGTGCAGGATATTTCTTTGTTCGCCCGGGTGCGGTCATTGTTGCGCTTAAAAATGATGATCGAAGAATGGCACGCCCGGGACCGTACCGCCCAAGAATTCGGCGTCGCCAAAGCCGCCGCCGATGACGATGTGGGTCGCAAGGGCCGTTTGCTTCTGATCGAGCCCAACACGGTAGACGCCGATAATATCGCCGAAGCCATCAGCCCCGATGAACATGATCTGACCAAAGCCGTTAGCTCCGAATCCGGCGCGGCGCTGTTGGCCGAACATGGCTATGACCTGCTATTAATCAGCAGTAACTTTACGGGCGAGGATTGTTTGCGTTTTTGCTCGCGCCTGCGTGGCAGCGAGAAAACCCGGCATATGCCCATATTATTGCTGGCCGATAGCGATGACAAGCAACGCCTGGCCCAGGCGCTGGATTTAGGCGTCAATGATTTTATCGTCACCCCGGCCGATGCGGATGAATTGCGCGCGCGCATCAGAATCCAAGTCCGCCGCAGCCGCTATCAATTGCTTTTGCGCCAGAATTTCGAACAAAGCCTCACGCTGGCTTTGACCGACACCCTGACGGGTGTTTATAACCGCCGCTATTTCGATGCGCATATTCAACAATTATTCGCCCGCGCCCAGAACGCCGACAAACCGCTGGCCTTGGTCGCGGTCGATATCGATCATTTTAAACGCGTCAACGACACTTATGGTCATGGTGCTGGGGACAAGGTCTTGCGCGAAGTCGCGCGCCGCATGGCCGATAATCTGCGTAATCTGGATATGGTAGCCCGTATGGGCGGCGAAGAATTTTTTGTTGTCATGCCCGATACGCCGTATGATTTTGCGATGATGATTGCGGAGCGTTTGCGTCAGTACATCGCCGCACCCGAGGTCGCGCTCGATAACGGTCAGAGCGTGCCAGTGACCATCAGCTTGGGTGTTGCCATATATGATCCAAAGCAGCCCCAGGCTGTGCCCGCCCTGATGGAAACAGCCGATCAGGCGTTGTACCAAGCCAAGCACCAAGGACGCAATCGCGTCATTGGCAGTTTGGGCCAAGCGGCAATCAAATCGGCATAAAAAAACCCGCCAAGTGGCGGGTTTTTTGCAAAATTTGGCACAAGGCTATTTCAGCTTGGCCTCTTCGAAATCTACATGCTGTCCGGCAATGGGATCATATTTGCGCAAGCGCATTTTTTCCGGCTTGGTGCGGGGATTTTTCTTTTTGGTGTAGTAATAGCCCGTACCGGCGGTGCTGAGCAATTTGATCAATAAAATATTCGACTTGGCCATAATTTTTCTCTGTTTTAAGATAAATGTTCTGCCCCCTAATTGGGGTGCACACTTAAAGCGGATTTTGGGGCGATTGTCAAGCCTTGGCCAATGAGGGCCGGATGGGACTAAATTCTATTGTTTTTCAAAAGCTTGCTATAAAGGCCAGGGTCGGCCAGGGTGGCCACAGCCAATTGCAGGTCCAGAGCCTTGCCCGATCTGGCGGCTTTGTTACAATTTCCTGCATCCCAAGTAACTTGTGGGGCACGGCGCATCCAGATCATTAACCGTTCCGGCTCGGGCAGAGCCCCGCCGTTTTCATCGATACCCGTTTTAGCGCTGCAGATTTGCGGCATGACCCCATGCAGCGAAGTTTCACCGCCGCTTGCGGGTTTATACAGCATGGCCCAGGTAATTGCCACCTGACCCAAGCCGTCGATGTAACTGGCCCGCTGCACGGCCCCTTTGCCATAGCTGGCCGTACCGATAATGACCGCGCGGCCATGGTCTTGCAATGCTGCTGCTAATACTTCGGCTGCGGACGCGGTGCGGCCGTCGATCAAAACCGCCATCGGCTGATTTAACTTGTCGCTACCGCTTTGCGCACTGAATTGTTTCGAGCTGTCGGGATGACGCCCCCGCATGGAAACCAACTGTCCGCTGGCGACGAATAAATCGGCCAGCGCGGTTGCTTCCTCGAGAACGCCACCCCGGCTCCCCCGCAGATCCAGAACGATGCGGTTAAAAGCGGCGCGGTTTTGCCATAAATTGTCGGCGATTTTTTCAGCCAACCCCGGCGTGAAGTGTTCGATACGCAACAGTGCGATTTGATTGTCGTACCGTAGCGAGAATTTTTCTGCTGCCAAGGCTTGGCGCGCGATTACCACGGCTAATTCACGGCCATCGCGATCGATGCGCAATTCAACCGCGCTGTGCGCTGGGCCGCGCAATTGTTGTACCAAATCTTTGGCGCGCTGGCGTTCGGTCGGTTGTCCGTTGATGGCAAGGATGCGGTCGCCCAGTTGTAGTTGTTCCTTGGCGGGGCTATTGGGCAGGATGTTGCTAACAAAAGCGCCGTCGCGTTTGGTGGTGATGCTGATACCAATGCTGGCTTGGGGTTCGTCCAAGTCGGCCAAGTTGCCGGTTTTTGCATCGGGCAGGGCGGACAGGTTGACGTGCGAATACTGATCCAGCGCCTTCATCAGCGTGGCAGCTATTTCACCTGCGCGTTCCTGGATCGGTAGTTTCTGCAATTCGCGTGAATTGGCATAAAGCTGTATCAGCATGTTTTGCGTAATCTGCCCCCAGGCGCGGGCAGCATTATTGTCCGGGACGCGATAGGACAAAATGGGCTTGGCGTCATAATAAATCAGCAAATGTCCCGCTTCGCGCGTGCGCAGCTTGGGCTCGATATGCTGCATGATGTCAACGGCATAATAAAACAGTTGTTTGGATACGGGTGGATTTAAATGGAATTCTTGGATCTGCACAAAAAGCTGTTCAAAGATCGGCTTGGTGATCTTTTCATCCGCGGTTGCAGAGCGCGGGCAGAGAGTAAGGATACCAACATAAACAGCTATCGCCGCAAAATCAAGAATTTTGCGGAGCGGTTTGTGTAGGTTGATCCACCCGATACTAGTCATGCCCCCGGCACCTCCTGTGCGCTTTATGTTTTATTGTCACGCGTTATGACCGGCCTAATTGGCCAGTCTTTTTAGCTTAAGACAAAATCGTATCTTTTTTGCTAATGAAAAGGATACAATACATAAAAGTCAGGGTAATTTTATTGCTTGACGACTGCTGGGCCGTTTATGTTAGGGTATGCTGTATCGGGGAGTTTTAATATGGTTCAAAACCGTCGTCAATTTTTGACTCTGGCCTTTGCTGGCTTGGCTAGCGCCATGGGTGCTGGGCAGGCCGAAGCGGTAACGATTACCGCTGCCAATGACTCTGGATTGCGTATAGCGGGCGGGCTTTGGGAAACTTTTGCCGATGCGACCAAGGGCACTGATCCGAGTACGTCCGTCACCGCTTTGCCCGTCATCACCCCGGCGATACGCGCCTTGGCCGGGCAGGAGATTCGTATCGAAGGGTATTTGCAACCGATTACCATGGGTTTTGGCCGCAGCGAATATGTGCTTAGCCGCATGCCGTATCATTGCCCGTTTTGTTACTCGGGGGGCCGGG
>Ga0315901_10004892_pt1 | contig 16525 bp, 31 predicted proteins | sample LakEriMetagenome_10_FD_203761 | JGI IMG/M metagenome (GOLD analysis project Ga0315901, IMG submission 203761) | Freshwater fungal communities from buoy surface, Lake Erie, Ohio, United States - Buoy 2 MA116 | ecosystem: Environmental > Aquatic > Freshwater > Lake | place: USA: Lake Erie, Ohio...
CATGATGCTGCCGACCGTGCCGCCAAGTTCTTCCTTTGTCATTTCGTCAACTCATGTTGCATGACTGTAAGCAGTGCCCTGTGCGACAGCCGCTCTAGCCACCACGTTACAAGCCACTGTACTACCGCCGCCGCAACGGCTTGCAGCAGGAAGATCCAGATGAACCCGTACTCGCGCGGCTCCTGCCCGCTCATCGCCTGATGCTCACGCTTCACCTGCGTGAGCAACGCATGCACGTAAACGTCCCGCTGCTGGTTGTCGCGGCACGCGGCGAGGTAGTCGCCCGACCAGTTGGCGACCGATAGCTGCACGAGGTCGTTCACAGTGTCGCGGCCGACGAGCCGCTTGCGGATCGGCGGCAGGGCGGCCCAGCACTTGGCTTGGAGGTCGGCGAGGTTCATTTTGGGCACTTCCCGTCGGGGCAGGGCTGGGCCTTCGGCTTTTTGCCGGTGCCTTTGCAAACAGGGCACTGCATGACAATACGCCCGTCGCCAATCTTGCCGGTGCCGTCGCAGTTCTCGCACACGTCCGACTGCGGAGCCGGCGTGATCTGACGCCGCATCAGCACGACCATGCGGGCCGTCTCGCAGGCGAGATCCGCCGTGATGCCGGTGTCACCCGGCAGCGACGCAACGCAGCCCACGAACGCAACAGCGAAACAAACAAGCCACCTCACAGGATGCCCTCCAGCCAGTTGCCGTCGAGCTTCCGTGGGGCGAATCCCGAGTAGCCAGACAGGGCGAAGCTGTCCTCACCTTTGAGCATCCGCGTGCATGTGTCGGCTCGCACCCAGCCTGCCGACCGCTGGAACTGCACGGGCAGGGTCTTGTCCACGTCACCCGAGTAGCAGTCGCCCCAGCTATTCACGCAGAGCAGGGCCGGATACGGCTTCCACCGCACGCCGGCGAACATCATGCAGTGAGCCCAGGTGCCCATCGGCGACAGGTAGCCCCCGTCGCGGAGCGTCATCGAGAATCCCTGCATGGAGCACACAGCGACCGGGTAGCCGTTCTGGATCGCCTTGGCGGCATCCTCAAACGAGGTCGTGAGGGCCACGCTGCTCACCTTGTGGTTCGCTGCGTACTTCTCCAGGCGGTCGGGCACGCCGTCGCGGCCCCACTCCTTCTCCCGCGTTCCGCTGTTGTCGGTGAAGCGGTCGCCGCCGTAGTCGATGCCGTAGTGCAGCGTGCCGAACTTCGTGACCGCCTTGGCTGCCGCGCCGCCATAGGAGCCGTCGCCGCCTAGGTTCCGCTGTCCACGCACCTCAACGCGAGAGAAGGCGTACACGCTGGCTTCGAGCACCCTGCCGCCGTACACCTCGGCTTCGCTGCGGACGTGAATGTCACACGCGGCGAGAATGTCGCACGACAAGGCCCAGCCCCAGCCGACGCATGACCCGATCTTCTGGGCACCACGCTTCCAGCCGGGATCGCACTGGAGCAAGTGCGACCCGAGGAACACGTCTCGCGTCTCATCGAGGGCGAGGTCAGGCCCAGCCTGGGCGAGCGTCGGCTTCGCCAGCGACGCCAGGAACTCGTCGGTGCCGCTGCGATCCGGCGAGTAGCCGAACATCGGGATGAAGTCGGCCATGCCTCACCCTTTCCCGATGCCAGCCCATGCAATCGCCTTCGCCATCTCGGCGTAACGCTCCCGCAGATCCTTCGTCACGGGCACTTCCTCGTCACCCATCACGCTGCCGTAGACGGCCTCGACGGCCTTGCGGAGTTCCTCGTTCTCGCCAGGGGCGTGCTTGCCGATCCGCCGCCATGCGATGTCGATAGCCAACGCCGTGAACAGCCGCAGGCTTCGGGTGTCGGTGAACGCGACTTCCTTGGCGGCCACATCGCCGGCCACAACCAGAGCCGCCTTGCTCCAGGCGTCGGCCCAGATGGCACGATCCACGGCGTTCATTCCGGCCATCGCTGCGGCCACGGGCTTGACGGTCACTTGCATCGCATCGCTCGGCTTATCGACAACAACGCTCGGCACCGCAGCAGGCAACGCCAACGACGGCATCGGCACCTTGCCCCACGCAGCCGCAACGATCAGAGCGGCAGCGGCGATGCGTGCGAGGAGTCCCGCTTTTTCTTTTGCGGCTTCCAGCGCACGACTCGCGTAGGCTTGGATTTGTGCCCGGTAGGGAGCAAGCAGTAGAGCCGCCGCAGCAAGGCAGGCAGCGATGCGAAGTGAGGAGTCATTCACCGACGCATCCCTTCGATCTTTTCCACGGCCCACCGCACGAGCTGCTCGCCCTCTTTTGTCTTGAGCAGGGCTGCGAGGTGCCGCACGAGTTCGTCGTCGAGGCCGCTGTCCGTTTTGCTTGCGAGCCATTCGGCACACTCCGAAACCACAACTGCCTTGGCGAACGGGTCGAACGCGGCGAGGTACCGCTGCCCAAACGTGAGCAGCGGAGCCCAGGCCTGGATTAGGGCGAGCTTCTGCCAGATGGTGAGGTTGTTGCCGTACTGCCCGACTTCCTCGGGCGTCATCTCGAAGCTGGGCATGGGCGTCAGTCCTCCTCTTCGGAGTCTGGCCCATCGTCGCCGCCCTCTGGCAGAGGCCAGTTGATAGTTTCGTTCAGGTGGTCGTAGACGAGATCCCACAGGTCTGCGGATTCTTCTGCCGCCTCTTGCCGATCGAGCCGGTAAGGCTGCTTAAAAGACTCCTCGCGGTCGGGAATGATTTTTCCGTCGCCCGTGGTCATGTAGACGTAGGCGTACTGCCGGCCGACCTCGATCACGATCCGCCGTTCGACGTAGTCGGGGACTTTCATTCGTCACCCATCTGCTCGAACGCGGCGCGGGCCTCGGGCGTCATTTCGATCCGCTGCAGCGACACGGTCGCACGCTTCACAACCGCCCGCTCTTCGCGGGTCCGCTCGTCCCACTTCGCCTGTATCTCGCGGCAAGCCTGGGCGATCTCGCGTGGCGTCGGGTCTCGCTGGCGTTCCGGCTTGAACCGCAGCCGGCGATCGTTCCGCAGCGGCAACTTCCACACGTCGCGGAGCCGCAGCACTTGGTCTTTTGAAATCGTCCACCGCTCGCACAACGCCGAGATCGGCATGTGCGTCATCCAATCGGCTCGGAATGTGGCAACGTCAATCGTCGCCGTTATGCCGCGCATGCTGCATCCATCGCATGACAGTTCGCATCGCAGGGCAGAGGTACAGCCCTTGGCCGCCCGTAGCCTTTTCGATGCTTTGGTGAAACGGAACGTGTTCACAATCTTTCACGCCGTCGTATGTGCCTTTGAGGTAGGCGTCGGTGCGATAGACGCAGAGCCCGCCAAACGCCGAGCACACACGCACCGGCGGCGATCCCACGGGCGGTATCCACTGATGCTTCCACCCGCCGAGGCCGGCGGTGTAGTCATCCCAGTAGGAGTTCAATCGCAGCGCCCAGGCGTCGTAGTGCGCCCATCCGCTGGTCAGCTTCGGCGTGTTGTTCTCGCCCATACTCATGGTGGCCGTCTCGAGCAGGGACACAGCCGCCATGCCGTACGCCCCCTGGAGCTCTACAAGCCAGCCAACGCCGTTGAGAAGGCCAGGCACAGAGAAGCCGCCCCAAGCGTCCCAGTCGATCGCTATGACGTAGTCGGCGTCGGCTGCACACGCACGTACCCACCGCTGGCAGGCGTCGCGGTACTCGGCCAGGGCGATCGTGCGAGGGCCGGCGAACTCTGCGGAGAACTGCTTCCGCCCGAGGATTTGGTAGTGGAACGTGGCTTCCTTGTGGGTGCGGCAGAACTCGGCCAGCACGTCTACCGTGTCATCGTCGCAGTCGTTGCTTTCAAGGTGCAGCCGCCAGTCGCGGCAGCCTTCGGCGACCTGCAGGGCCTGCTCGAGGTTAGCCCGCAGAGGGCCGCCGCAATTGCGGGCTAGGCCGACGATTGCCACCTTTGAATTGGCTAGGCGGGCCGCACCTTCGTTGGCCTTGGCAATGTAGGAATCGCCAAACACGTCCAGCGGCTGCAGCAGGTGCTCAGGGATCGCCACAGAGAAATCGGACTTGGGCGAGTCGGTCGGCATATTGCGTCACATGAGCAAACCGTGGCGCATCGACTCGCCGCCTGTCGGCTGGGTGATGGTTCCACGTCGGGTCGAGAAACTTCGTCAGCCCGTACAGCGTGGTCGGTGTGTCAAGCGTGGAACGAACGCCTTCGACTCGGTAGCCCATCTGCTCGAGCAGTGCGGCCTGCTCCCACCACGGGTGATTGACGCAGTGTTCGGCGTTCCAGATGTCTGCCAGCACCGGCAGCATCTGCCGAGAGACAACCCACACGCCACAGTTCGGCACTAGGCCACACTCAGTCTCGTGCTCCACGATCGCCTGCCACGAGTCGCCGAGCTCGTCAAAGATGTTGGCCTCGCCATCAAGGATCACAACGTCGGCGTCGATCCAGGCCACGCGGTCATGCGTCCGCAGCCCCTGCATCATGGCCTGAACCTTCATCCATGACGGCGGCCGCTCGCCGGCCAGGTTGGCACAGGCGCAGGCCAGGCCGTGCCGGTCAGCGTAGGCGTGGATGCGTGGCAGCGTGCGGGCTGCGATCTCGGCAAACTCAAACCCGGTCCAGCCGGTAACTATCAACCCGCGCATGCAAGCTGCTTTCGCACGGTGTCGGCATCATGCTCGTCGCGGCATGCCACAAGTAGGCCACGGTGAGTGCTGGCACCGCTGCGCCGCCGGCAATCGACCGTGCAGTGCCACCCAGCTGCCTGAAGTTGCTCCCAGAGCCAGCGTGCGCCGTCGCACTCGCCGTACCCGGCCGCCTCGGCGGTCACGTCGTGCGCCACAATCACGCTTGGCTGCAGCTCAAGCACGCCCGCAAGTTCATCCCGGACGCACGCAAGCGAGTGGTCGCCGTCCACGATCACCATAAGGTCGCCACGGGCCTTGATCGTCGGCAATGCATCGACGCTGCGCATCTCGTGCAGGTGGAAGCCTCCGGATTCGGCCAGCCGCCGAACTGTTGGCTTAATGTCGATGTCGATCAAATGCACTTCGTCCACGCAGCCTGACCTGTGGGCCTCGGCAATCGCTGTGGTGCTGACGCCTTTCCAGCATCCGATCTCAATCACGCACCTTGGCTCAAGCTCCTGCATGACACGCAGCATCCACTCGACGTGCAGGCGGTCCATGCTCATGACACCGCCCACTTCGCCTTCAAGGTCGCCAAAATCAATCATGAGATTCGCACGGTTGTGCGTCCTTGGGTTCCGTAGCTCTTCTCCACGACCAGGCGAGATACCATCGTGTCGTCGCCGATCACGTCTTGCAGGGCGTCCAGCACAGCCTTGCCGATGTTGTCAACGTCGGGCCTGGGCAGTCGCGGTGCCGTGGCCTTTACGCCGGCCTTGTTCATGTGCGACTTCGGACGGCCGAAGACGGCGTCGATCACCACATTCAGCGGGTCGCCGGTCTCACCGAGGCCAGCACCTCGAGCAGCTGCCGCGATCGACTGCCGATAGGCGTGCACAGGATGAGTCGAAGGCACGTAGGCCCGAGCGAAACCGCCACGGGTCGAGACCCTAGGCCTCGGCTGCGGCACCGGATCGCCTGGCACCTCAAACGTGAACGCCATCAGCCGGCCCTCGCTGCGAGGTAAAGACCGACGTTGGCAAACGCATACCCGAGGTAGGCCAGGCCCAGCCCTGCTTTGCCATGCAGGGCCAGGTCGGCCGCGACAACGAGGTAGATGCCGCCCGTGAGGGCGATAAGCCACGGGGCCACGGTTCACCTGTAGCGAAGGACAGCGAACCACATGCGGCGAACCGGCGACCACGCCACGCCCTCTTCCACGATCTGCCGTTTGCCGTAGAAACAGCAGTTGCGTCTGGCGGCCTCTGGCGTCGCGCCCATGCCGATGCCCTCGTACTGGTTGCACCGGCTGTGCACGAGCGACCCACGGCGAGCGATGATCGTGGCGTGATCCTGAGCCGAGACAACGACAGGCCCGCGCACGACAACGGTCGTGTCAGCGTGAGCCGAGACAGCAGCGAGACAGACGAGCAACGCGAACAGACAACGCATGGCGTGTCCTCCGGGGTGATGAAACCACCCACGGAGGATGCCACGCTTGTCAACTCAGGGCCGGCTCCCACTCCTGGCGTCGCTTTTCTTCCAGGTGCTTCTCTTTAAGTCGAAGCTCGGCGATCCGCTTTTGCACCCACGGGCAGAACTCAAGCGTCTCGAGCGGCTCCGGTTCGCCAAAGTCATCAGGTGCCGACTCCGTCTGCTGCGTGTTGCGATGGGCCGGCTGCCGTGGCGGAAGCTTGTGGATCTTCTCGAGCGCGGCCAGCTTCTTTTCGCTGATGCCAAGCTCGCGAGCCACCTCTGCCTTCGTCAGTTCATGCTGGCCCCACACAGACCACAGCTGAAACACAGGCACGGTCTTTCGCGGCCCAGGCGGCCGCTTGCCGTCGCCGAGCCGCTTGGCTGCACCGTCCACCGTGCGAACGGAGCACCCGAGCTCGGCCGCAATGGCCGAGTTCTTCCAGCCCCGCTCTCGCAGTTCACGCAGCCGGTCATAGTCCACTGGTCCTGATCGCATGGGTTCACTCCTTCGCCAGGGGCATGATTACGCCGCGAACGTCGCCGGCCCGCAGCACGACGGCCGAGGTGTGGTCAACGGCCTCGACCTCCACGAACGGCTCATCGGCCGGCAGATGCTTCAGGAAGTCCACCACGAACCTCGGGTCAAGCTTGGTCATGCAGACCTCGCCCGGCTCGAGGATCTCGCACTGCACCCGGCTTTCACCGCTCTCGGCAGACTGACCGGCCAGAGTGATGCCGGTCTCCGTGAACGTGTAGTCCACGCCCTTCGACTGCTCGCTGGTGACGATGGCCGCAGCCCTGGTTGCGGAGATCAGGGCCGGAATCTCGACCTTCGCCGCCTTCGCCTGCCGCTCGGGAAACACGTCGGTCCATCGCGGAAACCGACCGTCCACGAGCCGGGCCGTGACCGAGCCGTCATCCGTGCTCGCGACGATCTCGCGGCCGTTGGTTTCCAACTGCACGCCGCCTTCGGTGCCTGCCGCCAAGTGGGCAATCGCCAGCATGGCATGGGCCGGCACCAGGGTCTGCGAATCGTCGGTGGCCTGGTCCACGTCCACATGGAACTCGCTCAGTCGCCGTCCATCGGTCGCCACGAAGTGCACGACGCCGCCCTTCATCTCGACACAGACGGCACCGAGGGCATACCGGCTGCTCTCGTTATCGTGGGCGTAGACCACGCTACGAACGCCACGCACGAACTGGTCTGCCGGCATGCGGCAGATCGGCTTCAGTCCATCTGGCGTCCATGTGGGGTACTCCAGCGGATCTTCCACAGGCAGACGCCACTGCCCGCTTCCGACCTCCACGCGGCAGGCTGAGCCGTCACGCACCAGCGTCACCTCGTCGCCGGTCGCGGCCTCGAGGATCGACCGCAGCCTGGCGTGCGGCAGCAGCAGCGGCTCATCGGTCCACGGCAGGCCAAAGGCGATCTGCAGTTCCAAGTCACTCCCGCGCAGTTCGCCCTGGTGCAGCAGGACGTTCTGCAATATGGGCTTCGGGCTTTTGTGCGGCACGGCCGCAGCCACGCCCTTCACAGCGTCGAGGAGAGTCTCCCTGTTGAACGTGATGCCCACGTCCGCTGATCTCTTCCGTGCTTTCGTTGCGGTGCTCATGTGAATCCTTTCGAGAAAGAGCAATACCGACCCCAACTCCCAGGGCGAACGTCGCCGCCAGGAGAAGCTCACCAAGTGCGATCATGCAAAAATCTTGAATCGTCATAGCCCTGCCTCCGCTCGTTCGAGGTGCAAAGCCTGCCGCTCCAGACGGGTACAGAGCGACTCAATCACGTCGTGAGACCACTCCAAAAGTTTTCGTGAGTCGTCGTCCACGTCGTCCGCCCACGAGTGAACTGCACACATAAGGGCCAGCGTCTTCGGGCTAGGGGCCGGCTCGGGGTTGTCAGTCATTGACCACCTCCACAGGTCGAAGCGTGCGGCTCTGGCCCGGCTCCCACGTCACCCAGCCCTTTCGTTTAAGCGGCCACAAGTGGCACATGGCGGCCGTCACGTTGTGCGGCGAGCCCACGAACTCGGCCACCTCTCGAACGCTGACGCAGTAGCCCCGCGTCTCGCGAAACATCCAAATAAACTCGTACACCTCTTGCTGACGCTTGGTCAGCGGCTGACGCTCTACGGCGGTCGCTGTAGCTGTCATGCGCTTCCTTTCGCTGTTGTTTTCCCAGCATGAGCAAGACCCGACTGCTTCTTGCGCCACGCTGCGTACTGCTCGTCGGTCATGTTTTGGCAGGCGTCGTCTCGCCACATGCGGCTTGAAACGACTGGCGGCCTAGCCTGCGAGTCGCCGTCACGCTGTGGCTTTTTCGGGTCGTATTGGCCGGCAAGGATCGCCTGCATCGTGTCCTGCTTGAGAAACCACGTCATGGCAACCGGCGTCGTAAACCACTGGCACCGCTCAAGCCTGGCGATGCCTTTGCCGTAGTCTTCCAACCAGCCCAGTTCCTCGATGCGGTCAAGGAAAGTCTGCGGAGGGTTGAACGAGTCGTATCTGGCTATGTGCCTGCACCGGCCAGCGGCTTGGTTCCACGCAGCCAAGAACGCCTCCCATGCTGGCATGGCGTATCCCACTGCCCGTTGCTTTGGTGCATCTGCCTGAGGGGCGAGTGAGCTCCGCTCCGTCTCTCTCTCTTTAGAGAGAGACTGTGGTTCTGGTTCTGGTTCTGGATGCTCAAGCCCAGGTTTGGCTGAGGTTTGGCTGAGGTCACCCGGATGGGTAACCAAATGGGTACCCATTTGGTTACCTTTTGGTTTGCCTCCCTTTTGGCCGTTTTGCTGCCGTTTTTTGCGGATTTCCACGGCCGTGGAGCGGTGCTCCTCTAGCCGCATGTTGCGCCGAAGGCCGTCTTTGCCCACCGGAAACTTGTCTTCGAGCAGATTCCACGCCTCGGAAATGCCGCCGGAAATGCGATCCAAAGCGTCCAGTTCTTGGGGCAAAAAACCGGCGTCCCACTGCACCATGAGAAGCGTGAGGTAGTGCCCGCGCTGGGCCGCCGACCACCCGATGGTGCTCATGAGAAAGTCGCGGCAGAACAGGGGCAGGAACATGTCAACACGCTCCTGGTCAAGGTTGCACAGCTTCCGCTTCTTCATGCTGCACCCCACCGGTGGTACGGCACGGGGTTGCCGTTGGCGTCGATCCGGTTTAGGCCAGGCCCGCCGTCAAACTTCGAGAACAGCGAGCTCAGAAGGTTCATTGCTTGGCGACTGCTCAAGCGATTGGCCGTCATCGCGTCCAAGATTCGTTGATTCAGGTCGTACTCGTCTTCCGGCCCGCAAGACTCAATCACGACACGAAAGTCCTGCTCGAGCCGCGTTGCCGCGTTCTGGTCAAGTTCCTTCTGCACCGTTATCGAGCCGCTTATGGGCGGAACTGGCCTGCCGGTGTTGTGTGGCCTTGGACGGCGGCCGATCTCTTGAAGCCACTGAGGCAAATCGTCGTTCATGCTGAAACCCTCCACTCCCTCTCCTGCCTTCCGCTCGCACTAACAGCCATACGTCCCGTCTCCACGATCAGTCCGGCTTTCGCTAGTTCGTGAAGCCGCTTGTTCACCTGATGCGGCAGCAGCCCGCACCTCGCCGCTATCGCAGACGCACCGCCTGGAGCAGCGGTCAGCGCCTCGAGGATCTGCCGGTGGTGTTCGCCGCGAAACCGCTTGGCGTCAGAGGCAGCGAGCCGGCTTGTGGCCGGGTCGGTGCGGCGGAACAGCGGGAGGTCTTCTATGGCTTCCATGCCGTGTCTCCTTACGCCAGCCGTGGCGTCCTAGGTGTCTTCGTTCGCAACTGGGACCAATCCGCGTATGCCTGCTCGAACAGGGCTGGCGACCGATGCCCGAGGTGCAGCCGGCCAGCACCGGGCGTCTCCATTTCGCAATGCGTCGCGCCGGATCTCCGCAGCCACTTGCTTGATCCGCCGAGACCCTGCGAGTCGAGGAGCTTCCGCATGACACGCATGGCCTCGCGTGCGCCGCAGGCCCATCCGACGATCCGGCCGTCAGGCGAGCCGGCGAGCATGGCCTTACAGGCTTCGATGCAAGCAGGCGTCAGGACACGCGTCAGCGGATCTCCTGTTTTTGACTGCACCCAGGCGAGCGTGTCGCCGTCCAGGTGGTCGCGGTGAAACGCCATCACGTCGCCGAATCTCGCGCCGGTTTCGTACGCGACAAGCGTCCAAGTTCGCAGGAACTGCCCGAGGTCGGCACCGGATCGCATCCTGCGGCCGTTGAATTGCTCGGTCGCTTTGACGAGTTGCCGCAGCTGCTCGACAGTCCAAGCCTTCGTCGGCTTTTTCCGGGCCTTCATCTTGAGCACGCCGCGCGGGGCCACGTCGATCAGGCCACGGTCGTACGCCCACCGCCACATGCACAAGGCAATCGTCCGCTCAGAGCGTGCAGTGATTCCGCTGACTTTCTCCGCACGGGTCATGATGTAGCGGTTGAGCCGCTCCACCGTGACAGCACCGATCCGAGCGGCAACGCGAGTCACGTTGTTGGCGTAAGCCCGCGACACGACACGCTCGGCGAGGTACTGCGGGGCAATTTCTGCAAAGGTTTCAACTGGCATTGCTTTCGTCCTTGTATTGGCCCCGTCTCGTGGGGCATCCGGCAGGGTCACTTGTGGGAGGCATCAAGCCCCTACTCGCCCGGTTGGTCGGCACTCTTGCTCACCGGCAGACGCGGCCCCGATGACGGCCGCTTCGGCAACTGCGTGCCTTTGGTTCACCACTCGCCGCCGTAGCGGGCCTTCATTCGGTTCGAGTACTCGTCTTCCATGCCGACTTCCCACGCACGCAAGGCGTGATGGTTGCCGGGCTTGACCACAATCTGCGGCTCGACCTTGGCGGGCTTGGCAGGATCGGGATCGCCCGCGTCTCGCTCGCTCTTGATCTCAGCATCGAGGTCGTCCAAGTACTTCCACTCGGCCCGCTGGGCCGCCATCCGGTCTTCATCCGGCTCGAGATCGTCGTGGCTCATGCTCGAGCCTCCGCTTCGATCTCGGCGGCGTCGAAGTGCTCAACGTCGGAGTCTTCCGAATCACCGATCAGCATCTCGGCCTTCGTCCGCATCAGGGCCACGAGTTCGTCGTGCTGCTCGCGATTGAACTTGCCCTGCGCCGTCCGCTCTTCGACTAGGCGGCGAAGCTTGTCGAGGGCCTCGATGGTCTTCGCCGAACTGACTGCCAGCCTGGCCTTGCCCATCGGGTCGTCGGCCACAGGGGCCGGCGCGTCGAACTTCGGACGCACCACCACGGGCTCGCGTGCGGCCTGCGGCGGCACGGAAGGCGTCGGGTAGTCCTGAGCCTCTTCGGCCGTCACAAGCCCACGCAGGCAGTCAGCGAAGGCGTTACGCAGGGCGAAGCCACGGGCACGCAGGGCCAGCATCCGCTCGGGGTACTGGCTCCAAGGGCCAGCCTTGCCAGCCAGCCCGGCCCGCTTGGCGTCCGCCATCGAGAACCGGCTGACGGTCGGGGCCGGATATCCTCGCCGCTGCGCCACGCAAACCGCAGTCAGGCCGTCGCCCTGGCCTTCGACGTACTCCTTGACGTACTCGCAGGCAGGCGAGCTCTGCACCAGGGCCAAGGCCGCGTCGCCCCAGACGCACGGGCGGCCGTTGATGACGGCAATGCTCTGGAGCGACTGCATCGGGCTCAGCCCAATCTCGCTGCCGTGCTGGATCGCCAGCAGGCACGACTCCGGCTTGCCCTTGAAATCCTTCGGGGCGAACTCGGACTTTGCAACCATCTGCGAAAACCGAAACGCATCGTCAAACGAGGCGAGAGCCAACCCTCTCGCTGGTGCCGTGCTTGTCGAAATCTCCGTCGTCATCTCGCGTCCCTTTCTGCGTGATGTGAAAGCCGGTTTCCCCGTCCTGGGTGGCCGGCACGATCCCTTCCTGGGCAATCGCGGCTCCGCCGGGCTCCTGTTCAGTGCGTGATGTCCTTGGTGTCCACCGACAGCAGGCAGCCGCCGGCCTCGACCACAACCCGGCCGGGCTGGATCTGCTGCACGTAGCCGCTCCAGTGCCGGCCAGCCGAGAAGCCGCTGATGAAGTCGCCGATGGCGGGCAGGTGGGAGGGCGACGGCGTCTGCTCGTGCAGGGCCGCAGCGGCGGCGAGGTATTCGGCGTCACCGGGGTGGCGGGTGGTCAGGTCGTTCATCGGTGGGGTCTCCTTTTGATGTGGGGCGTGTTGTACACGCGTGCAGTAGTGGGGCAAGAGGCTGAAAAAAATTCGTGCGGTGCGAGCGAAACAAAACTTTTCAAATGGATTGGTTGTGCAGTTACCTGTACAACGCAACCAAAAAAGAGAGCGCGATCGAGACAAGGTCGGCAACGGCCCTCGGCAGCGGACCATCCGTGCCAAGTTCCTGCCCAAGACGAACCAGCGTCAGGCTGGTCAGCAGGTTGTTCCAAGTGATCCTTTGCATGGCGTCATCCATGACGTGCGGCAAGGTAGTGCAGTTATCTGCACAACGTCAAGGGCAACTTGAAAAGATTTTTTCAGCCGCTGATTTCAGCGGGAAATGGCTGCGGGCGGGCGCCCCTGCCGGAGGCCGGCGGCCCGTTCCTTGGCCACCTTGGCGGCGCGGGCCTCGAGTTGGTCGGCGTCATACACCGGGGCGCGCTTGCCAAACTGGATGCCGCACCAGATTTCGCCCCTGCGGGCCAGTTGCCGCACGTAGCCCACCGTGACCTGCAGAATGTCGGCGGCCTGCTGGGTGGTGCAGACGCGGTGCGGAAGGCCTGTCTCGTCCATCACGACGAGTGTACCGCTCCGTCTAGTGTTCCGCCGTTTACGCTGGGCCATCGCCGCCGGCCTGTCCCGAGGGCTCGGGACCACCCCGAAGCCCTCTCAGGCATCCTATTCGCCGCGACTTGCCAGCGACTCGCTACCGCCCGTACCATCCAGCACGCCCGATTCAAATGGAGGATAGGGGACTTGGACGGGCGTACACTAGTGGGTACAACACCCACCAAAAGAGGAGTACGACCGATGCTTGTCCGAGAACTACTGAAAAACGAGTATGCACCATTGCGGGCTTTGAGGCCCACGGCCCTGTACCAATTCGACCTTACGCTGACACGCTGGGCGGACCATCTTGGCCGCGAGCCGGCCCTAGAAGACCTAAAGCCGCTGCCTGTGCAGGCTTTCCTGACGCAGCGCCGAACGCAGGTGTCCGCCGGCACAGCCAAGAAAGACCGCACCCACATCGTGGCCCTGTGGGGCTACGCGGCCAAACGCCGCCTAGTGGACGAGTTCCCCACCCTGCCGCCGCTGAGGGCTCCTGCACGCATCCCAAGGGCTTACAAGGTCGAGGAGGTATCCAAGCTCATCCGCACCGCCCTTGACCATCCTGGCGAAGTCTGTGGCCTTCCTGCGGGCCTCTATTTCGGCAGCATGATCCGACTTGCCTGGGAGACGGCCGAGCGGATTGGTGCCATCCTCCAGCTGCGGTGGCGAGACGTAGACCTAGACGAGCGGGCGGTGGTCTACATGGCAGAGAACAGGAAGGGCAGCACCCGCGACATTCGCCGGGCGTTTTCGCAAGAGCTGGCCGGATGGCTGGCCCAGATCCGCCGCCGCGACAACGACCTGGTGTTCCCGTGGAGCCGACACCCGACGAGCCTGTGGTACGAACTGAAGAAGATCGCTGCCGTGGCCGGCGTCACAGCCCGAGGGTTCCACGGCCTTCGGAAGTCTGCGGCCAGCTACGTCACGGCAGCAGGCGGCGATGCCACGCGGCTGCTGGATCACAGCAACCCGAACATCACCCGCGACCACTACGTGGATGAGTCGATCGCCAAGCCGAAGACAACGGCCCTCGACTTTCTGCCGCCCTTAGACCTCGAGCCGCCGTCAGACGCAGGCCCTGAAAAGCCGGCAGCCTGACTGAACGTACAGTTCACGCATCCACCACCAGCGCGTACCGTTTAAGCACCCGGAAGGAGGGTTTTGTAATGGCAACGATTTCAAAGTTTTTGAAGTACACAGCTTGTGCGTTTGTTGGCATTATCGCATTGGTAGCGATTGCCGCGATGTACGGAGCCGCCACGCCTAACGCCGACATTGAGGTGAAGCGTGCGGCCGAGTCGCGAAGAGCTGCCGCCCAAGCCAGATCAGAGCAGGCCAGACAAGCAGGCGAAAAGCTTGGCAAGGCTATCGCTGACGCTGGGAAACGATCGGATGAGAAAAGGAAGATTTACGACGCAGGTTTTCAGAGCGGAAAACTTCGCGCTGAATCAAAAAAGCCGATGCCAGACATCTCGGTTATGAACAAACTGGCGAGAGACATTATTGGCAGCTACGGACTGGAGAGCACGAACGGCGACCTAGAACAGCAATTCCGCAGCGGATACGGGCGCGGATACCTTACTGGCAAATGAGCCCGAGCAAGCGGGGAGCGGCGCAGGGAAAGGGAGAAACCTACGCCGCTCAACCCGCCGCCCGGCTCAGTCTCCTCTGATATGCGACAGACACGGCCGCTCGTCCCGCTGTGCAATTGTCACTGCCAACTTCCCCTTCACGCGGCTCAACTCGGCGAGCAGTCGCATGACGTGGGCCGCAAGCGTGCCGGCGGTCCCGGTGTAGGCACCGCTGAATCGACGGGCATCCCACTCGCACTGGGCGAGGTAGGCGTCACTCAACGGTTCCACTGTGCTCCTCCCGGTACAGCAGCAGGGCAAGCAGGGCATAGCTAGCCAGGTCCATGAGGTTATCTTCGACGCCCTCGTGCTCGAGGCGTCCTGTGCGGTTGAACGTGGCCAGGCGAGTCACCTTGTCGCTCAGCCGCACCATTGCCCCCTTCCAAGGCTCGATGCCGACAAACAGGGCACCGTTGCGAATGTTGGCGAGCGGGTCGTGCTCACTCCCATAATCACGGCTCTTGGAGCTATGAAGAGCCTTCATGCGGTCGAGCAGGTCGAAGTACGCCTGGCTCGTCGGATGCACCTCGCTCTTGAGCAGCGAGTCGCCCCGCATCCGCTGGCCGTCGCAGCACGACGCGGCCCGGCTCAGCACCTCGGCAGCACACTCCTCGGCGGGCTTGCACCCCGCGAGGATCGGCGGCTTGTAGCCAGCCATCTTCGGGTCATCGGCAGGCGTCGCCGCCATGCGTGCAGCGACGGCGTCGCGGAGAGAGTCAATGGATGATTCAAGAGTTACTGTCATGCTTTCCCCTTTCGTAGATCACGGTCGCAGAAGATTCGATACGCCTTGGTCATTTCATTTCGCTCGTGGTCGATCACGAAGGCAGCTTGGCACGGATGCTCGCCGCCCTCAGCCTTGATCCGCACGCTGTATGCAGACGGGCCGATCACGCTCCCGTTCGTCACGTAGTTACGACCGACGCTGAACTGGTGCCAATGTCCGATGCACGTCAAGTCGGCGCGCTGCGTGGTGTCCCATGCTGCAATCGCCTTCTTGAGTGGCACATGCACGCCCCCGATTCCGCCTTGGAATTTCACTGCATGACCATGACAGAACCTCACCCTGAATTCATCCAAGCCGAGGTAGTTGAGATGCCCTTCGCCAACGTGCCAGCGGACGTTCTTGCGAGATTCGGCAGCACGCATCGTGAGGTAGAGGTGCTGTTCGTATGACGTGTCGGCTTCGTTGGTGCGTAGCTTTTCAGTCGTCCTGCCGTGATTGCCGCACGAGGTCGCCACGATCACTTCGTTAGCGTTGTCGGAAACAGAGTCGATGAACCCGCGCAGCCGTTCGCCGATCCAGCGAATTGCCGCAAGCGGGTGCAGTGAGTTTTCCTCTGCCAGTTCGGGATGGATCATGCCCGAAATCATGTCCCCGCCAAACCATAGAACGACGCGGTCGATGCGGGCCAGCCCTCGCTCGTGCTCAAGCATGGCGAGAAATCGCCGCTGCAACTCGCCTAGTCGGGCATCGCATACGTCGAGGTCGTAGGCGTTTGCGTTGTTGACCGTCTCAGGCCGCACTGTCTCTTCGCAGTGCACGTCGCTGATGAGCAGCGACATCGTCGCCGCGTGCTTCTTCGCCTTGACAGTTTTGGTCAAGGCCCGCTTCACCGGCTTGATCCCCTGAAGCGAGACGAGAGCATCAGATCGCTCTCGCTCACGGTCTATCTGCGCCAGAGCGGCTGTGTACCTTTTTCGGTACGACGCCAGTTCCGACCGCAGCCTCGCCAGTTCGGCGTCGGCGGCAAGCTGCGACTCTGCCGAAAGCGACTGCTGCACGTCTTCGATCAAGTTTTTCGCACGAGCCATTCGCTCACCTGTTTTTCGCCAGCGATAGACCAGCCACGTTTCTGCGCCGCCTCACGGACTGCACGCACGAACGCCCGCTTCTGGTGCACGGCGGGATCGAACAGCGACCGCACCTTGTCCAGTTCTCGCTTTGCTTCGTCAGGCAGCGCGTCGAACCAACTGCGATTGCCGGGTTTCGTGTTCTGCACCGCTTTTAGAATTTCTGCCGCCAAGCTACTCA
>Ga0315901_10004897_pt1 | contig 16517 bp, 16 predicted proteins | sample LakEriMetagenome_10_FD_203761 | JGI IMG/M metagenome (GOLD analysis project Ga0315901, IMG submission 203761) | Freshwater fungal communities from buoy surface, Lake Erie, Ohio, United States - Buoy 2 MA116 | ecosystem: Environmental > Aquatic > Freshwater > Lake | place: USA: Lake Erie, Ohio...
GTGTTGATCGCGCTCCAGGCCAACACCTGATCCAGCATCGGCGCGGCATCGACGCTGGCAACCAGCGCGGCTTCGGCAGGGTTAAGTTGTTGCATGTGTTACTGCCTTTAGCCGAGGCGGGGAGGGGTTCCAACCCCCGGCTGTGTTCCGTCCACCAGACCCGTTGCCATCCCTTCGCACATGCGGCATAGGCGCGTGACTTCCTCCCCGGGATCGTTGATGAACCACTCGCTAGCACGGTGCCGTGCTGAGCGATTCATGATGTGCGAGGAACAATGAGCGATCGGGTTGTGAAGTCGGGCCTGCAAGTTGATGCGGCGCTGGCCGCTTTTATCGAGCAGGAAGTTGTGGCCCCGCTCGGGCAGGACCTAGGTCAGTTTTGGGCCGGTTTTGCTGCGCTGGTGGAGCGCTTTGTTCCCGTGAACCGTGCCCTGCTGGCCAAGCGCGAAGACCTGCAGGCGCAGATCGATGCCTGGCACACGGCGCGCGCTGGTCAGCCGATCGACGGTGCTGACTATCAGGCCTTTCTGCGTCAGATCGGCTACCTCGTCCCCGAACCGGCACCGTTCCAGGTCGGCACGCAGAACGTCGATCCAGAGATCGCCACCATGGCCGGACCGCAGCTGGTGGTGCCGGTGCTCAACGCCCGCTTTCTGCTCAACGCTGCCAATGCCCGCTGGGGCAGCCTCTATGACGCCTATTACGGCACCGATGCGCTCGATGCCCCACCGGCGCGCCCGGGCGGTTATGACGAGGTGCGCGGCGCAGCAGTGATCGCAGCGGTGCGCAAGTTCCTCAACAGTGCGATCCCCGGCTGGGAGGCTGCGCTTACTGGCGGCACCAGCGAACACCTCATTGCCACCAAGCCGGGCGGATACCTGTTCCGCCATAACGGCCTGCATATCGAGGTTGTGGTCGACCCCCAGCACCCGGTCGGCAAGACCGATCCACTCGGTATCGCCGACGTCCTGCTGGAATCTGCCCTGACGACGATCTGCGATCTTGAAGATTCGATCGCTGCCGTCGACGCCGAAGACAAGCTTAATGCCTATCGCAACTGGCTGGGCGTGATCCGCGGCGATCTCGCCGAAACTTTCGAAAAGAGCGGGCAGACCATGACCCGCACCCTCAACGGTGACCGCGCCTGGGGCGATCTGACCCTGCCGGGCCGCAGCCTGCTGTTTGTCCGCAATGTCGGCCATTTGATGACCAACCCGGCGATCCTGCTGGCCGATGGCTCCGAGATTCCCGAAGGGATCATGGATGCGGTGGTGACCAGCGCGATTGGTGCGCATGACCGGGCGGGTCTGTGCAAGTACGGCAACGGCCGCCACGGCTCGATCTACATCGTCAAGCCCAAGCAGCACGGGCCGGAAGAGTGCGCCTTCACCAACGACCTGTTCGATGCCGTGGAAGACCTGCTCGGCCTGCCGCGCCATACCGTCAAGGTCGGCGTGATGGACGAGGAGCGCCGCACTTCCGCCAACCTCGCCGCCTGCATCCATGCGGTGAAGGACCGAATTGTCTTCATCAACACCGGCTTCCTCGATCGAACCGGGGATGAAATCCACACTTCGATGCGGGCCGGCGCGATGATCCGCAAGGCCGACATGAAGGCGACCAGCTGGATCGCCGCCTATGAAGCGCGTAACGTCCAGATCGGCCTTGCCTGCGGACTTTCGGGCAAGGCGCAGATCGGCAAGGGCATGTGGGCCGCCCCTGATCTGATGGGCGAGATGATGGTCCAGAAGATCGGCCACCCCAAGTCCGGCGCCAATACCGCCTGGGTCCCGTCACCCACGGCCGCGACGCTCCACGCGATGCATTACCACGCGGTCAATGTGTTTGGCGTGCAGAAGGAGTTGGCGGGCAAACCCACGCCGGGCCTCGAACCGCTGCTGACCGTGCCTCTGGCACAGGGCACCAACTGGTCTGAAGAGGAAGTGCGGGCCGAGCTGGACAACAATGCGCAGGGCCTGCTCGGTTATGTTGTGCGCTGGATCGACCAGGGCGTCGGCTGCTCCAAGGTGCCCGACATCAACGACATCGGCCTGATGGAAGATCGCGCCACGCTGCGCATCTCCAGCCAGCACATGGCTAACTGGCTGCTCCACGGCGTTGCCACCCGGGAGCAGGTGATGGACAGCCTGCGCCGCATGGCTGCCAAGGTCGATGCCCAGAACGCTGGCGATCCGCTCTACGAGCCGCTGACCGGCAACGAAGAGGCTCCGGCCTTCCGCGCCGCGCTGGACCTGGTGTTCAAGGGCGTCGAACAGCCCAGCGGCTATACCGAACCGCTGCTGCACCAGTGGCGTCGGGAGAAAAAGGGCGGCTAGCCACTACCTTTGATCTGGCCTTCGTGGGCCCGGCCGGTTAGGCTGTGCACATGTCAGAGCTTGTAAGCACGCGCTAAAGCCCAGCCGCATCTGCGGCTGCTTGATGCATCACCGGATGGCCCAGGCAGCTTCGCTTGCGGCCCCGAAAGCTTACAGGAATTCCAAGCGATGATTATCCGCGACGAATGCCCGTCCGATGTGGCGGTCATCTATGACGTTACCAAGGCTGCTTTTGCGACCATGCCCTTCAGCGACGGTGACGAGCCCGAGCTGGTCGACAAACTGCGCGCTGCCAAGGCTCTGACCCTGTCACTGGTTGCCGAGGAAGACGGCGAAGTGCTGGGGCATATCGCTTTTTCCCCAGTCTCCATAGCCGGAGCGCAAGGCGAATGGTACGGCCTCGGCCCTGTTTCCGTGAGGCCTGACCGGCAGAGGCAGGGGATCGGAGCAGCCTTGATCCGAGCAGGTCTGGCACGGCTCGAGGCGATCGGTGCGGCCGGCTGCATCCTGCTTGGTCACCGAGACTACTATCCGCGTTTCGGCTTTGCCCATGATCCGGGTCTGACCTTTGCTGGTCAGGTCAATCTGGCCCTGCAACAGCTTACGCTGCGCGGCCCGACGCCGCAGGGTGATGTGATCTATCACCCTGCGTTCTACTAAATCCCTGTGGCGGTCACTGGTGCTGACGTTCGGTTTGGCGCTAGTGTCCGCATCATGACGAGCGCAGCAGGCTGGCGTGGCCGGATTATCTTTACCAATAGTCATGCCCGATATGTGGGCAGCACGGGGGATAACCGGCCGCACAGCCATATCGCCGCGCAGGTGGTGATTGGACCGAATAGTACCGTCGAGCTGGCAGACGGCGAGCGGGTCTGTGGGCCGGCCCTGGCGATCAGGCCACATGTTCGCCACCGGCTGCTGCCGATGGCAAGCGCAACTGTCTACCTGATCGAGCCAACCAGTCGCTTGGGTGCGGCGTGGTTGGCGCAACTGCCGGCGGGGTCAGCTCTGGTGATCCCCGATGCAGAGGCCCGGCTGGACCGATTGTTGGGCGAAGCTTGCGCCGAGCCGGTTGACCGGCGGCTGCAACAGGCGATGTCGCAGCTGGCGCGGGCCGATTCTTTTGAGCAGGGACTGGACGATGTGGCCCGCGCTGTTGGTCTGTCGCCGGTCCGGCTGCGCGCGATCGCCAGCCGCGAACTCGGAATGCCGCTGGCGCGGTGGCGGCGCTGGTCGGCGATCCGCCGCGCCTGTGTTGCCATGGTTGAGGGGCAGGCCCCGGCCGAGGCTGCCCACTTGGCCGGGTTTTCCGACCAGGCCCACCTGACCCGCGCGATGCGGGCAATGCTGGGGATCACTCCCACCGCAATCGCTCGCGCTTGAAAATCCAAGCGTTTTGTTCAAGACCGGCCGGTATGGCGGGCTTAATCGCTCTGATCGGGTCAACCGGAGGGAGCGTTTCATGGACCGCAAGCGACTCAAGCATCTGTTCGAGCAAGCCATGGGTCGAGCCAGATCGGCAGAGGACCGCGGTGATTACGCCTTGGCTTTTGCCGAGCTGGAGCGGGCCCACATCCTTGGCCAGCGTTGGTTGTTCCGCCACCTGCGCTCCCACTGGGGTATGCTCCGGATCGCGCTTAAGACCAGGGATCATCGCGAGGTTTGGGGTCAGATCACCCGGTTGATCGGATCACCGCTGTTCTGGTTGGTCGGCTGGTTGCCGAAAGGCAACAGCGGCGGGGCCAATGTCAGCCCGGTGAAGCCCATGCCGTTGCAGGGTGATCTGGCGGTTGAACTGGCTGGCTACAATGTCTGGCGCGATGTTGCGATGCGGTTCGCGCTGGCTGCCTTGGCGCTGTTTGTTTTCCTGGTGTTCCTACGCTGACAATGCGCGCGCCAAGCTGACGAACTCGGCCACGCTGAGTGTTTCGGCGCGGCGCTGCGGGTCAATGCCAAGGCTGTCCAGCGCTTCAAGCGCGCCTGGCAGGCCCTTCAGGCTCTGGCGCAGCATCTTGCGGCGTTGGCCGAAGGCGGCTTCGGTCACACGCTCGAGCATCCGGGCCGAAACGCCATCCGGCATGTTGGCGGGGGTGACGTGTACCACTGCGCTCATCACCTTGGGCGGCGGGGTGAAGGCGCTGCGGTGCACTTTCATCGCGATTTTGGCCTGGCTGCGCCACTGGGCGAGCACGGCAAGCCGGCCATAGGCATCGCTGCCGGTATCAGCGACGATCCGCTGGGCTACTTCCAACTGGAACATCAGGGTCAGGCTGGCCCATCGCGGTGGCCAGTCCTGTCCTGAAAGCCAGCCGGTGAACAGCATGGTGCCGACATTATAGGGCAGGTTCGCGACCACATGGAACGGGCCTTCAATGCCATGATCGACCTTGGTGGCATCACCCTCGATCACGCGCAGCTGTCCAGGAAAGGCCTCGGCCAGTTCGGCGAGTGCGGGCAGGCAGCGCCGGTCCATTTCGATGGCAGTAACCTGTGCTCCGGCGCGCAGCAGCGCGCGAGTCAGGCCGCCCGGACCCGGGCCGACTTCCAGTACCTTTTGATCCTTCAACTTGCCGGGAATCGCGGCGATCCGGTCAAGCAACTGTTCGTCGAACAGGAAGTTCTGGCCGAGCGCCTTGCTAGCGAAGAGGCCGTGGCGATTGATGACATCGCGCAGGGGGGGAAGGTCAGCCAAGTTCGGCTCCGGCCCGCCGGGCGGCAATTTCACCTGCCATGCGGATCGCGGCGATAGTCGCCCCGGGATCGGCCAGACCCTTGCCGGCGATACCGAAAGCGGTGCCGTGATCGGGACTGGTGCGGACAATCGGCAGGCCGAGTGTCACATTCACGCCCGCATCGAAATCGAGCGCCTTGAGCGGTACCAGGGCCTGGTCGTGATACATGCACAGCGCCACGTCGTAAGTGGTCCGGGCGCGCGGCGTGAACAGTGCATCCGCCGGGTGGGGGCCGGTGGCATCGATGCCCTCGGCCTGCAGAGCGGCAATGGCAGGGGCGATGATTGCCGCATCTTCATGCCCCATCCGCCCATCTTCGCCAGCATGCGGATTGAGCGCAGCAATGGCGAGGCGTGGTGCGGCGATGCCGTAATCCTGCCGAAGTGCGCGAGCGACAATGCGGGCCTTGCGCTGGATCAGGTCGGCCGTGATCAAGCCCGACACCGCAGCAAGCGCAACATGGACGGTCAAGGGGACGGTCCGCAAGCTGGGCCCCGCGAGCATCATCACCGCATCCTCGGGCGCGACATCGCAGCCCGCCGCGACGAATTCAGTCTGCCCCGGATAAGCAAAGCCGACTTCGGCCAACAACGCCTTGGCGATGGGCGCGGTAACCAGACCTGCGCAGTCACCACTCCGTGTCAGTTCAGTCGCTTCGGCCAAAGAGGCGAGGGCCAGTTCGGCCCCGGCCCGATCGGGTGCGCCGGGGGCATAGTCGCCATCGGCGCCTGCCAGCACCGGCAGCATGAAATCAAAGCACTCAACCGCCTCTGCCGGGTGGAACACTTCGCGGATGGGGACCGAAAGGCCCCGACCTTGCGCTGCCGCTGCAAGGATTTCAGCGCCGCCGGCCACCACGAAGGGGGGCAGCAGTTCCGTCTCGCGCGCGGCCCAGGCAGCGGCGATCAGTTCGGGACCGACGCCCGCCGGATCGCCCAGCGATACGACGAGCGGCAAATCGGTCATCCGGCGCTCAATCGTAATCGATGACGGCGTCGCGCCGCAGGTCGCGCAGGTAGGTTTGTGCGCGCTTGTTGACGCGCTCGTCCTCGATCTGGCCCTGGATCTGTTCGAAATTGGGGGCCGTGGCATCCTTCGGATCGTCGCGCCCGCAGAGCATCAGTACGCGCACGCCATCCTGGATCGAGCCGAACGGCGGCGTAACTTCACCCAGCGACATGCCAAGCACCAGGTTCTGAAGCGGCCCGGGCAGGTCGCGCGCCTTGATCTGGTCATTGGTGACGACTTCGGCGCCCTGGGCCTGAGCAATGGCGTCGATCGTGCCGCAGCCGCGCGCCGTGGCAACGGCCTCGGCAAAGCTTTTGGCGCGGTCCGTGGCCTGAGCCTCGGTCGTCCCCGGCGGGAAGCTGATTGCCAACTGCTTGAGGCTGAGCACGGCATCGCGCGGATCGGCGGTGAGTACCTGACGCTTGTCAATCAGTGCCACGATGGAGAAGCCGCCGCGGATCTCGATCGGCCCCGCGAGTTGTCCGGTTTGGAGCGCTTGCAACGTGGTCGACAGTTCGACTGGCAGCTGACCCGCGCGGACCCAGCCCAGATCACCGCCAACCGACGCGGTCGAGGCTTCGGAGAACTGGCGGGCATAGCCCACGAAGCTGCCACCGGCCCGGAGCTGCTCTACGATGCGTTGGGCATTCTGGAACACGGCGTCCCGGTTTTCGGCCGTTGCCGACAGGAAGATTTCGCCGACGCGGTATTCCTCGGTGCCCTTTGACTGTTCCAGGCGCTTGAGCACTTCGCGGACTTCCTCGTCCGAGACGTTAACGAAGGGCTGGACGTTGCGGCGCAGCAGCCGTTGCCACGACAGTTCGCCGCGGATCTGCCGCTTGAGCGAATTGGGTGAGGAGCCGATGCGGGCAAGATAGGCATCCATTGCCTTTGGATCCTGGCCGAAATTCTGGCCGGCGATGCGGGCATAGGTCTGCTCGATCTCGGAATCTTCCACCTCAATCTTCTGGGCGGCAGCTTCCTGGATCTGCAGCGTTTCGTCCATCAGGTTGCGCAGGACTTGCAGCTTAAGACGCTGCAGTTCCTCGTCACTGATCTTGCCACCGCTGGCGGCGACAATCAGGGCAACGCGCTGGTCGATATCAGTGCCGGTAATGATCTCGCCGTTGACCACCACCGTGGCCTTCCGGTTATTGGGGTCGTTCTTGGCGAAGAAGTTCGGGTTTTCCGGCAGGCCCAGGGGGCCGACCGCGGTCGGCGCATTCTGCGCCACGGCGGCGGCGCCTAGGGCCAGGGTTGCTGCAGCCAGCGCAAACCGAAGCGGGCGGCGCGAAATCGACATGCTGATCACCGTCTATTCATTCCCCAAAGCGGCGCGGACACTCCGGCCGGACTTGCCGGGCCATTGCGCCCGGCTGGCTTAACCCAAGCTGATCAGGCCACCACCGCCAAGGCGGATAGCGCGTTTGCCGCCGACCGGCAAATCCCCTGATCGGCGGAATCCACTACCTAGCGGAACCCGAGGTTGCGCACGGCAATGCTGACCTGGAACGTATTGCCTTTGCGCGCGTCCCCGGTCGCCACATAGTCCCGCCGCCAGGTGAAGGCGAGTTCGAGGCAGTCGTCCTGATAGGCAACGCCAAGCCGCGTGCGGAGCGGCTCAAACCCGTCGCCCGTGGCAAGCGGATCTTCGTTCTTGCTGGTCAGGTTTACCACTGCCGAACCAAACAGCGACCAGTAGCGGGCAAAGGCGACCCGGCCGGCCACACGCAGTTCCTCGCGGTCCTTCAGGTCCTCGATCGTCGCGGCAATATCGCGGTTGAGCCGCAAGTAGCCGACTTCGGCATAGGTCCGTTCGTTGCCGACAGTCGCGTCGATCTCGTTCCGGCGGATTGCGAAGTTGTCTTTGTCGAGCCGGAAGCGGTGCGTAAACTTGACGAAATCCTTGAAGCGGACCTCCGTCCGGCCGACGATATCCGACACCCGATTGGACAGCCCGGTTCCGTCCGGCAACAGTGTCGGCCGGCTGGTCAGCCGGTAGGACTGGCCGATCGAGGTTGAGATCCTCAAGCCCGGCCGTTCCCACTGCCAGTCGAACCCGTAAGTGAAGCGAACACCGTCTTCGATCCGGTCGTAACCGGGGAAACGATTGAGCGCGAACAGGTTCGAATCCTCAAGATCGATCGCCCGGGCATCCTCGTTGGGAATCTCCAGGTTCCGCAGCGTCGGGCTGGCCACGACCTGGACGCGGGGGGTCAGCACTTGGGTTCCGCCCAGGAATTCACCCATCAGCGGCCATTTCACATCGACGGCGGCCGTGGCGATGCCGCGGGTCTGCCAGCCGGGATTGCCGCGATAGATCGCCGTGGTGGTCAGCCCGTTCTCGTCCGAGTTGTAGACATCGCCGCGCAGCAACGTTGTCAGCGTCAATTCCTGGCCCATGCCGGTAATCCGCCGCAGATCCCACCGCGCGCTGGCAAAGGCGCGCTGGGTGTCCTGGCCACTGGTGCGGGTGATGGCCAGCGAATTGGCCTGCAGCTCGATCTTGCCGCCCAGCAACGGATCGTTCAGCCGGCGGCGGTAATCGATCACCGGCAGGGCAATCGGCACCTGGCCCTGGATATCGCCGACGCGCAGGGTCTGGGTGGCCCAGCCAGCGATCGAGAGATAGGAACTGTCATCGATCCGCTCGGCCTCAACCACGCTGCGCAGCCGGTCGTCGCGGCTGATGTCGTAGCGGCGCAGGAAGGTCCGGTCCGAGGCCACGCGAGCGGAAGCCGTAATGGACCAGTTGGGGGTCAGCTGGAATTTGCCATTGCCGAAGAAGTATCCGCGGAAATCCCGCTGGCTGTCCGCGGGGGCGCCAATCGGGATGCGCGAGCTACGGGTGGCATAACCGGTGATCTGATAGGCACCGCGGCTGGTCAGCTGGCGGTACTGAGCCGAGATCATCGGCAAGGCTTCGGTATAGACGTAGCCGGTGATGCCCAGTTCGGCGTTGTTGGCAAGGCGCTTATAATAGGTCTGCGAAAACTCCACGCCGTTCGATGCGGACAGGCGCACGTCCGGGATCAGCAGGCCCGAAATCGGCCGTCCGTCACTGGCCAGGACCAGGCCGGGCAGCGGCAGGAGCCGGGCACCAAACAGCTCAAGCCGGGCGCCCTTGAAGCGGATCAGCTTCTTGGCATCGTCATAGATCACGCGCTCGGCCGTGATCCGCCAGCTGGGATTGACCGGACATCCGGCGCTGTCTTCAACGGCGCAGGCTGAATAGACCGCGTTGGACAGGACTACAGTCCCGTCGGGTGCGCGTGAACCGCTGGACGCTGCGAGCCGCCCGCCTTCACGCAAGGCCAGCAGCATGTTTTGCATGGCGCCGGCGCGCAGCTCGTCGTCCAGGGTCAGCGAATCGGTGAAGAGCTGGTTGCCATCACCATCGACGAACCGAATGTTGCCGGTTGCGGTCACTTCGCCGGTCTTGCGGTCCCAGACGACCTTGTCGGCGCGGACCGACTGCTGGCCACGCCGCACCACGACATTGCCGAAGGCGGTCACACTGTCGGAAGCGTCATCATAGCTGATTCCATCCGCCTCGAAGCCGATTGGCATCTGCTCTTCCGCTTCGCCAACCGGTGCTTCGGGCAGGGTTTCCTGTGCCTGGACGGCTCCGGAACTGGCCAGCAAGGCCAGCGCAAAGGCACCGGATTTCCACCCGGGTACGGTACAATGGGAGCAGGGCGGCCGCAGCCGCACGGGAAGACGCATGGCTTGCCTATCGCACCGCCCGCGCCTAACTGCAATCCACGCTAACCAACCTTGCCCATGGTCCTCAACGCCTTGGCGCAGGTCTGCCTTTTGCCCGGAGCCTTCATGCAGATCGAATTCCTCGCCGGCCCGATTGCCGCCACTACCTCGCCCGTCGCCCGCATTGTCGATCAGGATGCCCTGCCGGCCGATCTCGATCCGGTGCTGTTCGAAAGTGCACGGGCTGCGCGGTTCGCCGGTAAGGCTGGGCAGGCCCACGATGGCTTTGTGATCCGCGATGGGAAGGTTGTGCGCTTGGCTCTGGCGGGCGCGGGTGATCCCGCCGCCAAGGACCGCCGGATTGCGCTGGAGCGTGCAGGGGCAGCCCTGACAGCCCGGCTCCTGACTTCGGGCGAAACGGCGCTCACGCTTGATTTCACCGGAACCCGGTTGAGCCCTGCCGACATTGCCGCCGTGCTGTTCGGGGCGCGGCTGCGGGGCTGGCGTCATGACCGCTATCGCACCAAACTCGCCGAGGAGCAGAAGCCTAGCTTGAAGATGCTGTACGTTGCCGGGGCGCCTGCCGGGACCGATGCTGCCTGGTCCATCGAGGCCGCATTGGCTGAAGGCGTCGAGTTTACGCGCGAACTGGTCACTGAACCTTCGAACGTGCTCTATCCCGCGACATTCGTTGAGCGTGCCCGCCAGCGGCTCGAAGGAACCGGTGTGCGGATCCGGGTTCTCGACCAGGATGAAATGGCCGCGCTGGGCATGGGCGCCTTGCTGGGTGTGGCGCAGGGCTCGGTCCGCGAACCCAAGCTTCTGGTGATGGAATGGAATGGCGGCCCCGCCGGCGGCAAGCCAACGGCTTTCGTGGGCAAGGGCGTGACCTTCGACACCGGCGGGATCAGCCTGAAGCCGCCGGCCGGCATGGAAGACATGAAGTGGGACATGGGCGGGGCCGGGGCGGTCGCCGGTGCCATGCTCGCGCTCGCCCGGCGCAAGGCCAAGGCGAACGTGGTCGGGATCTGCGGCCTGGTTGAAAACATGCCTGACGGCAATGCCCAGCGCCCGGGTGATGTGGTGACCACCATGTCCGGCCAGACGGTCGAGGTGATCAATACCGATGCCGAAGGCCGCCTGGTGCTGTGCGATGCAATTACCTGGGTGCAGAAGGAGTATGCCCCCAATGCGATCGTCGACCTGGCCACGCTGACCGGGGCTATGATCATTTCGCTCGGCAATGAGCATGGCGGCATCTTTGCCAATGACGACGAGCTGGCCAGCAAGTTGATCGCTGCCGGCGAGGCAACCGGGGACAAGCTGTGGCGCATGCCGCTTGGCCCGGCTTACGACAAGCTGATCGACTCGCCGATTGCCGACATGAAGAACGTTGGCCCGCGCGAAGGCGGCTCGATCACGGCAGCGCAGTTCATTCTCCGCTATGTCGACAAAGGCACGCCCTGGGCGCACCTCGACATTGCGGGCATGGTCTGGGCCAGCAAGCCTGGTCAGACTTGGGACAAGGGCGCGACAGGTTATGGCGTGCGGATCCTCGACCGTTACGTCCGTGACGTCCTGGAAGGCTGACCCATGCCGCGGATGCGGCTGAAGTCGGACCTGCCGACCAAGATCTGCGCCACTTGCGGCCTGAGCTTTGCCTGGCGCAAGAAGTGGGCGCGCGATTGGGATGAAGTGCGTTACTGTTCGGAGCGATGCCGGCGCAGCAAGAACGCGGGGTGAAGGGTGCAGGTCGATTTCTATCAGCTGAGCCGCGATCCCGCTGAAGCGGTTGTGCCGATGCTGGCTGCTAAGACGCTTCAGGCTGGCCAGCGGCTGCTGGTGGTAACTGCTGACGATGCGCTGGCCGGCCGGATCAGCGACCGGCTGTGGTCCGGCGCTGAGAGCTTTCTTGCTCACGGCCTGTCCGGCGGATCGTACGAAGCCCGCCAGCCGATCCTGCTGGCCGATAGCCCAGCTGCGGCCAACGGCGCACGCTTCTTGATCATGGCCGATGGCGTCTGGCGGGATGAGGCATTGTCCTTCGATCGTGCCTTCCTGTTGTTTGATGGGGCGACCATCGAGGATGCCCGGGCCACGTGGCGCGCGCTTGATGGGCGTGATGCGGTGGTCCGCAATTTCTGGCGGCAGGATGATGGAAAGTGGAGCAAAGTCGCGTAAATCTTGCAGCGCAGCATCTTCCCCGCTAGGGGCGCGCCAGCTCTCCCAAACAGTCACTATCGCAAGGACGAACACCATGGCGGTTACCCGCACTTTTTCGATCATCAAGCCCGACGCCACCCGCCGCAACCTGACCGGCGCGGTCACCAAGATGCTGGAAGAAGCTGGCCTGCGCGTCGTTGCTTCGAAGCGCATCCACATGACCCGCGAGCAGGCCGAGGGCTTCTATGGCGTTCACCGCGAACGCCCCTTCTTTGGCGAACTGTGCGATTTCATGATGAGCGAGCCGGTCGTCGTGCAGGTGCTCGAAGGTGAAGACGCAGTGACCCGCAACCGCGACATCATGGGCGCCACCAACCCGGCTGACGCAGCCGAAGGCACCATCCGCAAGACTTATGCCCTGTCGATCGGTGAAAACACCGTCCACGGCTCGGACTCGGAAGAGAACGCCGCGATCGAAATCGCCTTCTTCTTCAAGCCGGAAGAAATCGTCGGCTGAGGGAAACCTCACCGCTTGAAAAGGGCCGCCGGAGCGATCCGGCGGCCCTTTTTCTTTGCGGTTTTGACCCAGCGCAAGGCGGCGTCAGGCCGCGTGGGGCAATGTCCTCCTCATCAAAGAGAGGAGCCTTCATGTCGAATACCCCACACGAGCTGGCCGCCGAGTTCCCCAACGATCACGCGCTGCTGCACGATCTGAAAATGAACAATCCCCATTTCGTGACCCTGGCCGACCGCTATCACACGGTGAACGGGAAGATTCACCGGATCGAGGCGGGAATCGAGAATACGTCGGACGACTATGCCGAAACGCTCAAGAAGCAGCGTTTGGCGCTGGTCGATGAGATCGCGGCAATGCTGGCGAAGGCCAAGGCGGCGGCTTGATTTAAACCCTCATCATCCCCGCTTTCGCCGGGATGATGAGGTGTGGTAGCGGTCTCCCAAAGGAGACTTGCGATGAAAGGCATGGGTGGAGACGGCGGCGAGGACTGTCCGTTCCAGTTCAACTTCGATCCCGCCACCTTCAAGGCCGGCGATACGGTCAGCTACCGGGTCAGTTCGATGGAGGACTGGCCCTTCGTTGGCACCCTGCTGGAAGTCCATGCCGATCATGTCGTAATCTCGCCCGGCCCGAACGAGCCGGACGCCCGCTATAAGGGCACCCGCGAGAGCCGGCCGATGGTGGATGGGAGCGAGATCTAGAACGCGTCGGCCGCGTCGATCAACGCAGTCAGCCTCTTCGGCGCCACGCTGCGCCATGAGCGGGCCAGCCATTCGCCGATTTCGTCCCAGTCGTTGCGGCCGAGGTCCAGCCGCATCGCGATCCAGCCGTCGCCGAAATAGGCCGGGCGGTAATAGCGTTCGGGATCGTGCTCGATCAGTTGGGCCTGTTCGTCCGGCCCGCTGATCTTGACCAGCAGCGCGGTCTTGCCGTCGCCGTGGTGATCCAGGCTGATCCAGGCGAACTTCTTGCCCTTGATGATGCCGAAGCAGGGCATGCCGTGGCTGACCACCTCATCGGTTTCGGGCAGGGCAAGGGCGCGTTCGCGCACCTGCTGGGTCAGCCATTCAGACGAAGTCTCGCGGCTGACCAGCGCGGCAAGGCAGCGGGAATAGAGCTGGTGTTCGGCAATCAGCACCCGCGCGGCGAGGCTGTCGGCCGTGTCTCCGGGCAGGATCGCGACCGGGGTCTGGCCTAGCACCGGCCCGTCATCGAGCTCGGCAGTGACGAGGTGTACGGTACAACCGCCGTGGCTGTCCCCCGCTTCCAGCGCGCGCTCGTGGGTATGGAGGCCCTTGTACTTGGGCAGCAGGCTGGGGTGGATGTTGACCATCCGGCCTTCCCAGCCGCTGACGAATTCCGGCGTGAGGATCCGCATGTAGCCGGCCAGCGCGACATATTGCGCGCCGCTGGCCCGGATCGCGGCGTCCATCGCCATGTCGTGATCGCCCCGTTCCATCCCCTTGTGGGGCAGAGCAAAGGTCGGCACGCCTTCAGCTGCGGCCAGTTTCAGCCCGCCCGCATCCGGATTGTTGGAGGCGACCAGCACGATCTCGTAGGGGCAATCGACCGCGCGGCTGGCATAGAGCAGCGCGGCCATATTGGTGCCGCTGCCCGAAATCAGGACGGCGACTTTGGTCCGTTCAGGCAAGATGCACCGCTTCCCAAGCGGTACGGGCCGACCAGGCTTCGTCCGAGCCTTGCACGGTGCAGCCACGCGGCCCAGGCTCGATCGCACCGATCACGTGGACCTCTTCGCCCGCCGCTTGCAAATCGGCGATCAGCCCGGCGACATCGTCTGCCGCCACCGACAGCACCATACCGATCCCGCAATTGAAGGTGCGGGCCATTTCCTCGGGCTCGATATTGCCCTGGGCCTGAAGGAAAGCCATCAGCCGCGGCTGGGGCCAGGCATCGGCGTCGATCCGGGCGTGGAGGCCTTCAGGCAGGACGCGCGGCACGTTTTCGAGCAGGCCGCCGCCGGTGATATGGGCGAGGGCGTGGATCTTGCCGCCCCGGATCAGCGGCAGCAGGCTTTTGACGTAAATGCGGGTCGGCTCGATCAGGTGGTCGATCAGCAGCCGGTCGGGATCGAACAGGGCCGGGCGGTCCAGCTTCCAGCCCTTGTCCGCCGCCAGCCGCCGGACCAGCGAATAGCCATTGGAATGGACGCCAGAGGAGGCGAGGCCCAGCAGCACGTCACCAGCCGTAACCTTGTCCCCGGTCAGCTGTTCGCCGCGCTCAACCGCGCCGACGCAGAAGCCGGCGAGATCATAGTCGCCCGCTGCATACATCCCTGGCATTTCCGCCGTTTCGCCGCCGATCAGTGCGCAACCGGCGATCTTGCAGCCTTCGGCAATCCCGGCGACGACGCGCTCGGCCACGCCGTTCTCCAGCTTGCCGGTGGCGAAGTAATCCAGGAAGAACAGCGGCTCGGCGCCCTGGACGATCAGGTCGTTGACGCACATAGCGACCAGGTCCTCGCCGATCCGGTCATGCCGGTCATGGTCAATCGCCAGCTTGACCTTGGTGCCGACGCCATCGTTGGCCGCCACCAGCAGCGGATCCTTGTAACCCGCAGCCTTGGGATCGAAGAAGCCACCGAAGCCGCCGATTTCCGCATCGGCGCCGGGCCGCGCGGTGGCTTTCACCAGCGGGCCGATGGCTTTCACCAGCGCGTTTCCTGCCGCGATCGAGACGCCGGCATGTTCGTAGGTATAGCGGTTGAGGCGTGGGTTTTCGGACATCCCCAGCCGCTTAACGCTTTCCGGCTTGGATTTCCACGGATGATTGGGCAAAAGGCCTGCGGTTTTCCCCGATGGCAGTTGCTCTTCACCAATCCGTGCCGCGCCGTTGGCGCCTTGGCCCCACCGCCACGCTGCTTGGCGTGCTCGGTCTGGCCTTGTCCTTGGCGCTTGTGGCCATCGGGCCGCAACGGCTGATCGCTCAGGTCGAAGGGGATCGCGGGATCATTCCCCTGGCCAATTCGCCGGACATTCACATCACCGGCATCGATGTGGAAGCAACGGGTTCCTCGGCCGAGGAAGCCCGCCTTAACGGCTGGAAGCTGGCGCAGAAGAAGGCGTGGGAGAAGGCCGGCGGTCCGACCATGGCCGAAGGGGTGATCGAAAGCATGGTCGCTGCCATCGTGGTCGAACAGGAGCAGGTGGGCCCGCGTCGCTACATCGCCCGGCTCGGCGTGGTGTTCGATCGGCAGCGGGCCGGTCAGTATATCGGCGGCAAGGGTGGCACTCGCGGCAGCTCCGCTCCGCTGCTGGTAATCCCGGTCCTGCGCTCGGGCGGCACTGCACAGGTGTTCGAAGTGCGCGGGGCTTGGCAGGCGGCCTGGGCCACGTTCCAGTCCGGTACCAGCCCGATCGATTATGTCCGGCCCAGCGGTGCCGGTGGCGAATCGCTGCTGCTGACTGCCGGCCAGCCACAGCGCCGCAGTCGCGCTTGGTGGCGCAATGTGCTCGATCAGTTCAACGCTGCTGACGTGATCGTGCCCGAGGCCAGGCTTGAACGGCAATGGCCCGGCGGCCCGGTCCGCGGTACCTTCACCGCCCGGTTCGGTCCCGACAACAAGTTCCTGCAGAGCTTCACCCTGGCTGCCAATGATGAGGCCGGTGTTCCCAAGATGCTGGCCGAAGCAGTCGTGCGGCTTGATGCAATCTACGCCGGGGCCCTCGCTGAAGGCCTGCTCAAGCCCGATGCCACGCTCAACCATGGCGGAGCGATGGATGCGGGTCTCGCTGCGCTGGTGGCCGCTGCTCGTCAGGCCGAACAGGCGGCTGCCGGCAATGCCGAGGCTGGCGATACCGGAGCACCGGCCACTGCCACGCCGACGACTGCGGCGGTGGTTTCCACTTTCACCGTCCAGTTTGCCTCGCCCGATGCAGCGGCTGTCGATGCTGCGCTGGCGGCCGTGCGCGGCGCGCCGGGGGTGCAGGGCGCATCGACCACCAGCCTGGCCATGGGCGGAACGTCGGTAATGCGGGTGAGCTATGCCGGCGAACTTTCCGGCCTGGCTGATGCGCTGCGGGCTCGGGGCTGGCG
>Ga0315901_10004898_pt1 | contig 16516 bp, 14 predicted proteins | sample LakEriMetagenome_10_FD_203761 | JGI IMG/M metagenome (GOLD analysis project Ga0315901, IMG submission 203761) | Freshwater fungal communities from buoy surface, Lake Erie, Ohio, United States - Buoy 2 MA116 | ecosystem: Environmental > Aquatic > Freshwater > Lake | place: USA: Lake Erie, Ohio...
CCAGCACATGAAATCCCTTCCCCATGCCAAAGACATACCTGAGTATGGATTCAATATTCTCCTTCTCGTTATACGTGGGTATGACAACTAATTTCTCCAACGAATAAATTTTGTTAGTGTGCTAAGCCTTCTTGAGTAAGGTACGGTTAAATATTTCGGTGAGTTTCTGTTTGGTATGCATCGGGAAATCCCCCTTCATCATCCAGTCGTAATACTGGGGTTCCTGCCTGAGCACGTCGGTAACCGGTCTGCCTTTGTGCTTTCCGAAATTAAAAACTTCCACACCATTTTCAAAAACAAACCTGCGTGCAAAATCGACAATGGGCTCATCACCGAGGAACTGGGTAATAGAGTCGATGCTGGTTCCGAGTTGGGGGTACTTTTCTACCTGGGCGAGCAGAATCTCCCAGGTGGCTGCAGCGTCCACTTCAGCGCTATGCGCATTTTCCAGGGATTTGCTGCAATAGAATTTATAGGCGGCACCCAGCGTTCGGGGTTCCATCATGTGGAAGATCTTTTGCACGTCCACCATGCGGCGTTGAGAAATATCGAATTCGAGACCTGCCCTCAGAAACTCCTCCACAATCAATGGCCAGTCGAAACGATTGGAATTATATCCGGCGAGGTCGCAACCTTCTATGAACTGTTTGAATTCGTTAGCAACCACTTTAAATAGGGGCGCATCCTTCACCATATCGTCAGTGATACCATGGATAGCGGCCGCGCCATCCGGGATCTTCATGCCGGGGTTGATGAGTTTTCTTTTAACTGTTCTGCTTCCGTCCGGGCCCACCTTCACGATGGCGATCTCAACGATCCTGTCAAAGGCCAGGTTGGTACCCGTGGTCTCGAGGTCTAATATGGCAATTGGCCTTTGTAATTCGATACTCATGTTAAAATGGGGAATTGTAAGGTTGCAAACTTCGCTAAAATCTGTCGAAATCCTTGAATTAGGGTCAGCGATTTTATCCGACGCCCGTTATATTATTAGGCTTATTGGCAGAATTAATGCTTTGAATAAGAAAATTTTAGGAAGAAAATATGATGGGCGCTTGCGGTAAACGGCCCTAAATGTTTGCAATTGTCAGCAGTTATCACTTACTTTGCACCTGTAACGGCTCCAATGTCCTTTCGATCCCGGAATTGATCCTTTCCTATTGAAATTTCAGGTTTAACGACCTCTTAATTCCGTAACGTACTAAATTCCACAAAATGAAAAGGTTAATTTTTGGATTCGTTGTAATGGCTTCTGTAACTGTTCTGATGGCTTCCTGCACTACTGCTAAAAGCAGCACCAAAGGCGGTTGCAAAGCAACACAAGGCATGGTAGGCTATAAATAAGGAAGATCATTATATCAACATAACCCCGAGACTGCCCCAAGCAGTCTCTTTTTTATTTCCCGGAAATAGCCAACGGCAACTCTTTTTACAGGCGAAAGCGGGTAAAATCAGGGAAAATGCCATTTGCGGTCACAATACCGTAAATTTGCAGTCCGGGGCTGACCGGTTTTGACAGCGTAGATCTTTGTAAGTAAGCATGCAGTGCGTTGCGTAATTAGCACTTCAATCTGAATACGAAAACTCTAAATGGCGAATCTACTTACGCCATGGCTGCCTAATCAGTGATTAGCGCATCCATTATGGCCGGGGACGCGGGCTTGCCTTTGCCAAGCTCCCCCGCTTAATCAAAAAGAAAAAGGATGCTGCAACAAAAGGCTGTGATTGTTGCTTAAGACCATCCAGCTAAGGTGGTGATCGGTTTGCCCGGTTCCTGTTACTGCCCGACAATCAATTCAGGGATAAGCATGTAGAAAGCTTATGGGGAATATGTTTGGACGTGGGTTCGAATCCCACCAGCTCCACGAAAAAAGGGTTGTCATTGACAACCCTTTTTCTATTACTGCGAACAAATACTATTTCATTCTGCCGCCCCAACCGAACCAATCGTTCCCGTTTGCATAGAGGATCAGTCCCAGCAATAGCACCATGCCCACGATCTGGGCGTACTCAAGGAATTTCTCACTGGGTTTTCTCCTGGTGATCATTTCGTAGAGGGTAAACACTACGTGGCCACCATCGAGCGCCGGTATCGGCAGCAGGTTCATGAAGGCCAGCACGATGGAGAAAAATGCGGTGATGTTCCAGAAAGCTTCCCAGTTCCACTCGTATTTGGGGAAGATGGATCCCATGGATTTGAATCCGCCAATGCCCTTGTAGGCGCCAGTGGCCGGGTTGAGTATTTTTTTGAACTGCTGAACATAGAACACAAGTTTCTCGATGGCCTTGGAAACTCCAGCGGGGAATGATTCAAAAAAACCATACTCCCTTTTCTCAAACTGGTAGGTATTCATCTTCCGCAGGTCGTCCATGCCCGGCATGATCGGAAAAAATCCGATGGAAGCGTCTTTGCTGAGGATGGTTTGCAGGGCTACGTCCTTGCCGTTGCGTTCAACGGTAAGGGCGATGGTATCACCGTTCCTGCCGGCGAGCAATGGTTTGATCTCATCAAAATATGTTACCTGTTTTCCATCGATACCCTTGATTACATCATTGACTTTGAGTCCGGCCTTCTTAGCATAAAGTGAATCAGATACCTCGCCTACGATCACGGGGATACGCGGCAAAACCAGGGCTGAACGTTTTCCTTTTTCAACAATCTGTTCAATAAAATTTACAGGTATGGCGATGTCCTTGCGCTCTCCGTTCCTTTCCACGGTGATGGTTTCACCCAGCAACAGTTGGGCGTTAAGGTCTTCAAAGTACTGAACAGGCTGGCCATTCACAGCGATGATCTTATCGCCTGTCTGCAGGCCGATCTGCATGGTCAGGCTGTCTACTGCCCATATACCGTTGGTAAGGTTCTGCGTAGGGAGTTTGGTTTCACCCCAGGTGAACAGGATCATGGCATAGATCACAAACGCCAGCAGCACGTTCACGGTAACACCTCCGATCATGATGATCAGTCGCTGCCAGGCTGGCTTGCTCCTGAATTCCCAGTCCTGAGGAGGCAGTTTCATCTGCTCCTTATCCATGCTTTCGTCCACCATGCCCGCGATCTTTACATAGCCACCAAGGGGGAGCCATCCAATACCATAAACCGTTTCACCGATCTTCTTTTTGAAAATAGAGAACCAGGGATCGAAGAACAGGTAGAACTTTTCCACCCTGCACTTGAAGATCTTGGCCGGAATAAAATGCCCCAGTTCATGCATCACCACCAGGATTGACAGGGACAGGATCAGTTGACCCGCCTGTAATCCCACAGAAGACCAGTTTATATCCAATAATGTTGTGATCATATTTGTTACTCCTTCATCTGTTCACGCCCAACGCGTGATGATGGATTTCAGCTGTTTTTATAAATTAATTAAAGAAGCGGCAAAATTACGCGCCTCTGCATCGCTGTCAAAATATTCCTGCAATGAGGGCTTCTGGATAAAGAACATCTTCTCCATGGTTCGTTCAATCACTTCCGTCATATCCAGGAAACCGATGCGGTTCTTTAGGAAACCATATACAGCCAGTTCATTGGCCGCATTAAGGATACAGGGAAGGTTGCCACCTTTATTCATGGCTTCCATGGCTAAAGCGAGATTCCGGAAAGTGCGAATATCGGGCGGTTCAAATGTCAGTTGTGAAGACCTTGTGAAATCGAACCTGGGAAAGTCGTTGGATATACGTACAGGAAAGGCGAGGGCATACTGGATGGGCAACTTCATATCAGGCAAACCCATCTGGCCCTTGATGCTTCCATCTTCGAACTGAACCATGCTGTGGATGATGCTTTGCGGATGCACCACCACCTGGATCTGTTCCGGCCGCAGGTTGAACAGCCATTGAGCCTCGATCATTTCAAGCCCTTTGTTCATCAGGGTAGCCGAGTCGATGGTGATCTTCGCACCCATGCTCCAGTTGGGGTGTTGAAGGGCGTGTTCCCTTTTTACGTTAACAAGGTAATTGGGTTTCTTACCCAGAAAAGGACCTCCCGAAGCGGTGAGTACGATCTTTTCAATTCGGTTCCTGGTTTCACCCACGAGGCATTGAAAGATGGCCGAATGTTCTGAATCAACGGGAATGATCGGGATCCGCTTTTCAACGGCCCGTTGCATCACGATGTCGCCTGCAACCACCAGGGTTTCTTTATTGGCAAGGGCGATGGACTTTCCGGTGTCTATGGCTTTGAGGGTAGGTTTAAGGCCCGCGAATCCAACGATCGCTGCGAGCATCATATCATATACATCCATTTCGGCAGCTTCTTCGAGCGATGCTTCGCCGGCCAGCACCCTGATACCCAGGGGCGTAAGAGATCTCTTTACTTCATTGAATTTTCCTTCGTCCACGATCACCACGCAGGCTGGCCTGTGCCTGGCAGCCTGCTCAATGAGCAGTTCGTAATTCGAATATGCCGTGAGGATGGCAACAGAGAATTTGTCGGGGTTGGCCTCTATGACATCCAGTGCCTGTTTTCCTATCGATCCGGTAGAACCGAAAATGCCTATTCGTTTCCTCATTCCTTGTGTTGATATATTTAAGGAGTTGGCCCCTCCCGGGGGATTCATCAATTAAAAATACGGGTTTCAGATGTAACCGTATAAGGCTCCAATCCCTGTGCGATGTTGCGGTCATTGCTCAAACGGGGGACTTTATTCTGCCCACCCAGTTTCCCGATGGATTTCATGTAATCGATGAATGCGTTCTTCTTGAGTGTGCGGACCACCAGTGGCCGGAGGATCTGTCCACGGATCAGATCATCGTAATATATATTCCGTTCCCTGAGGTTATTGTTCACCATAGCCGAAAAAGCCTCCATATCTCTGGGTTCCTGCCCAAATTCGATAAACCATTCGTGGTACGACTTACCCTCGCCCTGCTGGATCATCGGTGCAACGGTGAATTCGGTTATCTGTACGCCGCATTCAGCCGCCGCTTTCATCAGGCTATGTTCCACTTCCTCGCCGATCACGTGTTCCCCAAAGGCCGAAATAAAATGCTTGACCCTGCCAGTGACTACCAGGCGATAGGGCGCGGTTGAAACGAATTTTACCGTATCGCCCACGTTATAGGCCCACAAACCCGCATTATTGCTGATGACAAGCACATAATTCTCCCCTACTTTAACGTCCAGCAGGGAAATCCGGGTGGGCGACTCATTAAAGATCTCACTTGCGGGTACAAACTCGAAAAATATCCCCGAATCGGTATTCAGAAGAAGCCCCTCATGTTTTTGGGAATCCTGGAAGGCGAAAAACCCTTCGGAAGCGGGAAAGGTTTCTATGGTATCTATGGTACGGCCAATGGTATTGAACAACCTGGCTTTATAGGGATCAAAGTTCACCCCACCATGCACCAATACGGTAAGATTGGGGAAAAGAGCGGACGCTTTTTTATCAGTCAACTCCGTCAGCCTGTCAAAATACATCTGCATCCACGGCGGGATACCGCTGATCAGGGTCATATCCACGGCTTTGGTCTCCTCCACGATCCGGTCCAGTTTGGTTTCCCAGTCCTCTATGCAATTGGTTTCATAGCTGGGAAACTGGTTGGTACGCAAGTAGCTGGGAATGTGATGGTTAACTATTCCGCTTAACCTGCCTGTTGGAATGCCGGCTACCCTCTCCAATTCAGGGGAGCCCGACAGGAAGATCATCTTCCCGTTTGTAAAAAGGTGGTTTCCCGTTTCGGCAATATAGCATAACAGGGCATTCCGGGCCGAGTTGATATGATTGGAAATGGAATCCTTGGTAATGGGAATATACTTGACGCCGGAGGTGGTACCTGAGGTTTTAGCAAAATAGATGGGTTGCCCCTTCCAGAGCACATTGTGCTTACCCTCCTTGATCTGGTCAATATAAGGCCTGAAAAGCTCATAGTCTCGGATGGGAACGGCTTTTTTGAAGTCCTCGTAGCTGTTAATCGCTTGAAAACCATGGGATTTGCCGAATTCCGTGTTCCTGCCTGCCTTCAGGATGTCCCGGAGGATCTTTTTCTGGTCCTCCACGGCGGTAGTCATACCTTTTCGTACCTGCTTATGGACGTAATTTGCAAAGGGCCTGGCGAGGAATGATTTGATCTTCATCGGAATATGGCAAGAATCAGAAACAAAGATAATTTAGATTTCATTGTCCAGGTTACCACACATAACTTTTTTTAGCCCAATTCTTTGTGAGTAAGGAATTTACCCCTACCTTTGCACTCCTAAATTTTGGCATATCATGTTTGCAGTTGTAAAGATCGCCGGTCAGCAGTTCAGGGTCCAGGAAGGCCAGAACCTGTATGTTCCTCATCTTACCGGTAATGCCGGGGATAAGGTGGAATTCACAGAGGTTTTATTGACTGACAACGAAGGCAAGGTTGCCTTGGGTCAGGACGTGAAGGTGAAAGTAAATGCAGAGATCCTTGGCGAGAAGCAAGGTGACAAGGTGATCGCTTTCAAAATGAAAAGAAGGAAAGGTTTCAGGAAGAAGAAAGGACATCGTACTTTATTCACTCAAATTAAGATCAACAGTATCGCGTAAGCGAAAATCATTAAACTCGTTTTACCATGGCACATAAAAAAGGTGAAGGTAGTGTAAAGAACGGCCGTGATTCACAAAGCAAACGTCTCGGTGTCAAAATATTCGGTGGCCAGCCGGCTGCTGCTGGGAACATCATTGTTCGCCAGCGCGGAACAGAATATCATCCTGGCAAGAATGTTGGAGTTGGAAAAGACTTCACCATTTTCGCATTGTCTGATGGTGTTGTAGAGTTCAAGAAAGGAAAGAATAACAAGACGTTCATCTCCGTTGCTCCGGTCCAGGTAGCTGGGTAATTATCAGCGTTTCTAAGTTTTGGTCTAGGGATTTTTTCCGCATCAAAAAAATTTTTTTTGCGGAAAAGAATTTTTTTTTACTTTTATGGTGAGTAACCCATTTACTTAAACCATTAAATTCAAAAAAACATGGCCACTGCAAAGAAAGCTGCTGCAAAAAAAGTAGCAAAGAAAGCTGTAAAGAAAGCTGCTGTTAAGAAAGTAGCAAAGAAAGCTGTAAAGAAAGCTGCTGTTAAGAAAGTAGCAAAGAAAGCTGTAAAGAAGGCTGCTAAGAAAGCCGCAGTTAAAAAAGTAGCAAAGAAAGCCGTCGCTAAGAAAGTTGCTGCTAAGAAAAAGTAAATTCTAAAACTTCAGGAATCTCTTCCTGAAGTTTTTTTTTTATTTCTAACCATTAAATTCAAAACAAAATGGCAACTGCAAAGAAAGCTGCTCCTAAGAAAGCCGCTGCTAAGAAAGCTGCTCCTAAGAAGGCCGCTGCTAAGAAAGCTGCTCCTAAGAAGGCTGCTCCTAAGAAGGCTGCTGCTAAGAAAGCTGCTCCTAAGAAGGCTGCAAAGAAAGCTGCTCCTAAGAAGAAGTAATTCTTCTAATAGCCGACAATATCAAGTCCCGTTTCACAACGGGACTTTTTTTATTGTTGCCACTCCGTTAATTTGCCGCCATAACCATCTTGATGCCAGACAACTACTATATCGCCGACCAGTTTTCGCTCCTTTCAAAACTGATGGATATCCACGGCGAGAATTCCTTTAAGTCAAAGTCGTACTCCATAGCCGCCTTTAACATTGAAAAGCTGCCCGTTCAACTGAACACCCTGCAGCCTGAACAGATCTTCGCGCTCAAAGGCATGGGTGAATCCACCGGCAGGAAAGTGCTGGAGATCCTGCAGCAAGGCAAACTGGCGGCACTTGACAAGTTGATCGCTGAGACTCCCCCGGGGATCATCGAGATGATGAACATAAAAGGCCTGGGGCCGAAAAAGATCAACACCATTTGGAAAGAAATGCAAGTGGAGAGCCTCGGAGAACTCCTGTATGCCTGCGATGAAAATCGCTTGCTGATGTACAAGGGGTTCGGCGCAAAAACGCAACAGAATGTCAGGGACTCGATCAACTTCTATTTCTCGAACCGCGACAGTTTCCTCTATGCAGAAGTGGCTTCATACGCGCAAGAGATCGACAAGCTCCTGCGGGCGAAATTTCCTGCAGCAGCCATATCATTCAGCGGCGAATTCAGGAGACAGTTTGAGATCATCAGACAGATCGACTGGGTGACTACCATACCGGAAGCAGAACTGACGTACTTCCTCGCAACACTGGATCTCGGGAAAACAACATCGGATCCACCCTTCCACCAGTATAAAGGCGAGCAGCACGTGGCCCTTCGTTTTATGTGTACGGAAGCAGATGATTTCCAGAGGCATCTGTTTGAAACCAGTTGCAGCGAAGCATTCCTGCTGGCCTGGAAGGAAAAATTTTCTATCTCCGCCGAGCAAAAGGAAGAAGACTATTTTTTAAAGCAGGGGATCCATTTTATCCCAGCCTGTTTACGGGAAGATCCCGATTGGATCAAAGAGGCACAACATGCTCCTTTACCGGGTCTGGTGACTTACGAAGATATACGCGGCATCATCCACTCCCACAGCAACTGGAGCGATGGAAGTAATACGCTGGAAGAGATGGCATCTGAATGTATATCCAGGGGGCTTGAATACCTGGTGATCAGCGATCACAGTAAATCCGCTTTCTATGCCAATGGGCTGAATGAAGAAAGAATTGCGGCACAGCACCAGCAGATCGGTGAACTTAACAGAAAACTTGCGCCGTTCCGTATCTTCAAAAGCATTGAGTGTGATATCCTGAATGATGGCAACCTGGATTACAGCAATGATATCCTCGCCAGTTTTGACCTGGTGATCACCTCGGTACACTCCAACCTCAAGATGACGGAAGAGAAAGCCATGAGCAGGCTTCTGAGGGCCATAGAGAACCCATATACCACCATCCTTGGACACCTGACTGGACGATTGCTTTTGTCGCGCCCCGGTTACCCGGTGGACCACGAAATGATCATTGATGCCTGCAAAGCAAATGGTGTAGTGATTGAACTGAATGCCCATCCGCGAAGACTTGATATGGACTGGAGATTCATCCGGAAAGCCACATCAAAAGGGGTACTCATTTCCATTGACCCTGATGCGCATGCACTGGATGGATTTGACGACAATCATTACGGCGTACTTTCGGCACAGAAGGGTGGGCTGACCAAACAGCAGAACCTGAGCAGTTTCAGCCTGCAGGCCTTTGAAACTTTCCTTACCAACCGCAAACATTAGTTATACACGGGCAGCGCTATATAAAACGTTGTTCCTTCTCCCATGCGGGTTTCGAACCATATGCGGCCCTTGGCGTGTTCAACGATGCCTTTACACATGGCTAGACCGAGACCGGTGCCGGAAGTCTTTGTGGTGAAATTGGGTGAGAATATCTTTGATTCCATCTCCTCGGGTATACCACCACCGTTATCCTGTACACGGATGATCACTTCACCGTCTTTCAGTTCTTCTGATATGATCACCTCACCTTTCTTTTCATCGGGTATCGCTTCAATGGCGTTTTGCAGCAGGTTGGTAAACAGCCTGTTGATCTGTGTACGGTCCGCCCGGATGAACAATTTCCTGTGTAACGGGTTCCATTGCACCATTGCATGATCCTGAGAACTGTGCAGGAGTACAAGTGAATGCAGGGTTTCATGGAGATCGAATACTTCGTTCCTGATGTTACCGATATTGGCGAACTGCGAAAACTCCGAAGCGATCTTTGACAAATGTTCGATCTGTTCGATGAGTGTACCTGCCACACTGGACGAAAGCTCCTTGACATTGGGTGCGTTGTTATCGATGGCTTTCTGCAAGTACTGTATACTTAATTTCATAGGCGTGAGCGGGTTCTTGATCTCATGAGCCACCTGGCGGGCCATTTCACGCCAGGCCCCTTCCCTTTCGGCCCTGGCCATGTCCACCGCGCTCTGCTCCAGTTTTTTCACCATCTTGTTGTACTCAACCACCAGCCCTCCGATCTCGTCGTTTCGGTTCCATGTGATCTCTTCATTATGCTTGCCAAGGTTGATCTCCCGCATTTTCTCCCCGATCCATGAGAAAGAGGCGGTAATCCGGTTGGTCAGGAAGACCGCGATAACGCCAGCTATCAGGAAGATGAAAGCATTCAGGTTGATCAGCGTCACGAGGAAATTTGAGATCTCCTGGTTGAGGTCACGGCTCGACGTGAAATAAGGTATATTGATATAGCCCTGCACATTACGGTTCTCGTCTTTCAGAGGCACATAAATACTGAGGTACCTCAAACGGCCGGCACGTTCATTCTGTACGTGTTGAATCCTGCGCAATGACCTCATGTTGTAATAGGCCTGGGGATCCATTAAACGGCTCAGGATGCCCTTATTATATACCAGGGGCTGTGAGGATACCGTGAGCGAACCGGAAGTGTTATACAGGTTGACATCTACATTATGGATCTCCGAGATGCCAGCAATAGCAGTTGCGAGCCGGTCTGTTCCCAGGGAATCGAAACGGGCAAAGCCTGACTGGTTCATCATGCTCACATCGATGCGGTTGTTGATCTCGCTTGAGATCACCTGTATGGTCCTGCTGAGCCTGTCCTGGTTATTCCTGTTATACCTGTTGATGAAGAAAATGATGGTAGCGGCACCAATGATAAAAAATGAGAAAATACTGATGAAGATGATGGTCATGAAGATCTGCTTCCGGATACTCAACTGCCAGAGCTCCTTGAAGTTGGACCACCGGAAACCGGACCGTAATGCCACGCTCAGGAGCTGGAAGAATCCTACCAGTGCCAGGAATGCGCAAAACAGGTAGGCGAACAAGGTAATGGATTCCAGCAGGGCATTGGTTTTACGGGTGATCACCACGATCCTTTCCGGCCCTTGCTTGAACCAGAGTTCGCTATATCCGTCCTTGTTCCGGAATACATGGTCGTTAAACGATACTTCTTCACTATTCAGGCTTCTGGGAAAAGGGTAGTCATTCACGTTAGTGATCAGTTCGCCCCGGTTGTACACGGCATAGGCATAAAGGGGTGAACGCTCGAATGTGTAATCTTCCGACTGCTTGAACAGCTCCGGGATCATGGCCTCACTCCTGTACCTGCGTGGGTTCGACAGCATGTACACGTTAGCCACTATCCGCTGCCCGGTATCCTTCACCTCCCGGTGGTAGATATAACTGAACCGGTCGAAAGCTGTTTCATAATACCGCAAATTGTTGATCCCGGTTTTTTTTCCCTGCATGGCATAGATGGTGGCCAGGGTGTCATAATTGAATTTTTCATACCCGGATATCGGTTCCCCGTCTTCGTCAAAGACATAGATCTCTGTTTCGTAACGGTTCAGGTAACCGGAGAAATTGGCATTGATGATCGAATCTTTGAGTCGTTCATTCTCTGCCGGCACCCGGAGGCGATCAAGGTTGTCCTGCCAGAAATAATTATTCAGGCTGCCGATCGCTACGTTCAATAGTTTCTCGCTGGAAGGATCTGCCTGCCAGGCCAACTTCTCGGCCACACGCAGCCGCACTTCCTGTTCTTTCCTGCGGTTCTGGTTGCTGATCACCAGGGTAATAGATGCTGAAAAGATCACGAGCCAGTATACCATGGCCGTACCTGAAATATAATTCGTTGCCTGCAGTAGTGGTGCTTGCGATATAGTGAGATAGACCAGCAACCAAAGGATAACGGCCATCTGGAACTCGAAAAGGTGATTGATTTGCGTGGTGAGGTAGAGCAGGCCCGCGATCACTACCACCAAAATCTTAAAGGCATAGTTGGCTTCAGGAATGGCTTTAACGAAACGCATGATCACCTGCGAACTGATGAAAAAAGCCATGGACACAGAACAGAGAACAATGAAGCCAAATACAGAGTATACATTGAGGCCGAAGAAATTGGTAACGTCGAAGGGGATCTGGGAATCCGCCACCAGGCTCCTGATCACATTGCCGGAGATCATGGTGAGTACCACCAAACCGATCATCAGACCCGCCGCGGTGAACATCCTGTACTGCTTGCTTTTGATTTCGATCCGGATATCCTGCTGGTTGATCTGCCGCCTGGCAAAAACGGTGATCCAGAAAAACAGCAATACATTGATGAGCAGGTCTCCCAGGGATTTGAGGATGAAATTGTATCCATAGATGGAAGGTGAAAACAATTCAAACTGGCGCACATCAAAAGGCAGATCGAACATGTACATCAGGCCCCGCATCAAAATGATGCCGACAGCAAGCGCACCTATCCCCCATCCTGCGCCAAATCGCTTCGAAACCTGCAGGGCGATCTGGTGGAGATAAAACAGCAGGAAGAGCGAGCCAAGGATCCGCAGGAGAATGGTGATCCAATCGTTGGTTTCGATCAGGCTCCCTTGCTTGGGTTCAAAATAATAGATGGCTTTACCCAGGGAATTCTTTACGGGATAAGGAGTCTCGCCATTGGCGATGGTATAGTTCTTTTCTACATTAGGCAGGTTCACGAAACCGTTGCGGAGGTAATCATTCTGCAAGTAGAAATCCCGCCTGATCGGAATCAGCGCCAAAACCAGCAGATTCTCGTTACCGGACAACTGCATTTTTCTTCGAATGAGTTCATACTGCCCGTTCGGCAGATGAACCAGGTATTCACCATCCGGCTTGGCAAGCATCTCGTCCGTGGGTAGGCTCTCTTGCGTGTTCCAGAACTTGATATCGATCGGTCCGTAAGCGTCAAGCTTGTATAAAAATACCCCGTAATCCTTAGTAGTCACATCCCTCACCTGCTCTTCCGATGCAGCAGTGTGTGCAAGACCGAGGAGCAGTGTGGAATCTGACATCAGTTTAAAAAAATCCGTTTCCTTTTTCTCGAGATAGTTTTCCAGGTTTTTCCTGACGCCCTGCGGTGAGGAGGTGTACGACCAGTAATTGGAAAAAATGAACGACAAGGTGAAAAGCCATGCCGCGCCTATGAGGAAATAAGCGTTTTTGTAGACGGTATCTTTCCAAAAACTTCTCAATCAGTTATACCTTTTGTCTCTTGATATGATTCCACAATTCGTCCATCTCGGTCAGGGTCATGTTGTGCAACGACTTGCCCTGGGTCATCGCCAGGGATTCCATTTCCATGAACCTGCTGATGAATTTCCGGTTGGTAATTTCCAAAGCCTGCTCGGCATCAGTATGCAAAAAGCGTGCATAGTTTACCAGGGAGAAAAAAACATCACCGAGTTCTTCTTCCACTTTCTCCTTATTCTGATCTGACAGATCTTTTTCCCATAGTCCTACTGCTTCTGTCAGCTCGCCCAGTTCCTCATTCACCTTCTCCCATACCTGTTCTTTATGATCCCATTCAAAGCCCACCTGTTTGGCTTTCTCCTGCAGGCGCATGGCTTTCACCATGGACGGCAGTCCGGTTGGAACACCTGAGAGTACGGATGTTTTACCTTCTTTCAACTTCAGTTTTTCCCAGTTTCGTTTTACCTCTTCTTCGTCTTTCACAACCACGTCTCCGTAAATGTGGGGGTGTCTGCTGATCAATTTATCACAGATCCCGTTGATCACTTCTTCGAGGGTGAACCGTCCCTGTTCCCGCCCGATCTTTGCATAGAACACGATATGCAACAGGAGGTCTCCCAGTTCCTCGCGAATTCCGGACCAATCGTGCCCAGAAATCGCCTCCGCCAGTTCGTAGGTCTCCTCAATGGTCATGGACCTGAGGGTATCTATGGTTTGTTTCTTATCCCAGGGACATTTTTCCCGAAGGTCGTCCATGATCCCTACCAGTCTTTCGAATGCCTTAGATGTTTGGTCCATACGCTTTACTTCATGCAGATGAGTTGTTAAAAGTAAGCACAATTACTGTAAGGACGGGTCTTTCGGGATCGTTAATAAACAGGGGCCACATGGATCAGGACATTAATTAACTAATTTTGCCTACATGAACAGAATTGCCATCCTATCCTTGATTTTCTTTTTTTTCATGGGGAGTTCATCATTGATGGGCCAGTATTATTACCAGGATATCATCACCAATCGAAATAACCATGATCAGTTCCAGCTTTTAAAGAAAGCCCGGGTGACCCGAATGACCGGTAAAAGCCTGGAGGGCAGTGGAGAGCCCACAGAAGGATTCCTGATGGAGCAGGTTTTCAACAGCAGCTATTCGCAGGTGAAAACAGCCACCCAGTTGCCCGGCAGTCCGAAGACGGTATTGGTGAATTATTACAATGGCCAGGGCTTTCTGTACCGCACAGTGGACAGCAATGACAATTCCACTTCGGTATATGACTACAAGTATAACGATAAGGGAGAGCTGGCTGCCATTGTGAACTCAGCCAGGTCATCTGCGGACAAGGTGAAATCGTCCGAATCACACAACTGGTTTTACAAGGATGGGGGTGCACCGGAGAAAATGCTCCGCATCCGGGAAGGAACGGATACGATGGAAGTTCGGTTTGTTTCGGACGAAAAAGGCCGGGTAACCGAAGAGCATGTCTATAACAGGAATGTACCCGGGAACAAGGTCTATTACTATTACGATGATGCGGGCAGGTTGACGGACATTGTTCGTTTCCAGGAGAAGTTGGGGCGCTTGATCCCTGATTATACTTTTGATTATTCTGAAGATGGGCGATTGAGTGAGATGATGGTGGTGCAGCAGGGCGGGAAGGATTATCTGACCTGGCGGTACCAGTACAGTGAGCAGGGATTGAAACAGAAAGAGTCCTGTTTCACCAGGCAGAAACGCCTGGCTGGTTCGGTAGAATATAGTTACGAAATGAAAAAATAATTTGTCAAAATTCCCCTAATTTTGCCCTCCGTTGCCCAGGTGGTGAAATTGGTAGACACGCTACTTTGAGGTGGTAGAGCCTGAAAGGGTGTGCAGGTTCGAATCCTGTCCTGGGCACAAAGCCCTCCCAACGATGTTGGGAGGGCTTTTTCATAATGAGCTTTGAAAGCTTGCTTGTAATACCCAAAAGAATGCCTGCCACGCTGTTCAGGTAAGAAGCAACCTTGACACGATCCTGCCAAGACAGCTTTTTGTAGGTTAAAGCATGACCAGAATCTAAGTATTTATCCTAAAACCGGGATTGTTATCCTGAACGTGGTCCCCTTACCCGGCTCAGAACTTCTGACGGTCAGCTGGCCATTATGGTAGTCTTCGATGATCCGTTTGGAGAGCGTTAGGCCAAGTCCCCAGCCTCTTTTCTTCGTAGTGAAACCGGGATTGAACACCCGGGCTACCTGGGAAGCAGAGATGCCTTTGCCGGTGTCGGAAATATCAACGATCAGTTTGCTATGGTGCTGATGGACTATGATCTTGATCTCCCCCCTTCCTTCCATGGCGTCGAGGGCATTCTTCAGCAGGTTCTCAATCACCCAATCGAACAGCGGGTTTGAGAGTGGCACTATGAGTTGATCCTGAGCAGACTCCAGGCTAAAGCGCACCTTCTCAGGAGCCCTTTTCCTGACGTACTCCATCACCTGCCTTAACACATCGACCAGGTCGCGTTCCACCAATTGAGGCGCGCTGCCAATCTTGGAGAACCTGTCCGATACGAGTTTGAGCCTCACCACATCCTTCTCCATTTCGTTCACCATATCGGGATCGGTGCCGGATTCGCGGAGCATTTCCACCCAGCCATGTAAAGCCGATACCGGCGTACCCAGTTGGTGGGCGGTTTCCTTTGCAAGGCCGGCCCAAAGCTGGTTCTGCATAGCTTTATGCCGGGCATTCAGGGCATTAAGGGTAACAAGGATGAACAGAGCTACGATAAAGAGTTGGACGAAGGGATAGTAACGCACTTCTTTGAGCAAGCGCGATTCCCCGTAGTAGTATTTATTGTACGACGAAGAATCGTTTCCCAGATAGGTGATGATGGGCCTGTTGCGGGCAAACTCTTTTAGCCGACCTTGCAGGTAACCCGGTGTGCCGGCAACATCTGCAGAGTCCAGGTTGTGGTAGTTGGTGATACTGTCGTGCTCATTGGTCTCGATCACAGGGATCGACTGCTGGGAGGCCATCATGACCGTAGCGAATGTGATATCAACGTCTGGTCCTGCGCTGGCGATAAACCGCTGGGCTTCGGCCCACGATTCTACGGTGCGACGTTCATCAGCCGCTATTTTATTGGCCAGGTAACGGGAGTAAAAAATAGTAGCCGTTACAATGACCAAAGCCACGATTGTTAATAAAGTACGCCAGTTTGCGAATGCCAGCATAAATGGTTTATGAATTAGGACTTATTTTTGGGCAATATAAACTTAGCAATTGGATTCACCATCGGTAGCGATTGTCATACTCAACTGGAACGGAAAAAAATACCTGGAGAAATTCCTGCCCTCCCTATTCAACAGCACTTACCAGAATATGCGGGTGATCGTAGCCGACAATGCGTCTGGCGATGATTCTCTCCGTTTCCTGGCATCAAACTACCCACAGGTCCAGGTGATTGAAAATAAGGCGAACGAAGGCTTTGCAAAAGGGTATAACATAGCGTTGAAGCAGGTGGAAGCAGATTATTATATCCTGCTCAATTCCGATGTGGAGGTCAGCCCCGGCTGGATAGAGCCAATGGTCAATCTGATGGAAAGTGATGCCGGTATAGGTGCCTGCCAGCCTAAGTTGCTGGACTGGAATAAGAGAA
>Ga0315901_10004903_pt1 | contig 16501 bp, 16 predicted proteins | sample LakEriMetagenome_10_FD_203761 | JGI IMG/M metagenome (GOLD analysis project Ga0315901, IMG submission 203761) | Freshwater fungal communities from buoy surface, Lake Erie, Ohio, United States - Buoy 2 MA116 | ecosystem: Environmental > Aquatic > Freshwater > Lake | place: USA: Lake Erie, Ohio...
ACGACGACGACGCCGGCCGCTGCCTGCTGCGGCTCACGGAACTGCCGCTCGACGAGATCCGGGCGCTCGACGAGCGCCGGGCCGCGAGCCCGGCCGCCCGCGACACGCAGAAGCGGATCGCCGAGGAGCTGACCCGCCTCGTGCACGGCGACGCTGGCCTGGCCGCCGCCCGCCAGGCCACCGCGATCTTCTTCGGCGCCGAGATCTCCGCCCTCGACGACGCGGCCCTCGCCGAGATCTTCGCCGACGTGCCCAGCCACGAGTTCGCCCGCGCGACCCTCGACGGCGACGGCCTGCCGCTCGTCGAGGCCCTCAAGGCCACGGGCCTCGCCGCCAGCACAAGCGCCGCCCGGCGGACGATCGAGCAAGGGGGCGCCTACGTGAACAATCGCCGCGTCGGCGACGTGGCCCATCGCCTCACCCCGCGCGACCTCGCCGGCGCCGCCACGCTCGTGCTCCGGTCGGGGAAGAAGTCCTACGCCCTGGCCCGCTTCGCCTGACCGGGTCTCCGCTCCCCGTGGCGCATGCCTCCAGGCTTGCGAATCCGGTCCAGCGCACCACATCCCGCATTCGCACACCTGGAGGTGTGCGCCACGTGGGCATTCCAGTCGACCTGGCCCCCCAGTGGCGCATGCCTCCAGGCTTGCGAATCCGGTCCAGCGCACCACATCCCGCATTCGCACACCTGGAGGTGTGCGCCACTCGGCATTGACCCGCGGCGGGCATCCTGCGACCGTCCGCGCGGAGACTCCACCATGCGACGCCGATTGTTCCTGCTGCTGGCGACGACCTCACCGGCCGTCCTCCGCGCCGCCGAACCGACCGCGACGGCCCGCGGCGCGATCGCATCGCTCGAGGAGCGGCTCAAGGCCGGGCTCAAGGTCCAGGCGCCCGCCGACGTCGCCTTCTGCGACCGCGTCATCGAGGCCGTGCGGGCCGGTAAGCTTCCCGCCCAGGTCGTCGACTCGACCTACCTGTGGGCTGTCCGCCGCGGCAAGAAATATCCCTTCCCGGCCTTCCAGGTCGCGATCCGCGCCAAGGCCGAGCGGCTCGGCGTCAGTTTGTAGAGCAAGAATCCACGGAATCCGCCGCGCATTTCCGCGGGAGGCGTTTTGTGGCCGCACTGTGCGGAGCCCAAGAAGCCCCGGGTGGAAACCCGGGGACTCCGGGCGTGAACGCCACCCCGCCATCCATGCCCCACGACGGCACATGATTCCCCGCTTCGAACCCGCAATGCATGGCAACCGGGAACGCATGCCACCCGGTGTCCCCCGGCTTCCGCCGGGGGCTTTTTGTGGCATGGTCGCGCATGCCCCAAAACGGTGCGGCAGTGGATAACCCAAGAAGCCCCGGGTGGAAACCCGGGGACTCCGGGCGTGAACGCCACCCCGCCATCCATGCCGAGCGGCTCGGCCTCAGCCTGTGAGCAGCCCCGCGATCCGAGGGTCGGCGAGCGAGTCGGCGACGAGCCGGGCACCGGTGAAGTCGTGCCGCCGGCTGTGGCCGCCGGGCACGGCCACCACGACCGCGCCCGCGGCCACCGCCGCACGACAGCCGTTGTGCGAATCCTCGAAGACGATCATCGCCGCCGGGTCGACCCCCAGCCGGGCGGCCGCCGCCAGGTAGATCTCGGGATCGGGCTTGCCGTTGACGACATCGGCACTCGTGAGCACGAAGGCGAAGCGGTCGAGCAGACCCACGCGGCCGAGCACGTCGTGCGCAAAGGCGGGGCCGCTGCTGGTGGCCACGGCCCGCGGCAGGCCGCGGGAGGCGATCGCGTCGACCAGGTTCATGGCGCCGGGCATCGGCTCGAGCCGCTCGTCGAGCAGGCCGGCGAAGATGGCCCCGGTCTCGGCGGCCAGGGTCTCGACGGTGTCGGCGAGACCATGCCACTCGATCATGATCGCCAGCGACACGGCCGGAGGCCGGCCCATCATCGCGTCGAGGAGGTCGGGCCCGAAGGTCTTGCCGCGGCGGCGCAGCAGCTCGCTGCCGACGTGCTGGTAGAGTTCCTCGGTGTTGACGAGCAGGCCGTCGAGGTCGAAGACGGCCGCGTGGATCGGCATGGAGACGGTCATCGGGATTCCGGCGGGGGTGCGAGGCGGTAGACGGCGTAGCCGTGGTTGGCATGCAGCCGTTCGAAGGGGAGCGTGTCGAGACCGGTGACGTCGAGCGGCACGATGGCGTGGTCGGCGCCGTACCGATCGGCCACGTCGCGCATCCGGGCGGCGCCGAGGGCGGCGGTCGAGCGTTCCATGGCGACGAGCGTGCCATCCGCGGAAAAGCAGTCGAGGATCCGCCGCCGCCACTCGAGCAGCGAAACCGCGTCCTGCGGACTGTTCTTCCAGGCAACCACCTCGGGCAGGCCGGTCCGCCAGGTGAAGCTCGCCGCGCCGCGCGGCGTGAGGAACCGCGACCCCGGCGGCACATGCTCCTTCACCCAGGCGCAGATGTCGGCCCAGGCGCCGGCGTCCACCTTCGAGTCGGCCCGCGGCCGGAGGCCGGTGCGGCCGGGCAGGGGCCAGTGGCGCAACTGCAGCCCGAGGTCGAGCAGCAACGCGGCGACCACGAGGCCCCGGATGACTGCCGGCCGGCCGGGCAGGATCCGCGCACACACGCCATTGTCCGTCAGGACCGCCGCCGCACTGGCGGCCAACGTAAACGGCACGAACACGTCGGCGAGCCGAAACCAGTAGTACCGCAGCAGCCCGAGGGCGATGTCGGGGGCCAGTGGCTCGGCCAGCGCGATCAGCAAGCCGACGAGCGAGATCGCCAGTGCGGCCTCGCGGAAGGCGGCTACGCGGGTCCGCGCCGGAGAGGCCGGCACGACGCGGTGCATGATCGTGCCCACGAGGATCGCGAGCAGGTGCCGGGCGATCATGGCCTCGGGAAACCTCCAGGGCAGGAGGTGGTGATAGAGCCGCTCGACCACGTACACGCGATTCGCCAGCGCCCTCCCGGCCGCATCCACCCCCGCCGACAGCGACAGCGCGGGCAGCACACCCCAAGCCGCGAGCGCCAGCCCCGCCACCACCAGCCCGCCGCCCACCGCAGCGGCAGGCGAGCGGGTGGGCGCGAGGATCCGCAGCGTGTCAGCGCCACGACTCAGGCCGCCCGCGCGCCGGTCCGTTCCGCAGGCCGAGGCCCGCGCCTCGCGCCGGCACCGCCACCATGCGAGCCCGCACGCGACCAGGCCCCAGCCGCCCACGATCGGGTGCAGCGCCGTCGCCCCGCCGAGCAGGAACACCGCGGCCGGGAACCGGCCCCGACCGATTTCGCCGCTGCCCGCGAGCACCCCGGCCCACGCGAACACCTTCGCCTCGCAGCCGCCGATCACCCACTCCCCCGCGGCGGTCGTATGCCGCAACGCCACCGCGAACAGCGCTGCTGCCAGCAGCCGACCGAAGGCCGTCGGCAGCAGTGGCACGACGGCGTGGCGGAAGCCGATGGCCAGGGCGAGCCAGCCGAGCCACCGTCCCACCCAAGCCCCTGATTCGAGCCCGCATGCGGCCATGATCGGCCCCATCACCGCATAGAAGACGGAATGGGCGTCGGGAGTCTCCAGGAACCAGTCGCCGCGGCCGTACGACGGGGCGAAGTGGTGCAAGGCCTTCGTGAGGTAGACCGTCTCGTTGACGTCGGGCAGGGGCCACGCACCAGACGCGGCGAACATGAGGAGGATCGCGGCCACCTCGGTCGCCGCCGGCAGCCGTCCATCGCTTTCGCTCGCCATCCGCTGCACCTATAACTGCCTGACCCGCGAACCAAAGAGTACCGCAAGCCGATGAACAGTTCCGCCCCCGCCCCGTTCGGCCCCCAGACCGCCGCCCGCGGTGCGGCTCTCCGTCGCGCCGTCACCGAGGAGACGCTCGGAATCGTGGGCGCGCCCTTCGCGCTCGCGGGCAAGCTCGTCGAGCGGGCGGGCTTCGACGCCATCTACCTCTCCGGCGCGGCTTTTTCGGCCGGTGGTCTCGGGGTGCCCGACATCGGCCTTTTTACCCGCGACCAGCTCGTCGAGCAGACGCGGATCCTGGCCCGGGCCGTTTCCATTCCCCTCGTCGTGGACGCCGATACCGGCTTCGGCGGCCCCCGCGACGTCGAAGAAACGGTCCGCATGTTGGAGGAGGCGGGCGCGGCCGCCATCCAGATCGAGGACCAGGTTGGCCCGGCGGCCGGCGGCAAGCGCTGCGGGCATCTGGCGGGCAAGGAGATCGTCACCACCGAGGCCATGGTCGAGCGGATCGCGGCCGCCGTCGCGGGCCGTCGCGACCAGGGCACGGTGATCATCGGCCGCACCGATGCCCGCAGCGTGCACGGCTTCGACGACTGCCTGCGCCGCCTGCACGCCTACCGCGCGGCCGGCGCCGACTGGCTCTTTCCCGAGGCCCTCGCCTCGCGAGACGAGTTCGCCCGCGTCGGCGCCGAGTTCGCCACCGACGCCACTCCGCTGCTGGCCAACATGACCGAGTTCGGCGTCAGCCCGCTGGTCTCGATCCCCGACCTTGCCGCCTGCGGCTTCGCCGCGGTGCTGTATCCCGTCACGCTCCTGCGGCTGGCGATGAAGGCCATGGAGGCGGGCCTCGCCGTGATCGCTGCAGAGGGCACGCAGGAGAGCCTCCTCGACCTGATGCAGTCGCGTGAGGAACTCTACGACCTGCTCGACTACGACCCGCGGCATCCGGAGCGGCGCGCCGCCGGCCCGGCCGCCGCCCAGGAGAACCGCCCATGACAGCCGCCCCCGCGCCGGCGCCGGCCGACGTCGCCAAGGGCCTCGCCGGCATCGTGGCCGGCAGCACCGCCATCTCGTCGCTCGAAGGCACGCTCCGCTACCGCGGCTACGACATCGAAGCCTTGGCCGCGGCCGGCGACTTCGAAGAGGTCGCCTGGCTCCTGCTGCACGGCGACCTGCCGACCGGCGCTGAACTCGCGGGCTTTCGCGGGCGGATCGCGGATGCGGCCCGGAGCCTCGACCCAGTCGTCGTCGACGCCCTGGCCCGGCTCGCGGCGGCCAACCCGCAGGCGGCGCCGATGGATGCCTTGCGAACGGGCATCAGCATGCTCGGCATGGTCGAGCAGGACGACCTGCCCGGCCCCCGCTCGGCCCTGCTCACGCAGGCCGAACGGCTTCTTGGGCAGACGCCGGCGATCCTCGCCGCGTGGATGGACCTGACCGCGGGCCGGCCGGTCGCCCCGTGGCCCGCGGGGCCACTCGCCGCCGCCCTGCTCGAGCGGCTCACCGGCCGGCCACCGGCCGCGGCGGCCGTGGCCGCCTTCGGCGCCACGCTCGTCTTCTATGCCGAGCACGAGTTCAACGCCTCCACCTTCGCCGCCCGCACGGTCGTCTCCACCGGGTCCGACATGCACTCCGCGATCACGGCGGCGATCGGCGCCCTGAAGGGTCCGCTTCACGGCGGTGCGAACGAGAAGGTGCTGGAGGTGCTCGGTGCGATCGGCTCGCCCGAGCGGGTCGAGCCCTGGCTCGAGGAGCAGTTCGCCGCCAAGCGGGTGGTGATGGGCTTCGGACACCGTGTGTACAAGGACGGCGACGTGCGGGCGACGCTGCTCGGCCGGCTGTGCCGCGAAATGGTCCGCGGCACGGAGGGCGAGCGGCTCGAGGAGCTCGCCGCCCGGGTGGAGCGGATCATGCTCGATCGCAAGCGGCTGAAGCCGAACCTCGACTGGCCGGCCGCCCGCGTCTACCACGCACTGGGCCTCCCGGTGAAGGTCTTCACCCCGATCTTCGTCGTGGCGCGGATGAGCGGCTGGACCGCCCACTGCATCGAGCAGATCGGCGACAACCGCCTCATTCGGCCGCTCTCGGCATACGGCGGCCCGCCGCCGCGCGACTATCTGCCGCTGTCATCCCGGGGGTAATACGCTTCTCACTTGAACCTCGCGCGTGACGCTGGTCGGGGCTGCCCACGCGAGGCCCAAGTGTGAGCCGCATAAGCCCCGCGCCCGGCCCAAAAAGCCCCGGGTGGAAACCCGGGGACTCCGGGCATGAAAACCACCCCGCCGTCAACGCCGCACGGCGACATGCATCCCCCACCCCACCGCTGCCGGGAAGCCCGCAGCGCACGTTGAGGGAACTCCCGGCCTTCACCTCGCCGCGGGAAGGCTCGCCGACTGGGTCGCGTTCGGCAGGGCCGAGGCCTGTGGCTCTTTCGGCTCCGCGGCCTCGACGACGGCCTGAACCGTGACCATGGGCACCGCCCCTTCGCCCAGGTCGGTCGCGATCTTCAACTGCCGCTCCACCTTTCCGGCGGCCGTGCCTGCCGTGAACGTGACCGGCAGGATGTGCACCGTGGCGGGCGTCGACTTGGGTTCGCACGACAGGCAGCCATCGGGACAGGAGATGCCGGTCACGCAGAACGGCCGATTTGCCCGCACCACGACGTTCTTGGTCACCGAGCCACCGGGCGGCACCGCGCCCAGCGAGAGCAGTTGCGGACTCACCGTCACCTCGGCGACCACCCTGCCCTCCACATCCATTGGGATCTGCGTGGCTCGGGGATCGTTGGTGACCAGGATCAACTGCCCCTTCACGTAGCCGGCGGGGGCATCAGGCTTGAGCCGCATCGTCAGGTCGTAGGTGGTCTGGGCGGCCCCGGCGGTCGGCTTCGACAGCGCGACCTCGAAGTTGCCGTTCGCACTGCGGACGTCCTTGATCTCCCACGGGGAGCTGCCGACCCGCGTCACACGGATCGTCCGCTCGGCTCCCTTGCCGAGATCGACGTTGCCCAGATCGACGAACGGCGGATCGAAGGTGACATCGCCGCGGATGTTGCCCGCCACCCGCAGCTGCACCTCCGCGTAGAACGGCTTGTCGAACGTGACCGTGAGCGTGGCCCCGTGCTGGCCGAGGAAGGTCCGCGTGTTGAACTTGGCGATGATCTCGCTCGTCTCGTGGGTCTTGAGATCCCGCTTCGTGATCTCCGGCGACGTGCAGCCGCAGCTGGTCCGCACGCCCACCACATGCAAATCCTCCTTGTAGAGATTGCGGAACACGAAGCGGTATTCGGTCTTCGATCCCTTGGCGACGGTGCCGAAATTGTGGCTCGTGACGGAGAACATCTTCTTCGCCCACTCCTGGGCGGAGGCCGCGTCGGCGGCACAGAAGGCGAGGGCGGCGGCGGCCACCTGCAGCACGGACCGGCACATGCGACGCGGGGCGATCATGGTCGAGGCACCTGGAGTCGGAAGGGCTGGGCGAAACGCCCCCCGGAAAAGCTGAATGGAGAGTACGGTTGCCATGGGAAGAGCGTCAATCTTCGGGGCTGAAGGAATGGGGGGGCGGAACTGGCGCCCGGCAGAAAAATATTCACGCCCGCAGGTGTCGAAGTCGGGCCCGCCGGGCATTTTGGCCTGGAAATTCAGCCTCGGCTCCGGCACGACCGATACAGGCCTTGAGGTTTCGTACAATGTCCGCGGGCTCCGCCGACAGGTGCGGGCGGCCGCATGGCCACCGGGTCGTCGGAGCCGGAAAGTTTGGTCCATACCCACAAGGGGGCGTACCGGTTTCGACCGGATGGCAAGAGGTTCAGATTGCGTGCCGTGGTTGGTCGGCTGGCCACGTTAAAAGTCGACCAAGCTTCAATTGCCGAAGCTCGTTTCTCTCTGGCTGCTTAACTAAGCAACCCCGAGCGATGGCCCCAGTCGGAAGGGCCTCCCAATCGGTCGCCAAATCCGACTCGCCCCGGTTCACCGCCTGGTACGGCCGGGGCTAAAAACGTTCCGGGCTGGTCCGTGACGCACCCTGCCGGCCGGGGACGCGCGGACGAGACTCAAATCGACCGGATACGCGCGTAGACGTCTGTGCCGAAACATCACGGGACGCGGGTTCGACTCCCGCCGCCTCCACTTCACGCCCGCCGGGGCATCCATGCCCCCGGCGGGCTGAACCGAATGCCCGCCCTCCAGGCGGGCGGTCAACTTCACGCCAGCCGGGGCATCCATGCCCCCGGCTGGCTTTGGCCGGCGTGGTCGCAGCCAAGGTGCGACCAGCCGGCCGGGCGGTCGCACCTCCGGGCGACCGTGGCCGCCGCGGAGCGGCGGCGCTCGGCGGCTCGACGAAGTGTCGAGCCGAGCCGAGCCCGAGCAGGCACGTGACGCGACCTGACGTGGTTGGCAGCCTATAGTTCTCATGAGTCCACGAGCGCGAAGGCCCGAAGGTCAGCAGCGTCCCTTACCCCCTCACTCCCCTGGCCGGATCACCTTTGGTGAGCCGGCCGTAAGCTGGCGAAGGCCCGAAGGGATTCGCCAGCGCGCTATCATGCAATGCAATATCGACAAGCGCGGCCGCATGCTGCGCACGACGCTTGGCATCGTCACCGGTGCCGTCGGCACCCTACTCCTCGTGGGAAACTTCCTCGGCTGGCTGCCGGGCTGGACACTCTACGCCGGCATCGCCGCGGTGCTCGGTGGAGCGTTCATGGTGTTTGAGGGCGTCAACGGCTGGTGCGCCGTGCGGGCCATGGGGTTCAAGACACCCATCTGACCGTTCCGCAAACGTGACCGGCGGCCGCCCGGTCGGGGCAGCCTACGCGTGGCACCAGTCGGGGTGCGGGCGCGGGTGGATGCGGGGGGCAGGTCCGGAGGCGAGGCGGTCGCGGGTGGCCGTGAGCGCCGGACCGGCAAGGTGCTCGATCGCCAGATCGAAACGCACCGTCTGGTTGGGTGCCAGGGCGACGACGCGGCCGTGCGCCTCCTCGAACGACCGTGCGTTGGGGTAGTTCGTGCCCGGCTCCAGCCCCGTCACGTAGCCGTCGGCCAGGCCACCCTGGTTCTTCCAGAGCGTGAAGCAGGGGAGCGTGTCGGCCCGCCACTCCAGGCAGGCGCCGTGCCGCCCCTCCGGGGCCACGAGCAAGGCCGCCGCCTTGCCATCGGGCTGGGTTCGCATCCGCATGAAGTGCACCTCCTCGCCCCGCCCCGCCCGCGGGGCGTCGTAGCGGTTCCAGTGCGGCATGTCGGCGGTGCTCGCCGCGTCGCGCGGGGCCACCTCTTCGACCGCGGCCACGAACTCCGAGCCGGGGCCGAGCAGCGGCGGCCCGAAATTAACGTGGTACAGCATCTGCATCGTGGCCGGCCGCTCGGAGAGATTCCGCACCGTGTCAGTCCAGGCGATCCGCTGCCGATCGGCCGCGACGGTCAGTGACGTCGTCATCTGCAGGGCATGGCAGAGGAAGCGGGTCTCGTCGACGGCACCGGTGAGCGTGATCGTGCCGGCGGCCTCGTCGAGCGTGACGTCGAGATGATGGGCCGGCAGGTTCGCAATCCGCCCGTGCAGCCCGTGCCGGAGCCGGCCGGCTGCGTCGAAGTCGGGGGCGCCGTTGCTCACGAGGCCGCACCGGGCGACGAGCTCGTCGAAGCCGTCCAGCCAGCCGAGGCCATTCGGCTCGGCCAAGGGCACGAACCGCGGATGGACCGGCCCGTGCACCGGGGATTGCCAGCCGAGCTCGCAGTCGCCCGCCATCACTTTCCAGATGCCCAGCCCGCGATCGGGAAGCACGAACACCTTGGTGCTGCCCGCCACGAGTTCGACGAGGAGCACGCCGTCCCGCCGGCCGCCGGAGAGTCGTCGGGAGCGAACCGCCAACGGCCCGAACGCGACATCCACGCGGTCGGCGGCCGAGAACGAGGCCGCGCGGTGAGAGGTGATGAGCTGCAGGGTCTGCGATGCCATGGGGTGTCCTCCGAAAGGGCGGCCGGTGTTGCCGGCCGAGTCGACATCGTACCAGCGGCCGCCGGGCGGACGGGTTGAACGGTTTCCTGCAGACGGTCAAATGGCCAACTCGGGCCGCGGTCGCCGCAGCCCCCCCGTCGCCTTCCGAGCGATCCGATGAACGACCTCAAGATCTTCAGCGGCCCGGCGAACCCGGCGCTGTCGCAGGACATCTGCCGGTACCTCAATCTCCCCATGGGCAAGATCTCGCTCGGGCGGTTCCCCGACGGTGAGATCTCCTGCAAGATCGACGAGGACGTCCGCGGCCGCGACGTATTCATCGTCCAGTCCACCAGCCCGCCCGTGAACGAGCACCTCATGGAGCTGCTCGTGATGATCGACAGCTTCAAACGGGCCAGCTCCTTCCGGATTACGGCGGTGATCCCCTACTTCGGCTATGCCCGCCAGGATCGCAAGGATGCCGGCCGCGTGCCGATCACCGCGAAACTGGTCGCGAATCTGATCACCCGGGCGGGCGCCGACCGGGTGCTGGCGATGGACCTCCATGCCGCCCAGATCCAGGGATTCTTCGACGTGCCGGTCGACCACCTCTACGCCGCACCGGTCCTCAACAACCATCTCCAGTCGCTGGGCGTGCCCAAGGACGAGCTCGTCGTGGTAAGCGCCGACGAAGGGGGCATCAAGCGTGCCGTGGGGCATGCCAATCGGATCGGCGCACCGCTGGCGATCATCGACAAGCGCCGGCTCTCCGCCGAGACCATCAAGAGCACGAACATCATCGGCGCCAGCGTCGAGGGCAAGACGGCGATCCTCTTCGACGACATGATCAGCACGGCCGGCTCGATCTGCGGCGCGGCCGACGTGCTCCACAAGCACGGTGCGAAGGACATCTACGCCTTCGCCACGCACGGCCTTCTGGTGGGCCCGGCCATCGAGCGGCTCAAACAGGCACCCTTCAAGAGCATCGTGATTACCGACTCGATCCCGCTCACCCCGGGCAAGATGCTCGCGAACATCAACGTCCTGTCGGTCGCCAGCCTGCTGGGCCAGGCGATCAAGCGGATCCACCGCAATGAGTCGGTGAGCATGATGTTTCAGTAAATAGCGCCTGCGGGGCCATCCCTGGCCCCCGCAGGCTTGGCCCGGCGTGGTCGCAGCCAAGGTGCGACCAGCCGGGCGATGGCTCGCCCTCCAGGCGAGCCTCGCGTAAGCCGAAGCAGGCCCGAAGGGATGCCCCGGCGCGAATGTCAGCGCCATCCCTGGCCCCCGCAGGCTTGGCCCGGCGTGGTCGCAGCCAAGGTGCGACCAGGCGGGCGATGGCTCGCCCTCCAGGCGAGCCTCGCGTAAGCCGAAGCAGGCCCGAAGGGATGCCCCGGCGCGAATGTCAGCGCCATCCCTGGCCCCCGCAGGCTTGGCCCGGCGTGGTCGCTGCCAAGGTGCGACCAGCCGGGCGATGGCTCGCCCTCCAGGCGAGCCTCGCGTAAGCCGAAGCAGGCCCGAAGGGATGCGCCGGCGCGAATGTCAGCGCCATCCCTGGCCCCCGCAGGCTTGGCCCGGCGTGGTCGCAGCCAAGGTGCGACCAGCCGGGCGGCGGACGCCTTCCAGGCGTCCGTAGCCGCCGCGGGGCGGCGGCGCTCGGCGGCTCGACGATGCGTCGTGCCTCCGTGCCTGGGCAGGCACGCGGCGCGGCCTGCGGCCGCTGCGTGCACGGCAGTTCCTCGCAATCGACGACGAGGGAGGGGTTGCCCGTGCCCTCGAGCCGGCGTAGGTGGCCAGCGAAGCCCGGAGGGCGAGAGCGCCGCCACCTCCGAGTGAGCGAAGGGCAGGGATGCCCGCAGCGAACGTCCGGGCGAGAGGGCATGGGCAGCCCCGAGCCACGCAAGACGTAGATCAATCCGTGCTGCACTCGCCGTGCCGAACAGGATTGGCAGGATGCCCGCAGCGAACGTCCGGCGATGGGGCATGGGCAACCCCGCCCCCCAACCTAAAGACACGGTTTTCGCTCGGGCGGGGCGAAGATGGCTTGCAGATTCGCGGCCGAAAGGCAGAATAAGGGGCTCGAATCCAGGAGCCCTCCATGAGCGATACCCTCGAAGTCACCCTCCGCAAAGACACCGGCACCCGCGCCGCCAGGCGGCTCCGGAAGGAGGGCCGCGTGCCCGCCGTGCTTTACGGCCACGGCGAAAAGTGCGTCGACCTGACGACGACCCGCGAGGCCGTCGAGGCGATGGTCCGCCACGGCAGCCGATTCGTCGAACTCATCGGCGAGGTCAAGACCGCCGCTGTGGTTCGCGAACTGCAGTGGGACACGTTCGGCGTCGAGCCGATCCATGTCGACTTTCTCCGCGTCAGCAAGTCGGACCGCGTCAAGGTCAAGGTGCCCATCGACCTCAAGGGCGAGTGCCCCGGCCAGCGGGCCGGCGGCGTGGTGAACCTCGTGCTCCATGAGATCGAGCTTGAGTGCACCGCCGACGCGATTCCCGATCACGTTCACGCACACGTCGGGCACCTCGAGGTCGGCCACGTCATCAAGGTCCACGACCTGCAGTTGCCCGCGGGCGCCAAGGCGGTCACCGACTCGGATGAGACCGTGGTCACCTGCCTGATCCCGGCGAAGAAGGGCGAGGAGGCCGCACCGGCCGCCGCCGAGCCTGAACTGATCGGACGCAAGCCGGCCGAGGAAGGAGAAGCCACAGCGGAGAAGTCCTGATGGCGCCGCGACGGGCAAATCTTCCCTTCCCCGGTATTCGAGGGTGAATCGTGAAGTTGCTCGTCGGGCTCGGCAACCCTGGTTCCGCCTACGAAGGCACTCGGCACAACGTCGGCTTCGAGGTTCTCGAGATCCTCTCCCGACGCGCCGGTTCACCCTCGCGACGGGCGCGTTTCCAAGGGGAAGTGGCCCAGGCTTCGATTCGAGGCTGCCCGGTGCTCCTGCTCTGGCCGCTGACGTGGATGAACCTCAGCGGTTCGAGCGTGCTGGCCGCCCGCGACTTCTACAAGATCGACGACTCCGACATCCTGGTGATCTGTGACGACTTCAACCTGCCTTGCGACACACTCCGGCTTCGGCCGGGCGGGTCGGCCGGCGGCCAAAACGGCCTCGCCGATGTCATTGCCCGGCTGGGCACGACGACGATTCCCCGGCTCCGGCTGGGAATCGGTCCCGTGCCGCCCGGCTGGAAGGCGGCCGACTTCGTGCTCGGCCGGTTTGCGAAGGATGAGCGGGACAGGGTCGGGGTGATGATCGGACGGGCGGCGGATGCCGCCGAGGAATGGGCGGCCCTGGGCATCCAGGCCGCGATGAACAGGTACAACTGACGGCACACGGCGAACGACCACGAAACGGCCCCGCGGGGCACAGGCAGAAGGAGCACGAGCACGATGGCGGTGTACGAAGGCATGTTCATCCTGGATCCGGCAAAGTACTCCCGCGATCCCGCAGGATCGGCGCAGCAAATCAACGACCTGATCGCGCAATTCGGCGGATCGGTCCTGGCCGCTCGCCTGTGGGACGAGCGGAAACTCGCCTACCCGATCAACGGCCATAAGAAGGGCGTCTACTGGCTGACCTACTTCAAGATGCCGGGCGGCAACCTGGCCGCCCTCGAGCGGCAGTGCGAAATCACCGACGACATCATCCGCAAGCTGATCCTGAAGGTGGACGACCGCATTGCCGACGCCCTCGTGCAGCACGCCCTGGCCGGCGAGGCGGCTCCGAAGCGGTCGTCTCCCCCTGCCGCCCCGGCGGTTTCGTGAGGCCCCGCCAGCACGCTTGCACGGCCCCCCCAGTCTCGCTACGATGAAGCCATATTGAACATTCGTTCAGTGAATCAACTCAAGGAGTGAATCATCATGGCGAGCTTCAACAGGGTGATCCTGCTCGGCAACGTGACCCGCGATCCGGAATTGCGGTACATTTCCAGCGGCACTGCCGTGACCGATGTCGGCCTGGCAGTCAACGACCGCCGCAAGGACGGCAAAACCGGCGAGTGGATCGAGGAGACGACCTTCGTCGACGTCACGCTCTGGGGCCGCACGGCTGAAATTGCCGGCGAGTACGTCACCAAGGGATCGCCACTACTGATCGAAGGCCGGCTCAAACTCGACACCTGGGAAAAGGACGGCAAGAAGAACTCCAAGCTTCGCGTCGTGTGCGAGCGGATGCAGCTCCTTGGCGGCCGCGGCGAGGGGAGTCGGGGCGGCAAGCCGCGGGTGGCGGCAGGCCGCGGCGGCCCCCAGACCGATGAATCATACAGCCAGGCCGCCGACTTCGGTGACGACGGCCCGAGCGGCGGGGCCAGCCCGTCCGACGACGACATTCCATTCTGAACCACGATCGCAAGGAGTTTTTACATGCCTACAAAGGAACAGCCCCGCGTCACCGTCACCGCCAAGCGGCTTCCCAAGGGAAACAGGGGTGGTGTCGAACTGCTGCTCGTCCACAACGTCGAGCATCTCGGCAAGCAGGGCGACGTCGTCGAGGTGAAGCGTGGCTACGCCTACAACTACCTGCTCCCGCAGGGATTGGCGACGGTTGCCACCGAGCACCACAAGCGGATGGTCGAGAAGCATCGGGCGAAGCTCGAGGAAATCGCGCGGGAGCGGCTCGCCGGCCTGCGCAGCCTGCTCGCCGAACTTGTCCGCACGAGCGTCACGATCGAGGCGAACGCGAACGACGAAGGGCACCTGTATGGCTCCGTCGGCGGCCCCGAAATTGCCCGCTCGCTCAAGCAGCAGGATCTTTCCGTCACGCCCGATCAGATCATCCTCCAAGGACCGCTCAAGGAGGTGGGCCTGTATACGGTTCGCGTTCGACTGGCGCCCGAGGTCGAGGGCGACCTGAAGGTTTGGGTGGTGCCGAGCAGCAGCGAAGGCGGCGCCAAGTAAGCGTTCGGCGACCGCATGGTCGTCGCGGATCATCGGTTCGCAAGTCTTTCGTTCGCAAGGAGGCTCGCCGCGGATGGTCGCGCCACGTGACATGCCGTCGGGCCGGCAGAAAGACGCCTCGCGCGAGCGTCGTGGCCGCGGTCCACGCGAGGATCGCAGCCGCTCCGCCGCCGCGGAGCCACGGGAGCGGCCCACCAACGTCGACGCCGAGCGGGCCGTGCTCGGCAGCATCCTGCTCAAGCCCGATGTGTGCGACGACATCGCGCTGGTCGTGCGGCCGGAGGACTTCTCCGACGAAGCCCACCAACTGCTCTACCGGCACCTGCTGGAGCTGCACGACACCGGCAAGCGGATTGACGTCACGATCGTTCTCGACGTGCTCCGCACCAAGGGCGACCTGGAGCGTATCGGCGGTGCGGCTGCCCTGGCCGAGGCGATCGAATCGGTGCCGCACGCGGCTCACGCGCAGCACTATGCCCACATCGTCCGCGACAAGTCGCTGCTCTGCTCGCTGATCGACGCCGGCACCGACATCCTCCGCGATGCCTACGACGCGGCCGACGAGCCCCGCCAGCTCTTGGCCCGGGCCGAGGAGCGAATCTTCTCGATCCTGGAGCGGCGCAGTTCCGCCGAGGCCAAGCCGATCGAGGCCGTGCTCACCGACGTGATGGCCCGAATGGACGCCCGCATGAAGCACGAGCACACGATCGGGGGCGTGGAGACCGGCTTCACGGAGCTCGATGCGTTGTGCGGTGGCCTCCACAATTCGGAGCTCATCATCCTGGCGGCCCGGCCCAGCATGGGAAAGACGGCGTTCGCGATGAACATCGCGGAACACGTGTCGATCGGTCTCCATCAGCCGGTGCTGTTCGTGAGCCTGGAAATGGCCTGCCTGGAACTCGCCGACCGCCTCCTCTGCTCGGCCGCCCAGGTGAACGGCCATCGGCTGCGCAACGGCACCATTTCCCAGGAGGATCGCCGGCGGCTGGTGCAAAAGTCGACCGAGATCGGCACGGCGCCGCTGTTCATCGACGACACGCCGGGCCGCACGCTCACCGAGATCGCGGCCGTCGCCCGCCGTCTGAAGCGGAAGCAGGGCCTGGGGCTGGTGGTCATCGACTATCTGCAGCTCATCGAGCCCGACAATCCCCGTGATCCACGGCAGGAGCAGGTGGCGCGGATCGCACGGCGGCTGAAGATGATGTCGCGTGAGCTCGACATTCCGGTGCTCTGCCTGGCCCAGCTCAACCGGCAGGCGGAGGCCTCCCGTGACAACCGTCCGCGGCTCAATCATCTTCGCGAGTCGGGCGCCATCGAGCAGGACGCCGACGTGGTCATGTTTGTGCACCGCGAAGAGTATTACCAAACGAACGACGAGGACCGCGAGCGGGTGAAGGGGCAGGCAGAAATCATCATCGCCAAACAGCGCAACGGTCCGATTGGCGACGTGAAGCTGCTCTGGCAGCACGACTACACGCGGTTCGTGAACCTCGAGCATCGCCCCTACGACGAGTTCGAGAGCTTCAGCAGTTTCTGAATTCACGGCTGTCGGGCCATCCATGGCCCCGACAGCCTTGGCAGGTCGGAGGCACAGCCAAGGTGTGCCTCGACCTGCGATGGCTGCACCTCCGGGCGGCCGTGGCCGCCTGGCGGCGGCATGCGGCCCGCAGCGCCGGCGCGAAAACCAGCCCATCCATGGCCCCGACAGCCTTGGCAGGTCGGAGGCACAGCCAAGGTGTGCCTCGACCTGCGATGGCTCGCCTTCCGGGCGAGCCTCGCGTAAGCCGAAGCAGGCCCGAAGGGATGCGCCGGCGCGAATACCAGCCCCGACGTAGCCGCCGGTGCCGGAATTCGGTTGCGAACCGTTTTGAAGACCGTTTGAAAAGGGAAGCGGTCACGCCACCGTTCCAAGAAGCCCCGGGTGGAAACCCG
>Ga0315901_10004908_pt1 | contig 16495 bp, 35 predicted proteins | sample LakEriMetagenome_10_FD_203761 | JGI IMG/M metagenome (GOLD analysis project Ga0315901, IMG submission 203761) | Freshwater fungal communities from buoy surface, Lake Erie, Ohio, United States - Buoy 2 MA116 | ecosystem: Environmental > Aquatic > Freshwater > Lake | place: USA: Lake Erie, Ohio...
TATGCAATGCCATTCAGCATCATACCCGATCTCGGCCAGCGTCCCGAGAACTCTGTCCAGCCCTCTAGTAAGCAACGCTGCCACGTTCTCCAAGACAACTGCTCTCGGTCTAAGTTCTGAAACCAAGCGAATGGCCTCAAAGAACAATCCGCTTCGCTCTCCATCAAGACCTGCCCCGAGTCCGGCATAGGAAATATCTTGGCAGGGAAAACCGCCGGCAATGATGTCAACCCGCTCAAGGTTTCGGGCGGAACACTCTCGGATATCTTTTTCGCGATGGACTTCCGGCCAATGCTTCGCGAGGACTTTTTGGGCATAATCGTTTATCTCCACTTGCCATTTGCATTCCATACCGCAACGCTCAAAGCCAAGATCGAACCCCCCAATGCCTGCGAATAGTGATCCAAAGGTTAGTTGCGTCATCTTTATTCTGGCTCAAACTTGTGCTCGTTGAGGTATCGCAGCACGTCTCGAGCGTGTGCCGCGCTTTCGTAAGCCGAGATAGTCTCGCTCTCGTAGGCATAGCGACCATCGCCGATGTCGCCGCCTTGCCAAACAACTGTCGCTTTCATGTGGCAGTCCTCCTGGCCGTTTTTTCGAGTCTCCTCGATCTCCAGCGTGGTAAGGTCTTCGTCCCAGTCGGTGATTGCATATTGCTCGCCATCGACTTCGAACGTGTAACTGACCGACTTCTTGTACGCTACTTCTTGCGCCATCGTTTGACATCCTCTCGAACATTCGGGTTGTAAAACGTCCAGGAGGGTCTACGCCACCCCCATGGACCGTCTGGGTCGTGACCAATGCGGAAATGATGCTCCCGGCAAAGCGTGATCAGATTGTCCATGTCCAGCTCCAATTCAGGGTGGTCCTTGAACGGCTTGATGTGGTGGACGTTCAAGTCCCACGACAGACCGCAAGCCTCGCAACGGGGGTGCAGCTCGACGAACTCGTTGCGGACAGCCTGCCACCTCCCCGAGCGTTCGCCGTAAGGAGTCATCGACTCGACCGACTCGACATGCTGCTCGATCGGCTCGTCCGGTATCGGACCTATCGCGTCGGAGAAAAAGTACGCAACGATACCAAGTAGGCAAACGCCGAGCAACGTAAAAAACGCCTCTGCCAAAGCTTTACGTTGGGTCATCTGTCGCCTCGATTCGGCATTGCTGCCATTGGCCGCTCAACTTTTGCTCTTGACTTACGCAAAGAAATGGAAAGCACCCATTGAGAATATAAACCAAAAAGCCGCTTCGCCATTGCTCTTCGTCTGAGTCTCGACACTCGCACGCGATCGGCTTGTTTGCTAGGTCGGCTAGCGTCGGCTCGCGGTATCGTTTTGGGGGGGAGCTCGTCACTTCGATCTTACGACAAGCCACCCAGTCATCGCGGTTTGCGTACTCGGCTTGCTTGGGCTTGATCGGAATCCAATTCTTCGCCGATAGCGACCAATAAAGATCGCTTGCCTGCCTTGGCTCATCCTTTGCCGATCCCAGCATTCGATAGTCGCTTGGCGGTTGCGTCTTCGATGGCTTAGGGGTTGGCTCGCTCGAACTATCCAGGATTTTTGGAGAGTTGGGTTCAGTCGCCAAAGATTGCCTGACCATCTCCACCATTTTCGAAAGCTGCGCCTCGGTTCGCATCGGTCGAATAAAGCCTGGGGTCGGATGCTCAAGTGTTGATCGCGGGACGGTTGCAGAAAAAAACGCCGCAGCAAACGCTGTCATAAACTCATCCGACAGCAAGACCTCGCGGATTGCTTGTTTCATGTCGGCTTGCGGGTCAGGTCGCTCGACTAGCTCAAAATTATCGCCATGCGATATGACTCGTCTGCGTTCGCATTCAGACGTACACTCTAAGCAATCGCTGTCGATCGATCGAACTATCAGCCTTAACCTTTCCGGACTGTCAGTCTTTAATCGCACCACGTTGCCAATCTTAAATTTCTTCATCGCTTCTCCTTTTCGGCTTGGATTTTCTTCTGCGCAACACAAATGACGCACGGCGATAACGCAACAGTGTTGCCGCACGCACACAAATAGCTTGGAACTCGACGAAACTTTACGCCTATCGTCGCTGGAGCGGCTTTTTCTCGACACTCAGGACATCGCTTCGAGTGACCGTGCGTCATCTGGTACTTGCAGCCGCAATCGGAGCATTTGCTGTAAACGGCAGCCTTGCGTTTGGGTTTTATTCGCTGGGTCGGTTTCATCGCAAATCTCCTGCTGTAAAACGGGTAGGGTGTATACTGTGCAGCTCGGACTATGAATGCCTTACGCCATTACGGGAACCGCGTTACCGATTCTTACCAGCCAACCAGCAACTCCTTGTACAAGTCCGTCACTGATCCACACTCTCCTACCCAAAAGGATCGGGCAGGGTTTTCGCCTGCGATGCTTGCCAACTATTTCGCTTCGGGTGTTCAATCCGGTTGACTACACAAGCAACTCGTTAAGCCGCCGATCCTCGCCGTCTCTCCGGCTGCCCTGGGTTTTGTCATTGCCTTTCGGCTGCGCTGGACCCAAAACCAGCAAAAGGATCGTGCAGGTTTCGATCCTGCCGTGCTCTGTAACGGTCCTAGAAACCGCTTCCTCCGGCTTTCCAGTGTGACGCGACACACCGCCGATCCAGTTGCGGGTCTAGGAATCGCACCTAGCACTCGGAGCTTATGAGACTCCGATGGGCGCTAGCCCACCCGCAATAAAAAGGATCGTGCAGATTTTCACCTGCTAATCGACTTGCCTACATTCCGGCGCTTGTGGCTCCGTAGAGCCCTGCAACACCGTGCTGTAGATCGCACCGACCCGATCCTCGCAACTTAGGCAGTTGCCGCCCGATGAGGTTTAGAGGTCACATCGTTTACTCACCTCAATGCCGGGTACGTTATCCGGCGTGCTGTCCGTAAGCACCGTACACCCTCAGCAGCCGATCCTCTCCCCCCGACTGCCGAGCATGGATCAACCGCGTCTTCGACAACGCAGGATAGGTCTTCGCAAGACGCGAGTCGCACTGGCAACCGTCGATCGCACAGGTTGAGCCTCGCTGACGACTTGCACAGCTCGCACAGGCAACGTCACTACCGACACCGCGGCAGAAGCCACGCGAGCCGCACACTGACCTCCGAGGCAGTCCTGAGCCGACGCTGGCAACGTTGCCACCAACAGAGCCACAACCAACATGATTGCCGACCTGATGCTTTTCATAATCAAATCCTCCTGAAACATGGAAACCGAAACCTCAACTAAAAACGACATGATAGCACATTGACCCGTCAACGCAAGAGCAGGTCGGGGAAATTACGACGGCGGGACGTAGTTTGTGTCCAGCGGGATTTGTTCGCCTTCGGGTACTAAAGGGAAGTCTTCGTGTTCAAAATACGCTTCAAAGCCTATTTCCGCAGAACCCGAGACGTTTTTGAGCGTCATGCCACGCGGGTATCCGTACCGCACAGCAAACGCTTTTGTTCCGTTTTTTTCCAAAAATTGCACCATCGAAGCACTGACTCGAAAACGCTTGATACGGGTAGCACCTCCGCTGCGAATAGATTTAGGCATTCCCAAACCTATCTTGCGTAGCTTTTGGGAGATGAAAGGCTCGGCTAAGTACATATCAAGCTCGAACTTGATCCAATCACCGGCCATCAATCACCTCCTTGCACTTCGGACAGTAGACGCGATCCATGCCGTCAGCACTAATAGCAGGAGCCTTACCTAGCGTCGATGCAACAAAGTAGGTCACGCAGCACGCTGGATACCGATGCAGCGCACCAAACAACGCATGGAACGTCGCCGCCGCTAGCCTCTGGGTGAATTCATCTCGCTTTGATACCTCGACAAATACCTCAGTCCTAAATTTCAAAATCGCGTCAAGCGTTTCTCGGTTCATGCTTCTGCAACTCCTTTAACGTGGTTTTTTCGTTCAATCTCTAGGTATCGCAACAGCGCATTGCGAACAAGCAGCATGTTGCGAACAAGCAGCATGAACTGTTCATCGCTCGCTTCGCAAACGCCAAACAAAGCGCCGCCTATGTTCTTTACCGTGTAGCGGATGAACTGAGGTCTTTCAGCCCGATCGGTTAGTCCTACGTATTTGCAAGGGTCAAGTTCTGGCTCCGCTGGAACCTCAAACCAAAAGTACGGCTTGCTGACCGTAATGCGAGTTCCGCGTCTCGGACCATCGAGAAAATACAGTTCGTACTTCTGGTCGCTCATGGCTTCACCTCCTTGGCTACGATTACTTTTTGCAGCCAGTTGCAATTTCGAAGTTCCTCGCCGTTGAGTTTCGCCGCATGGTCCACCACGACACCTGAAAGCCTTCGACCGCGAAACATTTCAATTCCACCGTCGTTGAGACAGTCAATCCCGTAAATTTCAAGATCGCTGCGGTTGGCACTTACAGCCAAACGAGTCGCTTCGAGAAATTCCGTGTTTCGCCAAATATAGACAGCGTTTTGCGGTGCTTGTTGCATTTGCTTGACCGACTCGTGTTCGTCGATGGCGTAAGCGCAGATCCCCTCCATAGCTTTTATTTTCGCAAGCCTAGATTGCAACTTGCTCAACTCTGCTTCCACCCTAGCGATATCTCCTAGCGTCATGCGCTTAGCGTACTGGATTGCTTCCAGTTTATCCTCAAACACGATGTAGCTTTCCTTGGTGAAGCGATCGACTTCGATCTCCTCGACAGGATGATCGTATTCAGCCGCGTGCCTCGTTCGTACCTTGTATGCCTTCATCGTCTTAAGTCTCTCTAGCCGCCGTGTTTTTCGAGTATAGTCGCTTCATGTTGCCACCTGCGCCTTCAGCTTGCAAACGGCTTCCTTCAGGACACCAGCGAGGGTTTCCAGTCCGTTGAGGGATTCGATCAACTCTGGTGTCTCGCAACGCTGCAAACACAAGGTCTTTTCCGTCCCGTCAACAGTCAACACCCTGCAAAATCGAAACACAAACAAGTCTGGATTGCCTTGCTTCAAAAACTCGCTTGGTATCTTGATGGTCGCATCGATCCCCTCGCAATGCGTCTGGGTGAACGTCTTCCACCACGCCAAAAACTCAGACAGTTTCATGTGTTGTCGTCCCATGCAATTCTTCGCGATAGCAAGAACCTCGGCAACTGTCCTTTTTGCACCCACGGTAGCTGTGCGGCTCGCACAAAAAGCCAAGATTCTCCGCAGTCAAAATCGCGTGCCGACCGCTTTGGCAGTTCGCCCCGTCGTCTACCGTCACTCGAATCTCGTCGCCTTTCGGCTTTGGCGTGCCGTCAGAACCACCCATGATCACCTCCCGTATTGGAAACGTTACCACCCCACCAACGCAATTGTACCGCGATGGACCCAGAAACGCAATGACTAGATGGGTTTTTATCGAAGCAAATCCAACCGTCCCTTGCCGAGGATCTCTTTGACGGTCGCCTCTTTGCCGCTTCGGTGGTCCTTAACCAAGCCGCGAGAAAAGTTGTAGGTGCGGACGATGATATGGTCGTGGATCGCTACGTCGCGTCGATCCTTGCGGACCTTTGCCTGTGCGTCGGCTTTGGCCTGGGCGATCCGCTTGTCCAGTTCCGCAAGAGCCATGCGGTAGGACGCTTCGCGTGTCCGGCAGTCGGCGTAAGCTGAAAGACCAGTCGCGTGATCGTGGATCCGACAAGCCGACTCGATCTTGTTGCGGTTCTGTCCACCTGGACCAGTTCCTCGCATGTACTCGATGGTCCGTCCGTTTTTGATTGATTTGGTCATAGCTATCGCCTTCTTGTGGCTTCTGCGCAAAAAACAACTACCAAGCCATCGCCTCGAGAATCGTCTGGCGCATCTTCGCTCTCGTGATCCGCATCGTCGTGGCTCGAGCCTCTTCCAGACTTGCGCATTGCCAATCGTCGAGCGTGTACAACGCCTTGACCGCCTGAGCCGCATCTTCAGCACGACCAAACGTCATTTCGCCGTAATACGCTCGCATTCTTCCAAAGTCCCACGCAATACGCCACCCAGGATCGCGACCACTTTCGCCCCAAGTCAACGAGCCTGGATCCTCGTCGAACGGCTTTTTTACGTCGTCGTAAACCGCTACCCAGCGACCAATCTCTGACATCGTGGCAATCTCCAGTCGCAAAAAGGTAGGTGCTTACAGGTCGATCTCAGGCTCGGCAGGCTGCGGACTGAGCTCCGATCGAATGACAGACAAGCAATGGCTGATCCCTGCTACCAATCCACGGTGGCGTGTGTCGCGGTGTTTATCAAGCGTCCTTTCAAGCTCACCGAGGATCTTGGCTACCTGTGCTGCGGTCAAACCGCCGTCCGGCTTGGCCCCCGATGATTTCGCATCGAAGATCTCAACTTTGTCGACAAGTTGGCTCGGGTCGTGGACGATCGGAACCGACTTCCACTCAGTCCAGCCTCGTTGAACACAGAATCCTCGGGACTGCAACTGCATGTACCCATGATCATCAGCCACCATTCGTAAATCGATCATCGCAAACCTCCAATCGCATCGGACAAACACCACCACACGTCACCGCCGTAAGTATACTCGCATGGACCCGATGACGCAAGTGTTATTCAAACGGGAGCATGCCGCTGGTTTTGCCGACTACGTGAGCAATACGAGCCTTCGCAATTTCCAGATACTCAGCCTCTTGCTCGATGCCGATAAAGCGAAAACCCTCGAGCATTGCAGCCTTGCCAGTCGAACCAGACCCCATGAACGGATCGAGTATCAAACCGCCAGGAGGAGTGACGAGCCTGCATAGGTATCGCATAAGCTCGGTCGGCTTTACAGTGGGGTGATGGTTCAAGGCGAGCCTTGCTTTGTTAAACGCCCCGCCTTCGCATTCGACAACATTGCCTCGCTTTGCCTCGGCTTGCGCTTGGCACGAACGAGCAGAAATTTTTCTATCTAACTTCTCGCACCCCTCGTTCCGATCCTTCTTGCTCGCCTTTGCGCAATAGAAGAATCGAGCTGCTGAACCTGAATCTCTATAGTCACACGTTTCCTGATCGTTGCCTTGTCCATAGCTAGTTGCCGTGTGATTAGCACCTCTCTTGGGGTTATTGGGATTCCCGTTTGCCCTAGCACTGTTGGACTCGGGAAACAACGCCGTTACTTCGCCGCTGCCGTCATGGATGAAGTTGGCAGGCCATCGGCCCAGAGCCTCTGCTTTGGCTACCGATTGGCGTGATCGCTCGGCATTTGCTGCAACCGCCTCTGGGTCGCTCATCCACGGGCGCTCCCATCCACCTGTCATTTGCTGCCCAGCGGTTGCATGACCGCCACTCAGTTTGTCGTTCGTCCCCACCCTGCACCCATCCACGTTGATAGCCCCGGTCCCATGCTTGAGCACGTTCGCTGCTACCGTGTCAGCAAACGGTTTGCGAGCCAGCGTAATAGGCTCCAGTGCGGGTTTCAAGGCGGTTCCCCAGCCGGCCCATTGCCCAGCTTCGGGGGTTGCGGGAGCGGTCAACTGCTTCCATTTCGCGGATTCAATCGATTCGCTCCCCACAAGTTCGGTACCTCCACGCGCCGCACGGCATCCACCGCGCACAAATTCGCCGGTACCAGCACGCTCCGCCCCCGCCGCCTTGTCGATCGCCTTCGATACATCCATCGACTTAGGGAATCCGCTTCCGTACACCCAGGCAATCATATCGCGTATCTCGAAGCCTGCAAATCGAATAGACATAGCCATCCAGTCCTGCGTTCGAGTCCCGGCAAACGCTAGTAAATGCCCACCGGGTTTGAGCACCCTAAAAACCTCCTTCCAGATGATAGGCTGCGGGACAAACGCATCCCATTTCTTGCCCATGAAACCGCTCCCTTCAACTTCAAAATAACCTTGCGACACCCAAGCCGCCATAACCTTAACAGGGTCCGGCGCCTTTCCTAGCCCATAAGGCGGATCCGTAACAATCGCATCGACCGAGCAATCCGCAAGGGTCTTGAGTACGTCGAAGCAATCGCCGTGGTGTAATTCATATCGCATTTCAGTCCTGCTTTCCCTTGCTCCACTCAACCCCAATTCTTGCCGCTCGCATCACCAACTCCTCGTTGGCTCCTTTGGCAAGGTAATCCATCACCGCGCAAATCAAATACTGCTCCGCATCCTCCAGCTTCTCGCCAGCCTTGAGCCCCTTCGGGTCGTGATCCATCATCCCGCTAAGACGATAGCGGTTCAATCGCCGCTCAGGAACCCTATCAGCGTAAATCTGATACCAACGTCGCTTTGTCTCAACACCACTGTCCATGAACCCACCTATTGAAACAAAAGTCCGCTGGATTGCTTTACTGCTGCATCAATTCTGGTTTCAGCCAGCTTGATGTACGCAGCGTTTAACTCAATGCCGACGTACCTTCTGCCGTTGAGGATAGCAACCTCGCCTGTTGTTCCGCTGCCGTTGAAGGGATCGAGAACCACACCGCCCTTTCGAGAGCCGGCCAGAACGCAAGGCTCGATCAACGCAGGCGGAAATGTGGCAAAGTGAGCACCCTTGTACGGCTTGGTTGTAATCGTCCAGACCGAACGGCGATTGCGTGTAGCTTTCACCAAGTATGACGGCGCGTCGCTTCGCTCGTTTCCTGTAGGCTGCTCGCTTCGACCAACTTTTTTCTTGCCGTTAAAATTGCCTGTTTTTCCCGCGTACACTGATGGCTCCTGCATAGCCTCGCTGTCGAAGTAGTACCTTGCCGACTTGCTCAGCAAAAAAACGTACTCATGCGCCTTGGTACAGCGATCCGTAACGCTCTCGGGCATCGGGTTTGGCTTGTGCCAAATGATGTCCTGCCGCAGATACCAGCCATCAGCGCGTAGGGCGAAGGCCAGCATCCACGGAATGCCAATCAAGTCTTTTGGTTTTATGTCGCCATATTCCTCTGTCGGTATTCGCCAAAAAAAGTTCGTCCCACCACCCTTCCCCCAGCGAATCTTTGTGCGAATGGGAGGCATCTCCTGTTTAGCACCAACGCCGGGGCTTTCTTTCTTTCCGCTTCGCTGCATGGACGCATAGCTATCCCCAATGTTTAGCCACAGCGTTCCGTCGTCTTTCAAAAGCCGCTTGACTTCGCGGAATACCTCGACCATTCGAGCAACGTATTCCTCCGGCGTAGACTCAAGCCCTATTTGTCCGTCCACTCCGTAATCGCGCAAACCAAAATACGGAGGCGACGTTACGCAACAATCAACCGTCCCTGGCTCCATCGATCGAAGCACAGGCAGACAATCACCGCAATGCAATGTGTAAGGTTTCATGCCAACAGTCTACTCGCATAGACCCGATGACGCAAGTGCTTTTATAAACGCGGGAGACGGGGATACCGCTACCGTCTCGTGCGGACGGGTGGGGGGTCCGGGTCGTTTTCCGTTGGTCCGCATCGTCTCGCGTCGTTTCGGTCGTCGTGCGGTCCGCATCCACCACCGCGCGGAAAAACGGATACCATGGTATCCAAAACGTGTCAAATAGGGTCGTTCGTTTCGATCACCACGAAACACAGGGAAAACACCCTGAAATCCAGCAAGAAACAACGCTTCAGCAAGGCTATACCCGTGGCAACGTGCCATTGTGGCATCCATCAGCGATCCGGCAGCATTTCAGCCAACAACGACCTGATCTCATCGATTGCCATCCGTTCGCGTCGCACCATATCGCGCTCGTCTTCCACATGCGCAGAAGCTTTAGCCGCGACATCCACGAACTTTGCGTAAGCTCGGATCGACGTTTCCAGCCACCCCAACGCCGCCCAAGATGGCGCGGGACTCATCGCCTTGCGCAAATCGACGATTGCGCGGTCCCCGAGGTCACGGACCACCGACAGCCGGTTCGCTTGCACCCACTGGATTTCTTGCGCTAACGTTGCGTTCTGCGGCAGCGTCGGCCACTCCGATGGAACGTCGGACAGGCCGGTGACGGCGGCCTCGTCTCGCGTGCGCGCCTGGATGGCTCCCGTTACGTCGTTTCGCGCGGTCGGGTAGTCGACGCCCCCTGCCTCTTCTCGCGATTCTTCCCCCGATGGTTCCGCAGGCTGGATTGGCGGGAACATCTCCACCAGTTTCGCGTAAACCATCTGTTGAGCTTCGCGCTTCTCGACGCCGCTTCGCCTAGCCTCGCGCATTAGATCGTCGCGGATTGGCTCGGCTTCGCTCCATCTACCCTCGCGCCTCAATCGCGTCACAACGTCCAAGATATCCACTTCGCGTTACCCTCAAGACACAAGGATTCCTATGGTTCCGCAGCTTGTTTATCGACGCCGCAACCGATCCGAAGATCCCGACTAGCCATTGGCTACCCCTCGCGTCTATTCGGCAGTGTAGGCTTTCGCCTGCTCACCGACAGATTGACTCCACTCCGGTGGAATCGCTCGGCGATCCCTTGGACTGTGCTTTCGCCTTAGTCGCTCGGTGGGACCGCATACCGTTCGATTTGCTTCCAAGATACCACTCCGAGCATCCCCGTCAACTATTTTGGAAAAAACTAGATTCTTTTTTTATTTGAGGTGGACCCTAGTTGACATTGTGCCGTATGGTACTTAGGATCATATCGGGCGGCACGTTGCCACCCACACAACCCCGCGCCAGTGAGACGGCGCACATTTTGGAGATGATGACGATGAGCGATTCTAAGCTATTTGCAAGCGATCCAAGGGACTTTGCGCTAGAGTTGGTTGAGAACGGATTGGTAACCGCCGCCCATTTGCTACTTTGCGCCCTCAAGTACATGAGCACCGACGACGTTCGAGACATGCTTGACGCTAACGAGCTGTCCCCCCGATTCGACGAGGACGAAGAGGATAGCGAAGCCGACGAAGACGAGTTGGAAGCCTGGATTGCCCAGTTCGACAGCGACGAGTACGACGTAGAAGCGATGAAAACCGACATCGCTACAAATAACCTGCAAATCGGTCGTGACGATCACACCGACAAGTACCGACACGAAAACATCATTGCTGAATCGATCACCAACGGAAACTTCACCCAAGCCAAAGAGCAATGCACCCGTTACGGCTACGACTACGACGAGATGCGTAGAATCTACGGCTAATCCGCTGCCAGTGCTCACCCGAGGGGACCGCCCGAGTCCCCGAGGGCCTGCACTGTTCGCAGGGTTCACAATCACTAGGAGATTTTGACGATGAAGCTCAAACACGGCCAAAAGGCGATTTTCTACACTCCCTCAGACTACTCGACGTACAACTACCACGAGCAGTACATCCATCCGACGATCTACATCGGACCATGCAGGGTAGTCGATACCATAGAGTCACTGCGGCACGTTGGATGCCGCGACGAAGAATACTACCTAAAGAAAACCAAAGCGTTACGCGAAGCGACTGGCAACACCCTGTACATCGAAAAAACCAATAGCTTTGGCAACGAATTGTCCCTGAAGTGGCAATCCCATCGTGAAGGACACTCAGGGGAATGCTGGTATCCATCGCTTTATAGCTGCCGGATCGATTCGTGCGGATTCGACCCCGAAACCATCGCCATTGCTTCCAAACTCGCCAAGCTCGCCCAGCACGGTTGGAACGCGCAGCCTTTGCAAGTCGTGGAAGCTCTGAAGAAAATCAAGGCGATTTGCATCGTGTGGCACAAGCAAGCGGATAGCTTCATCCTCGCCGATCACCTCGCCGATGATATGTTTGGGCTGCCTGAGCACCTCCGCCAAGGCGATAGGGTTTTTGCCTGATCCAGTACGCGCACGAGGGGACCGCCCGAGTCCCCGACTGCCTGCACTGTCGCAGGACAATCACCTTTTTCTGGAGACGATACCATGGCATTTCAAGTCAGTACCGAGTTGCGGTCGAAGCGAAAGCACCTGATGCGAGTAGGCGAGTCTCGCATGGATTACCTAAAGCGGGCAAAGTCGAAACTCAAGACGGCGGAGGCTGAATTGCTAGCCAGCGACCCGCTCTACGGTCGATGCCACCGATCGTTTCTGGTTCGAGACACGATGGAACTGGTCCAGTCTTGGTTCCCCGACATCGGCACCTTTGGCGTAGAGCACGTTAGCGCAGGGCAAAACAAACGGTCACCTGCAATCGATTATCTAAACACTGGCGACCTCTACGACCTTACCCTTGTGCGCACCAACGATCGATACCGTATCGCTTGCGTCGGAGACATGATCGAACGTGGCAACTATCAATAAAACCAACGGAGAAAAAACATGACCAACTTAGAACGCAAGACCAAGAAGCTACGCAACGCATTGCGAGACCTGTACGGAGACGACGAATCTCTTGATACGATCATATCGGAGGCGCTCGCCGACTTGCGGCATCTCTGCGATGCAGACGACGCGAGCTTTTCTGATCGTGACCGTATCGCGTACCAGCAATACTTGCACGAGAAAAATACTCAGATGCGTTTCCAGTTCGAAGACGCATAGTACACGACCGAACAAGCCTTTTCGCGGGTAGGCTCCGCTTTTCATTACTTGGAGATTTCTAACATGCTACGAACACTGAAAATCGTTCACACCACCTGGGGAGTATCCCAACACAGTCACGAGTTTGCGCCGGGTATCGTGCTGCATTCGACGGCAGGACACGGAGGAATTGTGCTGAGTGCTGCAAGGCACAAGGAGCTACAGGCAAAATTTAAGTTCGGAACGTTCGCGGGAGGGTCCAACTACGAAGAAGATTGCGATGCTGCGGTTGTCGTTGTGGCGTTTCCGCAATTCTTCACCGAGAAACAGCAGCAACAAGCAAGATCGCAAGTGTTAGCCAATCCCGAGTATTACGGCAACGTTGCCGCATGGGTCAAGGCGAACTAGGACAACCAACTACAAGGAGATTTTTACGATGAACCAACAAATGCAAAGAGAGATCGGAGCACGACGGGGAGCGATAATGCTCTATAAGGCGAATCATCTCGTATGCGACCTGAAAAAAGGCGATTTATTTTGCTTTCCGAACAGTCCTCACGTTTTTGAATATCGTGGTCGAGGGTGGTATAGGTCAACCGCATTCCCAAATTCTGGCATGACGTACAGAACAGGCACGTTTACGGCATGTTTCCCGCAGTCGGCAATGTGTTTGGCAGCAAGCTAGCCACGTTTCGCGCGTGAGTCCATCGAACGCCCCGGTGGACAATCGCCTGCAACGTCGCAGGGTTCACAACAACACAGGGAGATTTGAATTATGGCAAAGTACACGATCACCTACGCATTCGACTGCCCATGCTACGGCAACGTCGAAATCGATGCGGACTCACCGGAGCACGCTGCGGAAATCGCAAAGCAAATGTACAAGGAGGATACGCTGATCGATACATGGGATGCTTCGCCTGAGGCCGGATGCGAGAACTATCGAGTCGTTTCAATCGCAGGCGACAATGACGGGATAGTGGAAGTCGTAGACGACGGTTTCGACCTGGACGACGACGCCTGCGAATACTGCGGGGGTCAATGCACCGACGACAGCGGATGCGATGCGCACATCAGCAACGGCGAATCCGCATCACCAACCAACTGACACCACTACAGTAACCAATACCAAAGGAGATTTTCACGATGTGCATGTGCAAACAACCTACCATCAACGGACAATACGGCTACCAATGGAATTCACAAAACGAAATAGGAGTATTTCCGGTCCACGCTCCTGCACCGCGAGAACTTGACGAGATTATCATCGACGAGCCTGGGCGATGCGGACATGGAATCGACTCGCATTGCCTGCACCTGCGAGTAGTCAAGAGTTGCGGTATGTACTACCTGCTAACTAACAGTCATGCTGGAGTGCATCGTTTGCAACTAGCAAGCTCTTTTGCTGTCTCGGTACTGGAGAAAATGGATAGCGATAGTCGCTACTGGACTTTGCAAATGATTCACCACACTGCGCAACGCGAAGCGAGAGAGGCAACGCAAGAAGAACGAAAGTTTTGGCGACAAGCCGCCGCTGACAATCGCATCAAGACACGCAAAGTACGAAACGAAAACCGAGTTAATGTGTGGGTGTTGAATCACGACAACGGAACGCTTTCTAGGTCGCTTGGCTAACACGAGGCGTTTCGCGCCTGAGGGGGCTCACCTGAACCCCCAACGGCCTGCAACGTCGCAGGAACACAATTACACAGGAGAACAGAACGATGGCAGATCGATTTCACGGCACGGTTTATTTGGGTGGGAAACTAACTCAAGAGCAGTTTAGGAAGTGCGCAGAACTGCTAGAGGATTGCTTAGAACACGGCGACGAGCTGAACGAGGACGGTTCGGCAGCGTTCTCCGAATGCACGAGCAGCGATTTCCAAGGCATCGTCGAGTATTGCACATCCAACGGTATCGCCTTGTCCTTGCATTGGGATGCAAAATGGGAACAAGAGGCAAACGTGGAATACTGGGTGGACGGCGAATACAAGCAGTTTTTCGCCGCTGGTGATGGAGACATTGCCGTTAGGCTGGCTGAACTGCAAGAGCACTCCGATATGACCATTGCCGAGTTCATCGCCAAAATGGAGATCCCCGACTTCCCGGACTTCGAGATTGTCGAGAGTCCCGCACCGCAACCCGCCTAGCACCGCGATAGAGACGCGAACACGAGGGGATGCGCCCAATCCCCGACTGTCCGCGCCCCTGAGTTCCAGAGGCAGGATAGCACCATTGCAAAGGAGATTGCACACACCATGACATCCGTAACGATTAAGACCGTCACGGCTCCCCCGTTTTTCGAACGCGGCACAAGGCTTACGCCACGGCTGCACCTCGTTGTAGACTACACGCGGGGAGGGACCAGCCAAATCAATGGCAAGACCTATCCCCGAGGGTATCAGATTTCGGTACGGTTCGACCGGATCGCCGACGATGGCGAGATATCGCAGGTCATCGACGGCAGGGGAGATCCGTCGCTGTGCATTGAGCCATCACCACGATTCACAAAAAAGCGACTGGACAGCATTGTTGCCGAAGTCTATGGCGAGCAGCATCAATGGCTCATCAGAGAATTGTACCAGCAGGCGAAAGCGGACCGCAGCAGCCACGTTTGGCCGGAGTGCATCCTGCCGCTAAAGGACAAAGAAGCGGGTTTACACGAAGCGGTTGTATCTGTTGTCAACGGGGAGTCGTAAGCAAATGTTTATTCAGAAGATCGTATCTCAACACCGTAGCGATTTTGTAGCGATTATGGAATGCGAGCATTGCAGCGACACGCATAGGCTTGAATCAGGCTACGATGACGTTTTCTATCACGCGAGGGTAATTCCAGCGATGGTATGCAAGTCATGCAAGAAAAATCGATCCGGCGCAGTGATCGAACCACCAACCAGCGAAAATCAGCACATAGCGGAGACGCTCGACCAATGAAAACATGCACGAAGTGTAAGCAGGAAAAGCCGCTCGCCGAGTTTGGACGCTACACGCGAACCAAGGACGGCTTGGACACGCAATGCAAGGAATGTCGGCGTGCCAAGTTGCGAACCCCAGAGTCACGCAACCTGCCAGGGAATCGGCGGCAATGGACCGAAGGCATGATGCGGCACCTCGAACTAGGACCAGGAGACTATTGATATGGCAAGATGGATTTTGCTAGTTTTGTGCCTGTGCAGCGGTTGCGCAGGCTATCGAACACGAGTTACATTCACCAAGATCGACGGGAAACCAGCGATCAGTTTTGAGATCGAAGAATCAAGGAGATTGGACCATGAGAATCGGTAGTACAGTGCAGATCGGACGGCGCAACGAGAATTACGAACACTCGGCTGTGCCAGGATCACCATCCGGTATTGTCATCGGAATCGACAGCGAGGAATGCGACAATCACGACCGCATCAATTCGGTGACGATCCGATGGCAAGATGGCAGGATCGAAACGCTCAATCCCGAAGGGGAGGACTCAGGAGGCGACTGGGAGTTGGTCGACACGACCCCGCTGCTCTATGCCAACCTCTACCTGCACGACCGCGCCTACGGCGGCTCCGAGGAGGGTGGATGGTGGTACGATACCTACACACCTGCCGATGGCGATTGGGACACCGAGCCGCCAAAGCATGGACTGTGCGAGTCGGTTGACGCTGCCAAGGCGGCTTACGAAGCGTTGCAGTTGTGGTGCGACGAAGAGAACAAGACCCGTCGCAACCCGCATAGCGTGGCGTCCGAGGGTCATTACGTTGTTTGGCTTGAAGCGTGGCCGGCGGAACACTCGCCTGCACGCAAACCCTATTACTGTTGATTGGAGGCAATCGTGGATATTGTCGACTGGATTGCTTTGGGAGTCTTGTACGTTGCAGGCTCCTATGGTTTGGCGGTACTTTTGCAGGATGTTATTTTCCCGGCGATAGCTGGAAAGGATGAATGGGATGACAACTAAACACATCGAAGCATTTTGGAAAAACGCAACGGCTGACGATGTTGCGCGGGTGATGAAGGGCGAAACGGTGGAGGCTAGGTTTCGCAACTCAGAAAGGCACGAATGGGAGCAAAGGGTTTTGCGCGGGTGGTATCGATATGGAGGGGACGAGAAGTTTTGGGATCAATGCGGATACCAGTGGCTCAAATGCCAAGTCTACCGCGAGCCCTCCTGGTACG
>Ga0315901_10004913_pt1 | contig 16491 bp, 28 predicted proteins | sample LakEriMetagenome_10_FD_203761 | JGI IMG/M metagenome (GOLD analysis project Ga0315901, IMG submission 203761) | Freshwater fungal communities from buoy surface, Lake Erie, Ohio, United States - Buoy 2 MA116 | ecosystem: Environmental > Aquatic > Freshwater > Lake | place: USA: Lake Erie, Ohio...
CAGGTCTACATACATTAAGCTTTTTTAAAAAGATAGATAGTTGGACGGATTTCAGGAAACGCTAGTACTGGCGCGGGTCTCCAGCGTCCACACTCGGAGAAAAAGTTCATAGCGTTTGGACATCTTGGACTATCGAAAGTATTACATACGGGGGAACTGTTCCCCCGTTCCCCACATACACCCGTCAAAGAAGACCCATCTGCCGGGGGGCGCACATGGTGTCGAGCCAGTCGATAAAGCCATCTTCTGACGCAAAGGTGTGGCTCTCGCCGTCGTGTGTCCACACAGAGAACATCTTGTACTCGGGGCGGTGCTTGCCCATTGGGTAGTAGGTGTCGAGCTGGTACTCCTTCCCGTAGATGGTGAAGATGCCAGCGTTCTCGTACTTGGGGGTGCGGTTGCGGTTCATGCTTCCTCCTTGATGATTGCGGCTAACGACAGGGCCACAGTTGCGGTGCCCCATATGACAGCGCCGAGATACAGCCACATGCCCTGCGGAATGAGGGCCGCAAGGCCGAACACAACACCTAACAAGCCGAGCATGGCTGTGAGGCAGAGATAGAGATTGGTCATGATGATTCTTTTCCTTATTTCCAGACAACGGTGCCTACACCACTCACGCCGAAGTGCTCGACGCTGTAGCCGTCACCCCCTGTTTCTGCCAACTTGATGGCGAGGATTCGGGCACGCTTCCAATCATCTCCGGTCGAGTCGTAGGGAAAGACGCGAAACTGTTTGTTGTGGTGAAAAACTGCGTAGCAGAACATGGGTAGCTCCTTTTGGTTGGACAAGAAACGAAACAGCGGCCAGCCCTCTCGGGCGAAGCCGCCGGGAAAAACACAGGGGAGAAAACGAACGGGGGAACTGTTCCCTCATTCAGAGCTGGGCTTTGAAGCTACGCTTCTGCGCGCCAGTCAATCCGTTGTAAGCCTTGAGCAAAGCCGCCACCGGATCAGTCTTGGGAGCACCGCGCTTAGCGGCCTTCGCCGCCGCCGCGCCTGTAGCTACCTGCACCAAGTACTTGACCCGGTTGTCCTCTGTGCTGTCCTTCTTGAATGTCAGGGCTCCGCCCTTGCGACTAGGGTGCGGTTTCACATCTGATTTCTCGGCCACATAGGCCACAGCGAAGACCCGAATGTCCGGGCCGATGATGCCTGCACTAGCGAGGGCGTCTGCCCAGCCATCGCTGGCGGACTCGATCTGGGCGAACACTTTGCTGGCGGCGTTGAATGCAACGGCATTAGCCGTGATGAATGCTTTGACTGACATATGAAACTCCTAAGTGAATGGGGGAACTGTTCCCCCGTATCGGCTAAGGGCCAATCCCCTAACCGATGCCTCTAGTATACGGATGGGGACAAAACAAGCCCTACGGGCAGGGCTTATTACCAGCCCTGTAACCCCCACCTATCCCCCACCCCCACAGATACGATGGCGTAGGGCGCTGGGCCACAAACACTATTCCGTAGCCACACCACAAATCTCAGTAATACCAAAGTACTCCCCCCCTAAAAATTTTATAAAAATCCAAAAAACCCCTTGTCTAATGTTAGACAGGCACAGATAAAAAAAGGGCCCCGGGGATGAGCCGGGGCCTTGAACAGGAGAGGAGGAAATGACTTTCCTTTCCCGAGGAGAAGCAGATGTCTTGCAACAACCGCCGAAGTAAGTGTATAGTGACACGCATCGGTAAGCAAGGCACAACGCCAAAACCCGCACATGCTTGAACACTTAATTAGTGAAGACCTAGACCCGGTAATCTCCGAGGGCCCCCCTGTGGGCTTCGTGCCGTTGGAGAAAGTATCACCAGAGAATCTGATCGACGCCCAGTCAGAAACAGCGGAGTGGTTAAATTCTTTGGGTCTGACCGACGAGAAGGTTCAAGACCAAGCAGCTACCACGACCGCCAGAGCGGCGTTCGCCGCCATCACAACCGGGACTACCCCGGGCAACATCCAAAACGCCCTGACCTCCATGAAGACGCCAGCCGCAGTGCAGCGTCTGGTGGGGATGCTGACCGCCTACGACTGGGAGTTCGTGGAACAGGCCAAAAACCTGAGAGGATATACAGTAGCGAAGCTACTGGAAGAAACCGAGAATCCCAACGCCAATATTAGGCTCAAGGCTCTGGGGCTCCTTGGTAAGGTTACCGAGGTTGGGCTGTTCACGGACAAGATTGAGGTTAAAAAGACTGAGATGTCCGACGACGAGATTGAGACGCGGATTAAAGAAAAGCTCAACCGGTTCATGGGCGTGGTCGATGTGTTGGATGTCACAGACACTGTGGAACTCCAAGAAAAACAAATCGAAATCGCAGAAAAACAAATAGAAACCGCAGAAAAACAAATAGATGCAGCTCAGTAGCATCACGACGCTCACTAAAACCGAGCTGGAAGCCCTGCACAAGGCGCTGCCATACTTGAACGCTAAAGAAAAATCCGAACTGCTGGCCGACTTGGAGGTCAGAGAGCGCCGCGCCCGTCTGCAGGCAGCGCAAGGAAACATGTTGGGGTTCGCCACAGCGGTCTACCCGGGCTTTAAGGTCGGCCCCCACCATAGGAAGCTGGCAAAAATCTTCACGGACGTGATCGAGGGACGCAAAAAGCGCGTCATTATCAATATTGCACCCCGTATGGGTAAGTCCGAGTTCAGTTCTTACCTGTTCCCCGCTTATTTTTTAGGCAAGTATCCGGAGAAAAAAATTATCATGGGTACGCACACGGCGGGTCTGTCGGAAGACTTTGGCCGTCGTATCAGGAACCTGATCGACTCAGAGGAGTATGGTGAAATCTTCCCCGCTACGGTTGTAGCGGATGACCAAAAAGCTGCAGGCAAGTGGTCTACGGCTGCTGGGGGTCAATATTACGCCGCCGGTGTGGGTGGCGCTCTTGCTGGACGGGGTGCAGACCTGTTCGTTATCGATGACCCACACAGCGAACAAGATGTAAAGACCAACAGCCGCCTTGCTTTCGACACAGCATGGAGTTGGTTCCAGACCGGACCGCTGCAGCGTCTGATGCCGGGGGGCGCGATCATTATCATCATGACGCGCTGGTCGCTTCTTGACCTCACGGGTCGTTTGCTGGACTACCAGATCAAAAACCCCGAGGCCATTCCTTGGGAGTTGGTGGAACTGCCTGCCATTCTTAATGAGGGCGAGGAGACCGAGAAGAGCCTGTGGCCTGAGCAGTGGTCACTGGAGCTTTTGAAGTCCACCAAGGCCAGCATCGACCCCCGGTACTGGAACGCCCAGTACATGCAGCAGCCAACGGCTGAGTCCAGCGCAGTTATATCCCGCAAACACTGGCGCATCTGGGAAAAAGACGATCCTCCCTCGTGTGACTACGTGATCCAGTCGTGGGACACGGCGTTTGAGACAAAAACAACCTCGGACTACTCCGCCTGTACAACGTGGGGCGTGTTCTATAACGAGGAAGAGGGCAACAGTCCCCAGATCATCCTGCTGGACGCATTTAAAGACCGTATGGCGTTCCCAGAACTGAAAACAGTAGCGCTTAGGCACTACAAAGAGTGGACTCCTGACGCGTTTATTGTGGAAAAGAAGGCTGCTGGGGCCCCTTTGATCCAAGAACTTCGCCAGATGGGCATTCCAGTTTCCGAGTTCAGCCCTAGCCGGGGCAACGACAAGATGGTGCGTGTGAACGCAGTTGCGGATTTGTTCACATCCGGTAAAGTCTGGGCACCTGACACGCGCTGGGCGCGGGAAGTAATTGAAGAAGTGGCTGCGTTCCCAGTCGGCGAGAATGACGACTATGTGGATACAACAACCCAAGCCCTTTTAAGATACAGACAAGGTGGGTTCATCCCATTGGATACGGACGAGCAGGAAGATAAGCTCTTTCGCCAACGCCGTGCAGCGTACTATTGATTTCAAGATTTAAGGATTCTTCATGGCTACCAATATCGACAAAGCGCTGTACCCTGCACCTCAAGGCATCGACGCCCTAGCAGAAGGCGAACCGGACATTGAGATTGAGATCGTTGATCCAGAAGAGGTGAACATTGGCGTCGATGGGTTGGAGATTAGCCTGACAAAAGAAGACCCCGCTGAAGGCGGGTTTGATGAAAACTTGGTTGATACCCTCCCCGAGGGGGAAATCCAGCAACTAGTCTCCCAGCTCTCCGCTGATATCGACAACGACAAGGGTAGCCGCAAGGAGTGGGAGAAAACATACACCGAAGGCTTAAAACTCTTGGGCCTGCAGATGGAAGACCGCACGGAGCCGTGGGATGGCGCTTGTGGTGTGTTCCACCCGATGATCACAGAGGCAGTGGTTAGGTTTCAGGCAGAGACCATCACGGAAACCTTCCCGGCACAGGGCCCGGTGCGTACCAAGATCATTGGTAAAGAGACGGTTGAGGTCAAAGAAGCTGCGGTGCGTGTGCAGTCTGACATGAACTTTGAACTCACGGAGGTGATGAAAGAGTTCCGCCCCGAGCACGAGCGCATGCTGTGGAGCCTCCCGGCTACCGGCTCTGCCTTTAAGAAGGTCTACTACGACCCGTCGCTGGGTCGGCAAGTCTCGATGTTTGTGCCCGCCGAAGACGTTCTGCTTCCCTACGGTACGACAGACCTTGATACCTGCCACCGCCTCACGCACCTGATGCGCAAGAACAAGGACGACATTGTCCGCTTGCAAGAAGCTGGGTTCTATTCGGATGTGGAGCTGGGTGAACCCAGCAAAAATAAAGACGACATCCAGCAAGCCAAGAACAAAGAGACTGGCTTCTCAGACATCAACGACGAGCGGTTCCTGCTGTGCGAGAGCCATGCGAATTTGGTCATTGATGGCGATAGCTTTCGCCCGGACGACTCAGCCATTGCGCTGCCGTACGTCGTTACCTTCATTAAGGGCACGAACACCGTTTTGTCGATCCGCCGTAACTGGGAAGAAAAGGACGACTACCACGCCAAGCGCCAGCACTTCGTACACTACCAGTACATCCCCGGGTTCGGTGCATACGGCTTCGGTCTCTTTCACCTGATCGGTGGCTTTGCAAAGTCCGCTACTTCCTTGATGCGGCAGTTGGTCGATGCCGGTACCCTTAGCAACCTGCCCGGAGGTTTGAAAAGCAGAGGCTTGCGAATTAAGGGCGACGACACCCCCATCGCTCCGGGCGAGTTCCGTGACGTGGACTTGGGCAGCGGCAACATCCGCGACAACATTCTCCCGCTCCCCTACAAGGAACCGTCCAACGTGTTGTTCCAGTTGCTGGGCACCATCGTTGAAGAGGGCCGTCGGTTTGCCGCGACTGCGGATATGAAAATCTCCGACATGTCCGCGCAGGCTCCCGTGGGTACCACCCTCGCCCTGCTGGAGCGCCAGCTTAAAGTCCTCACCGCAGTCCAAGCCCGGGTGCACTTTGCACTGAAACAAGAGCTGGGCCTGCTCAAAGCGATCATTCGTGACTACACGGACGTTGACTACGAGTACACCCCGGAGTACGGCACCAAGCGGGCCAAGCAAGCAGACTACGACTTGGTGGATGTGATCCCGGTCTCGGACCCCAACGCGTCCACAATGTCGCAAAGGGTCGTCCAGTACCAAGCCGTGATCCAGATGGCGCAGATGGCTCCGGACATCTACGACATGCCCCAGTTGCATCGCTCGATGCTAGAAGTCCTTGGGATAAAAAATGCGGAAAAACTAGTTCCGCTGCCCGATGATATGAAACCCACCGACCCTGTGTCGGAGAACATGGCGGTGCTACGCGGCAAGCCCGTTAAGGCGTTCTTGTATCAAGACCATCAGGCGCACATCCAAGTGCATATGGCTGCCATGCAAGACCCGATGCTGATGCAGCTTATTGGGCAGAACCCCAAAGCGCAGATGATGATGGCCGCTATGCAGGCACACATTGCTGAGCACGCTGCATATATGTACCGCCAGAAGGTTGAGCAGCAACTTGGCTTTGCCTTGCCACCGGAAGAAGATAAGCTGCCCCCGCAGATCGAGACTGCGATGTCCACGATGATGGCAAAAGCCGCGCAACAGTTGTTGGCACAGAACCAAGCGCAGGCGGCGCAGCAACAAGCGCAGCAGCAAGCCCAAGACCCCGTGTTGCAACTGCAGCAGCAAGAGATGCAGCTTCGTGCGCAAGAAGTGGCGATCAAAGACAAGAAAGTTCAGATCGACGCTGCCGCCAAGGCCGATGAGTTGGCGCTTAAGGAGAAACAGTTTCAAGCCGACGCTGCCTACAAAGCAGACAAGCTTGAAGCGGATCAGGAGCGTGATGGTGTCCGCATGGGCATCGAGATCGCAAAGAGCAAAGCCCAGACGGCACAACAATCGAGAGGCCCTCGTAACAAATGATTGAAGACTTCGCACGCGTATTGCGCGAACAAATACGTAACGACATGAACAACTACGCCGACGATTTGGCGGGGGGTCAGTGTCGCACTTTCGATGAATATCAAAAACTCTGCGGCGTTATTCAGGGTCTAGCCGTTGCGGAGCGTTATCTACTTGACCTTGCAGAGAAAGCGAAAAATCAAAATGAGTGAACTTATTCTTCCCCCGGGGATTGCACTACCTCCGCAAATCCAACCGACAGGAATGCCGGACGAAGAAGCGGATGCCGAATCAAAAGCCGGAGCACTACCAATCCCCACGGGCTGGAAACTGCTTTGTATTGTTCCCGAGGTCGATAGCAAGATCGCAGGTACATCGCTCGACTTGGTTCGTGACTCAGCAACTATGCGCCAAGAAGAACACGCCACAACCGTGTTGTTTGTTTTGCGTGTAGGCCCCGACGCGTACAAAGATGCCGCCAAGTTTCCTAACGGAGCGTGGTGCAAAGAAGGCGACTTTGTTCTCGTGCGTACATATTCCGGTACGCGGTTTAAGATTTTCGGAAAAGAGTTTCGCCTGATCAACGACGATCAGGTCGATGCTGTTGTGCAAGACCCTCGCGGTTTAACCCGCGCTTGAAGGAGTAGATATGGCAGGTGAAAACGACGAGTTCAAGTTCCCCGACGAAGTCGAGGGCAAGAACACAGATAACGAAACTGAGATCGAGATTGAGATTGTCGATGACACTCCCGAACGTGACCGGGGGCGCAAGCCTCTTGACCGTGAAGTAGCTGATCCGACAGACGAAGAGATCGAATCCTACTCTGACAAAGTCAAGAGCCGCATTAAAGAACTGACCCACGCACGTCATGACGAGCGCCGTAAGGCCGAGTCACTCTCGCGTGAACGTCAGGAACTAGAGCGCCTTGCACAACAACTTATCGACGAAAACAAAAGTCTTAAACAGCGATACAATGCTGGGCAAGAAGTTTACGCAACAACCGCTAAAGAAAAAGCGGAGGCAGACCTTGGTTTCGCACGCAAAGCCCTGAAAGATGCTCACGAGGCGTTTGACACGGATGCGATTGTTGCAGCGCAAGAACAGCTTGCAGAAGCTAAGATGCGCTCAGAGTCGATGAAAAACTTTAAGCCAACCCCTTTACAAGAGGATGGATATGAGTTAAAAACTCAACAGAACACCCAACAAGCCGCTAAACCCGACGAAAAGTCCCTGCGCTGGCAGGCCAAAAACCAGTGGTTCGGGCAAGACGGCTTCGAGGAATACACCAGCTACGCACTAGGGCTGCACCAAAAACTAGTCACCGGAGGTACTGACCCCCGCTCTGATGATTACTACGACCACATTGACGGTCGCATGAAGTCGAAGTTTCCCGAGTTATTTGGGAACGATGACAAGCCGAAATCTGGTGAGGTTCAAAAGAAACCTACAACAGTTGTCGCTCCAGCATCCCGTAGTACGGCATCTGGAAAGATACGATTGACAGCAACCCAAGTGGCGCTGGCTAAGAAATTTAACCTAACGCCGCAGCAGTATGCTGCCCAAGTAGCTAAACTGGAGAACCAAAATGGCTGAACCCCGGATTCCTCGTGACCTCGTGTCCCGCGAAAAAAACTCTCGATCAGTGTATGTTCCCCCGAGCGCACTGCCCGATCCGACCCCTGAGCCGGGTTATGTCTACCACTGGGTTGCTACGCATATCCTTGGTCAGGCTGATCCGACAAACGTATCTAAAAAGATGCGTGATAACTGGGTGCCGGTGAAAGCTGTGGATCATCCGGAACTGTTGCTTGCTGGCAATGCTCAAACTGGTAACGTGGAGATTGGCGGTCTTATGCTTTGCAAACAGACTGTTGAACAATACCGAGCCCGTCAGGAGTATTACGCTACGCAAGCTCAGAACCAGATGGAGTCGGTGGATAATCACTTCATGCGAAACAATGACCCGCGTATGCCTCTGTTTGCGGACCGTAAGTCCTCGGCCAGTCGCGGAAGCGGATTTGGTTCTGGTTCAAAGTAATTAGGAGTCCTTAAATGGCATCTACCGCATCTCCCTACGGCCTACGCGCCGTAAACCGTAACGACGGCATGCCCTATGCTGGCGCTACGAGTCAGTTCCTGATTGATCCTGCAGGTCTGGCATCCAACATCTTTAACGGCCAAGTCGTTATTGTTAACGCCAACGGTTATATTGCCCTGTCTACTGCCACTGGCGCAGACTTGACGACTAACAACCTTGGTGGAAACACTCTCGGCGCTTTGGGTGTGTTTGTTGGCTGTTCTTACATCAACGCACAAGGTCAGCAGATTTACGGCCAGTACTACCCCTCCGGCACAACCGGCGTGGTGACTGCATACGTGATCACTGATCCCAGCGTGACGTTCCAAGCTCAGTTGGATGGCACCACCACCCAAGCTGCTTTTGGTGCAAACACCTTCTTTGCTGCCGTTCAGAGCACCAGCACTGGTTCTACCACCACAGGTAACTCGACGAGCGCTTTGGAGTCCACGGTTGTTACTACCGCCGCCGCGTTCAAGATCATTGGCTTTGCCTCCCCGGTTGGTGATGCATTCCCTGACGTGCTGGTGAAATTCAACCCCGGCGCTCACGCCTTCACCAATGCCGTTGGCATCTAAGGAGTAATTAAAAATGGCTATTTCTCGTGCACAGCTACTTAAAGAACTCCTTCCCGGACTGAACGCTTTGTTTGGTATGGAGTACGCCCGCTACGGTGAAGAGCATAAGGAAATCTACGAGACCGAGAGCTCTGAGCGCTCGTTTGAAGAAGAGACCAAGCTCGCCGGTTTTGGTGCCGCACCTGTCAAGAACGAAGGCTCTGCCATCGCTTACGACAACGCGCAGGAAGCCTTTACCGCCCGTTACACCCACGAAACCATCGCTCTGGGCTTCTCCATCACGGAAGAAGCAGTGGAAGACAACCTGTATGACAGTCTGTCCGCCCGCTACACCAAGGCTCTGGCTCGTGCTATGGCCTTCACTAAGCAAGTTAAAGCTGCTTCCGTTCTGAACAACGGTTTTAGCGGTTCTTACCTTGGTGGTGATGGCGTTTCGCTGTTCGGCGTGAACTCAAGCTCTGCCCGCGTGGGCCATCCGCTGGTTGGCGGTGGTCAGAACTACAACAGCCCGACCGTTGGTGTTGATCTGAACGAAACCTCGCTGGAAAACGCCACGATTCAAATCGCTGCGTGGACCGATGAGCGTGGACTGCTGATCGCTGCCAAGCCAGTCAAGCTGGTGGTTCCCCCGGCACTGATGTTCTCGTCCAAGCGTCTGCTGGACACCGAACTGCGTGTTGCTACTGCTGATAACGACATCAACGCGTTGAAGCAAATGGGCACCATCTCCGGCGGTTACTGTGTGAACCACTTCTTGACCGACCCGAACGCATGGTTCTTGACCACCGACGTTCCCAACGGCTTGAAGCACTTTGAGCGTATGGCGCTGGACACCAAAATGGACGGCGACTTTGACACCGGCAACGTCCGCTACAAGGCCCGCGAGCGTTATTCGTTCGGCTGGTCTGATCCCCTCGGCATGTGGGGCTCGTCAGGTTCGACCTGATGAAATTAGAAAAGGGGCCTTGTGCCCCTTTTCTTTTTGAGCTATATTGCTTCAACTCGGATTTCCCCGGGGCGTAAGACTGACCGAGCAGACGACATGCAGACGGACGCCCCATAACTCGCATGTGAGGAATCATCATGGCACAAACTAGCTTCACCGGGCCTGTCGCATCGGCCAACGGCTTTATTGGTTCTGTTACCGGCAACATCACCGGCAACGTGACTGGCACGCTTACTTCTACGACCACTACCTCTACGGCTCTTCTGGCTATTGGCAACGCTGTCAATACGTCTGGCAAGGCTCTGGGTGCCACGTTGTACAACACCACCACCAAAACTTTCTACGTTGCTCAAGGCTCTACCGCTGGTAGCACTTGGATTGACGCTTCCGACGGCACCACGACCATTACCCCGGTCTAACTAGGAGCGCATCATGACGATGCAAACTGATGTCAAGTCAGCCCACTTAAATGTGAGCGGGCAAATGGTCGTGAGCCGTGCGCGGCTTAAGGCCCTGATCTCTATGGGCACTGCAACCGCAGGTACGGTGAACTTCTGGGATACGACGACGGCCCCTGTTGCAATCACGTATGGCCGAGCAGGCACGCTTATCACTGTAACGCTGGCGGCTCACGGGCTGTTAACGGGGCAGGTGGTTGGGCTGACTTTCGGGCCAGATGGCTCTTCTCGCGTTGGAACTAACGGCAACTATGCTGTCACAGTCCTAACTTCTAGCACGTACACGGTGACGGACATCAACTCCGGAACCGTTACTGCTGGCACTGCGGGCACGCAGGGAGCTCGATGGTTGATGTCTATGGACACCAACACTGCGTCGGACGTAATCACGCTGCCCATTCCGGGCGAAGGTGTTTTGGCGGTTGATGGTATTTACTGCCAGATGACTAACCAAACCGGCGTCACGATCTTCTATGGCTAAAACACCAGCATGGACCCGCAAAGAAGGCAAGTCGGAGAAGGGCGGCCTCAACGCGAAGGGCCGTGCGTCCTACAACAAGGCCAACCCCGGGAAACCCGGGTTGAAAGCACCGCAACCCGAGGGCGGGTCAAGGCGCGACTCCTTCTGTGCAAGGATGAGTGGAATGAAGAAGAAGCTCACCTCAGCGAAGACCGCGAACGACCCAAACTCCCGGATTAATAAGTCCTTGCGGGCATGGAAGTGCTGATATGACTGACCACACAGATAGCGTAAAAAACGTGCTTGACTTTGTTGCGGTGTTTACTGCTATTGGTTCGTTTTTGAACTTGCTCAACCCTTTGTTTGTGCTTATCGGTGCAATCGTGGGTGTCATGCGCATCTATGAAATGGCTACCGGCAAAGAGTTCAGTTCGCTCTGGCGTAAAAAGCGAGGCGATGATGCCGAGCACAAGTAAGAAACAGCATGGGTTTATGGCGGCGGTGGCTAAGAACCCCGCGTTTGCCAAGAAAGTTGGCGTGCCTACAAGCGTGGGTAAAGATTTTCTTAACGCGGACAAGGGCCGCAAATTCAAAGAAGGTGGCGATATGAAAGAGTCCAAAGCTATGGTTGGTAAAGAGATGGCCTTCATGAAAAAGAAGGGCGCTCCCAAGTCCATGATCAAACATGAGATGGGTGAGATGAAGATGGCTAAAGGCAAGCCGTTTGCCAAAGGCGGCGGCATTGAGTCCAAAGGCAAGACCAAGGGCAAGATGATCACCATGAAGTCCGGCGGCAAAGCCTGCTGATAAGGAGCTGATGATGGCAACTAGTGCATTTGGAAAAGCTTTCCGCGAAGCCCGTGCTTCGGGCGACAAATCATTTATGTTCAACGGCAAGAAGTACACCACTGATTTGGCAAAACCTACAACAGCCACTAAAACATCTACTAAACCGGAGTTGGGACCAGAGATGGGTTCTCTAATGTCGGCTGCGGAATCTAAAGACGCAGTACGCAGATTCGGTTACCCAAAAGGTTCTGAGCGTTTAAATAGCGAAGAAAACAAAGACGTTTCTGACATGAGCATGAAGCGTGGTGGCGCAGTTAAGAAGATGGCTTCTGGCGGCTCCGCTTCATCTCGTGGTGACGGTATTGCTGTTAAAGGCAAAACCAAAGGTCGGGTAATCTGATCATGAGAGCCAGCCGTGGCATGGGGGACATCAACCCATCTAAAATGCCCAAAGGGGTCAAGAAGCCCCGGCGGGATAACACCGACTTCACGCAGTACGCTGAAGGCGGGAAGGTGAACGCGGCTGGCAACTACACGAAACCTGAACTTAGGAAACGCATAGTCAGTCAGGTTAAAGCCGCAGCCACTCATGGCACCGGGGCAGGACAATGGTCAGCCCGTAAGGCTCAGCTTGTTGCCAAGAAGTACAAGGCAGCAGGTGGGGGGTACCGAGATTGAAAGCGCCGCAGCAGTCATTGAAGGCTTGGGGCGACCAGAAATGGAGAACCAAAAGTGGCAAACCGTCTAGTAAAACTGGTGAGCGATACCTTCCAGAAGCTGCAATCAAGAGCCTCAGCCCTGCTGAGTACGCTGCAACGACTCGTGCGAAACGCGCGGGCAAAGCTGCCGGGAAGCAATTCGTGAAACAGCCACCCAAGGTGGCAGCAAAAACAGCGAGGTACAGATAATGCCAAAAGGAATACGCCAACCGCTTCAAGAGCTTGAAGGCGGCAAAGGCTTTGGCGGCATGGGGGGTAGCGGAGGTGGAGGTGGTCGTGGGCTTGGGCTTACCCAACAAGCCGTTCGCAACGCTGAAAAAAATAAAACAAATGTTGGCGACGAACTTTTTAAACTGGATCGCCAGCTTGCCATAAAGAAAGAAGTGGAAGCGGCAAAAGCCAAGCCTGGAAGGCAAGCTGCTGAACGCGAAGCATCTGTTACGCAAGAAGGCGGCGTAAAAAAGACCGTGTACCCGTATGCGGGCGCGAACGAGTACAAAAAAGGCGGCATGACCGCCTCCAGCCGCGCTGACGGCATCGCCCAGCGTGGCAAAACCCGTGGGAAGATGGTGTAAATATGGCAACCACCTCCGGCGCAAGTAGCTTTAACCTCGACCTCTCTGAGATCGTTGAGGAGGCATTCGAGCGTGCCGGTAGTGAGTTGCGCACGGGCTATGACCTCAAGACCGCTCGTCGGTCGCTGAACCTGTTGTTCGCAGACTGGGCCAACCGTGGCCTGAACATGTGGACTTTTGAGCAGGGCACGATCCCTTTTGTGCAGGGTCAGAACACCTACCCGCTGCCAAACGACACGGTAGACCTGATGGAGCATGTGATCCGTACAGGCGCAGGCAACGCAGCCACCCAAGCCGATCTGTCTATCACCCGCATCAGCGTCTCCACCTACGCCACGATCCCCAACAAGCTCCAGCAAGCACGACCCATTCAAATCTGGGTGCAGCGCTATACCGGACAAATCTCCCCCACAGGGCTAACCGTCTCCGGCGGCACCTTGTCAGCCACCAACACGACCGTTACGCTCAGCTCCACCGTGGGTCTTCCCGCTGCTGGGTTTGTCAAGATTGACAACGAGATCATTGGCTACGGAGCGATTAGCGGGAATACCCTAACAAGCTGCGCCCGGGGGCAGGACAACACTACTGCAGCCACGCACACCTCTGGTACGGCGGTCTATTGGGCACAGGTACCCGCCGTTACGGTGTGGCCTACCCCTGATGGCTCCCAGACATACCAGCTTGTGTACTGGCGTTTGCGGCGCACCCAAGACATTGGAGATGGTGTGAACGTGGCGGATGTGCCATTCCGGTTTGTGCCGTGCATGGTGGCGGGACTGGCTTACTATCTGGCGCTTAAAATACCCGGTGCGGAAGCACGGATGTCGGTTCTCAAAGCCCAGTATGACGAGGCTTGGGAGTTTGCCAGCACAGAAGATCGTGAGAAGGCATCCATTCGATTTGTGCCGCGTCGTATGTTTATTGGCGGTGGCTTCTAATGGGCAGTCAGTTTGCTTCAGGCAAAAATGCGATTGCAATGTGTGATCGCTGTGGACAGCGCTATAAGCTGACCGAGCTGAAAACTGAGATTGTTAAAACTAAAAGGTACCAGCTTCTTGTTTGCCCGCAGTGCTGGGACCCTGACCAGCCACAGTTGCAGTTGGGCATGTACCCTGTAGACGATCCGCAGGCTTTGCGCAACCCTCGTCCGGACAGCACATATGTGGTTGCGGGCAGTGGCTCAGACGGATACCTGACGGGGGGTAGCAGAGTTATTCAGTGGGGCTGGGCTCCGGTTGGTGGGTCAAGGTTTTTTGATGCCGACCTAACACCAAATAATTTGGTTTTATCTGTGCAATTGGGTACAGTCACAGTATCCGTTACGTAAGGAGTTGGACATGGACGCAATGAAGAAAGTGGCTAAGACCGAAGTCAAGGCCCATGAGAAACGTATGCACGGTGCTAAAGGTATGCGTGCGGGCGGCAAGACAAACGCCGACATGCTCAAGATGGGTCGAGGTTTGGCAAAGATTGCCAACCAAAAAAGCCCCGGTCGTAAAGGAGCCTAATATGTCTGGAAAAATTACCACCGTGGCAACGCCTGTAGTTGGACAAATGCCTGTTAAAGAAGCGCTAAAGGCCAACGTGTCTGTGGCAAACGAGCGCAGTAACGAGTACAAGCCCACCAAGACCAGCGGCATTAAAATCCGTGGAACCGGTGCAGCTACCAAGGGCTTGATGGCTCGTGGACCGATGGCCTAAAAATGAACTATACCGCGTTGACTGATGCCATCTGCGATTACACGCAGAACTTTGAATCGGACTTTGTTGCGAACATCCCGTTGTTCGTCCAGCAGGCTGAGCAGCGCATCTTCAACACGGTGCAGTTTCCTTCGATCCGTAAGAACGTCACCGGGTCTGTGTCTGCCAACAACAAATACTTGTCGTGCCCAACTGATTTTCTTTCTGCCTTCTCTATGGCAGTCATTGACGCAGACGGGCGCTTTGAGTACTTGCTGAACAAGGATGTGAACTTTATCCGGCAGGCATACCCAACGCCGACAAGCACGGGCCTTCCTCGTTACTACGCCCTGTTTGGCCCGACGGTAGCAGGTGCAACCATCTCTGATGAACTGAGCTTCATTCTCGGCCCGACTCCAGATGCAGCCTACAGCGTTGAGTTGCATTACTACTATTACCCAGAGTCGATCTCGGTAGCGGCGGACGGTCAAACTTGGTTGGGCGACAACTTCGATACTGTACTGCTGTACGGTTCGTTGGTAGAGGCTTATACCTTTATGAAGGGCGAAGCAGACATGCTGGCCCTGTACGACGGCAAGTACAAAGAAGCTCTGGCTCTGGCTAAGCGTCTGGGTGATGGGTTGGAGCGCAGCGATGCGTACCGCAGTGGACAGTCGCGTATTGCGCCGCTGCCGCAGAATACCGGGGTGGTCTAATTGGCTTTCACCGGCAACTACTCTTGCAACACGTTGCGTTCGGGCCTGGTTAACGGCACGATCAATTTTGCCTCGGATACGTTTTATCTGGCGCTGTACACCAACTCTGCAACGCTGGATCAAACCACCACCGCGTACACTGCGACTGGTGAGGCATCAGGCGGCAACTATGTTGCAGGTGGTTCTGTTGTTACCGCAACAATCTCTAGCGAAGCTACCTCGGGAGGTAGCGTCACGTACGTTAACTTCTCGTCTCCCGCGTGGACTGGTGTGCTAACGGCGCGTGGTGCTTTAATCTACACGCCGGGGGATAATGGCGCTGTATGTGTACTGGACTTTGGTTCGGACAAAACCTCAACCACTTCTTTCACTGTGCAGATGCCCGCTAATACCAGCACCTCTGCTCTTATCCGCCTTGTTTAAGGATCAATCATGCAAAAAGAACTTTCAAATTTTGGCGACCACGCACAGGTGACCATGCAGTCCAATGTGGTTGGGGCTGAGTCTGTCGGTGTTGAAGGCTACTATCATGTGGTCTGCCGCGCTGCTGATGGCAGCATCAAGTGGCAAGATGAGTTCCCCAACTTGGTCAACGCTGTTGGTAAAGAGCTGATGCTGGACACCCTGCTGTCTGGTAGCGCTTATACGACTGTGGGTCCGTTCCTTGGCCTGATCTCTGGCGCAAGCCCGACGTTTGCCGCTGCGGACACCATGACCTCGCACGCGGGTTGGACTGAGTTCATCAACTACACGGTGGGTGGTTCTGCTGTGCGGGGCACGGCATCGTTTAGTTCCGCAACCTCCACGGGAACTACGCCGACCAACGTGACGACCAAGACTGCCACGGCTATCACCTACACCATCACAGGCGCGGGCGGTACGGTGGGTGGCTGCTTCTTGGTAACCGGCTCTGGCGCGTCTTCGACGCAAAGCAACACCTCGGGCACGCTGTATAGCGCAGGGGCGTTCTCCACAGCGAAGATCACCACGGCAGGCGACACTGTTAGCGTTACCTACTCGACCACGGCTACGAGTTAATAAAGGAGTCTTAAATGGCTCTGGTCCTCGCAAACCGTGTCCAAGAATCGGCCACGGCGAATACCACTGTAAGCTTTACGCTGACCGGCGCGGTTGCGGGCTTTCAGACGTTTGCTGTCATTGGTGACACCAACACCACC
>Ga0315901_10004918_pt1 | contig 16481 bp, 10 predicted proteins | sample LakEriMetagenome_10_FD_203761 | JGI IMG/M metagenome (GOLD analysis project Ga0315901, IMG submission 203761) | Freshwater fungal communities from buoy surface, Lake Erie, Ohio, United States - Buoy 2 MA116 | ecosystem: Environmental > Aquatic > Freshwater > Lake | place: USA: Lake Erie, Ohio...
TGAAGCGGTCGGGCACGACATGGCCCATGCCGGGGCGGAAGCCGGCGTCGAGCGACTGGTCGAGGAAGCTCAGCGCCTCGGACACGGCCGCCTGCAGCTCCACGCCGGTGGCCAGCAAGGCCGCGAGTGCGGCGCTGAGCGTGTCGCCGGCACCGACGAAGCTGGTGTCGAAGCGCTCGAACTTCTCGCCCGCCAGCGCACCCTGCGGCGAGGCCAGCACGTTGTCGATGAACTGCTCGGGCCCTTTGGCCACGAGTGCGATGCCGGTGACGAGCACGAAGCGCGTGCCGTGTTCAGAGGCCGCCACGGCCAGCTCGCGCGCCGACGGCGGGCGCTCGCTGTCCCACTCGGGCAGCAGAAAGTCTTGCAGCGTCTTGTGATTGCCCACCAGCACCTCGGTGGCCGGCAGGATGAGCTCGCGGAAGGCGTCGAGGTAGGGCTGCAGCTGGTCCTCGTCCATCCAGCCGAGGTTGGGCAGGTGGGTGACGAGCGGGATCTCGGTGTAGTCGGACAGCACCTCGGCCACGGCGCTCACGTTGTCGGCCGAGCCCAGGAAGCCGACCTTCCAGCCGGCGATCGTGACGTCTTCGAGGATCGTGCGTGCCTGCTCTGCCACGACGTCGGGATCGATGTCGTGCTGATCGAAGATGTCGGCGGTGTCGCGCATGACGATGCTCGTGACCACCGGCAGCGCATGCGCGCCCATGGCGGCCACGGTGGCCACGTCGCCGGCCACGCCGCTGGCGCCGCTGGGCTCACTGGCGTTGAAGCACATCACCGCGGCAGGCGGCGGCGGCTCGATGGCAGCGCCTTCGGGGCCTTCGAGGCCTTCGGCCGGATTCGGAACGGGGTTCATGTGGGATGGGGCATGGAGGGCGGGAAGGCCGGCCGCGAAGGCTGGCCCGGCGAGGCAGCGCGGGCTCGGATGGGGCCGGACCCAACCTCCAGCAGAATCTGAGGAACGTCGTGCAGGCCCTCACAAATCCGCATAAATCGCCGGATGTGCGTGGCTACAATGACCGACCATTGTAGTGAGGTGACCGAGCCATCGTGAGCGAACCGAGTACCTGGATGTGCCTGATCTGCGGCTGGATCTACAACGAGGCCGATGGCGATCCGGAACACGGCATTCCCCCCGGCACCGCCTGGGCCGACGTGTCCATGAACTGGACCTGTCCCGAGTGCGGTGCCCGCAAGGAAGACTTCGAGATGGTGCAGATCTGAACCACCGCCGCGTCGGGTCGACCTGGCCGCGGCCCTGAAGGTTCATTGAGGAGGACCGCACTTGGACATGCAAGGGCCCGCTGCGGGCGCAGGTGCAACCACCCCGGCGCCCGTGGGTGCGCGGGTGCTGGTCATCGATGACAGCAACACGATCCGGCGCAGCGCCGAGATTTTCCTCCGCCAGGGCGGCCACGAGGTCGTTCTGGCCGAGGACGGCTTTGACGCGCTCGCCAAGGTCAATGACCACGCGCCCGAACTCATCTTCTGCGACATCCTGATGCCGCGGCTCGACGGCTACCAGACCTGCGCCATCATCAAGCGCAATCCGCGCTTCGCGCACGTGCCGGTCATCATGCTGTCGAGCAAGGATGGCCTGTTCGACAAGGCCCGGGGCCGAATGGTCGGCTCCGAGGACTACCTCACCAAGCCCTTCACGAAGGAACAGTTGCTGAAAGCGGTCGAGTCACATCGCCGCGCCGCAGCCTGATCCGAACGCCGGAACGCAACCGCGATGGCCATCCAGAAGATTCTCGTCGTCGACGACTCCAAGACCGAACTGCATCACCTCTCCGACATCCTCGGCAAGCGCGGCTACACCGTGCGCACGGCCGAGAACGGCGAAGAGGCCTTGCGCCGGCTCGAGGAGGAAAAGCCCCACCTCATCCTGATGGATGTCGTGATGCCGGGCCAGAACGGCTTCCAGCTCACGCGCAGCATCACGCGCGATCCCCGCTTCTCTGACGTGCCGGTGATCATGTGCACGAGCAAGAACCAGGAGACCGACAAGGTCTGGGGCATGCGGCAGGGCGCACGCGACTACATCGTCAAGCCCGTCAATGCCGATGAGCTGATCGCCAAGATCAAGGCCTTCGACTGATGAAGCGGGTCGCCGGCTCATGTGATTCGCGGCGCAGCGGGGGAGAACCCGCGCCTTCAGCGCGGCCGGGCGGTCACTGATGGCCAACCGCGAAGCGCTGCGCGAACTCCAGAGCCGGCTCGCCGAGCGGCTGCAGGCGGCCCGCACCGAAGCGCGGGCGGTGTCGTGGCTGGCCGTCGAATGCGCCGGCGCCGGGCTGCTGGTGCCGCTGGCCACTGCCGGCGAGATCTTTCCCGCCGGCGCGCTGCTGCCTGTGCCGCACACCCAGGCCTGGTTCCTGGGCGTGGCCAACCTGCGCGGTGGTCTTCACGGCGTCGTCGACCTGGGTGCGTTCCTGGGCCTGCGCCCGCCGCTGGCCCGCGACGCGGTGCGCGAGCAGGCCCGGCTGCTGGCCTTCAATCCGAAGCTGGGCTCGCACTGCGCAGTGCTGGTCGACCGCCTTGCCGGCCTTCGCAGCGAGCAGCAACTGCAGCGCGAGCCGGCCGACGCCACGCCGCGCCCCGAATTCGCCGCCGGCGGAAGTTGGCGCGATGCCGACGGCCGCCTGTGGCAGGAAATCGACCTCGTGGCGCTGGCCCGCCACGAGCTGTTCCTGGCCATCGCGGCATGAACGCGCCGCGCGAACGGGTTCCGATGGACATCGGCGGCGTCACGGTGCCGCTCGACTTCGAACCGACACACGAGCAATGAAGAGGACGCCATGAGCTTTCTGGATCGCATCAAGGGTGCCGGTCGCGCCAAGCCAGAGTCCGACAAGCCCGCGGCGTCAGAGCCGTTCGACGAACTGTCGCCACCCGCACCCGGCGAGGTGACGGTGCGCCTGGGCCAGAGCACGATCACGCCCGGCGAGCGCGACGGCCACGACGGCAACTCCATCATCAGCGAGGCCGCTCCGTCGGAACTGGCGGCCGAGTTCGGCGAGACGCGCCTGGCCGGCGGCAATGACGAGAGCGACACCTTCCACAGCGGCCTGCCCGTGGTCGGCGCCTGGCCGCTGGAGCGCCAGCAGCGCGCGATGGTCATCCTCTTCGGCGCTGGCCTGGCCGGACTGCTGCTGGCCTCCATCCTCGCCATCACGTCGGCCAACCGCAGCGCCAGCCAGGTGGCGGCGGCCGGCCAGGCCACCACGCAGTCGCAGCGGCTGGCCAAGTCGGTGTCGCAGGCCATCGTCGGCAGCGCGGCATCGTTCCCTGAAGTGCGCGAATCCGTCGGCGTGCTGACTCAGAACGTGCGCAGCCTGTCCACCGGCGAAGGCGAGGTCGCGGCCGCGCCCGGGGCACTGCAGGAACAGGTGGCCGCGCTGCTGCCGCTGGTCGACAAGGCCGAGAAGAACGCGGCCATCGTGCTGACGCAGCAGCAGACGCTCACCCAGGTCGGCTCTGCGCTGCGCGCCATCAACCGCCAGAGCGGCGACCTGCTCGAGACCGCCGAGACGGTGAGCTCGCTCAAGCTGCAGAGCGGCGCGTCGGCAGCAGAGCTGTCTGCGGTGGGCCAGCTGGTGATGTTGACCCAGCGCATCGGCAAGAGCGCCAACGAGTTCCTGACGAGCGAAGGCGTCAGCGCCGAGGCGGTGTTCCTGCTCGGCAAGGACCTGAACTCCTTCAAGGAGATCGCCGAGGGCGTGATCCAGGGCAACGCCGAGCTGCGCCTGCCGGGCACGCGCGACGCGCAGACGCGCGAGAAGCTGCAGCTGCTGCTGCAGCAGTACGAGAAGACGCGCACCGAGGCCAGCGCCATCCTGTCCAACCTGCAGGGCCTGGTGGCCGCGCGCGAGGCGCAGGGCGCCATCGTCGTCGACTCCGAGCCGCTGCGCCGCGGCCTCGACACGCTGCAGCAGGGCCTCGCCAGTGCGGGTGGCTTCGGCGGCTGGCGTCTGCTGCTGGGCCTGGCGGCGCTGGCGGCGCTGGCCGCAGGCGCCTTCGGCCTGCTGCGCCTGTTCGTGATCGACCAGACGGCCCGCGCCCGCGCCGCCGACGGCCAGCGCCAGGAAGCCGAGCGCCAGGAGCAGGAAGCCAAGCGCGTGAACGACGCCAACCAGGCTGCCATTCTGCGGCTGATGAACGAGCTGCAGACGGTGGCCGAAGGCGACCTCACGCAACAGGCCACGGTGACCGAAGACATCACCGGCGCCATTGCCGACTCGGTGAACTACACCGTGGAAGAGCTGCGCACGCTGGTCGAACAGGTGCAGACGACCGTGGGCCGCGTCACGGAAACCACGGCGCAGGTCGAGAGCACCTCGATCGAGCTGCTGGCGGCCTCGACCGAGCAGCTGCGCGAGATCCGCAACACCGGCGACGAGGTGCTGCAGATGGCCGGCCGCATCAACGACGTGTCGGCGCAGGCGCAGGAAACCGCGGCCGTGGCGCGCGAGTCGCTGAAGGCCTCGGAGTCGGGCCTGTCGGCGGTGAACAACGCGATCGGCGGCATGAACTCCATCCGCGACCAGATCCAGGAAACCTCCAAGCGCATCAAGCGGCTGGGTGAAAGCTCGCAGGAGATCGGCGAAATCACCGAGCTGATCTCCGACATTACCGAACAGACCAACGTGCTGGCCCTGAACGCCGCCATCCAGGCGGCGAGCGCCGGCGAAGCAGGCCGCGGCTTCAGCGTCGTGGCCGAGGAAGTGCAGCGCCTGGCCGAACGTTCGGCCGATGCGACGCGGCAGATCGCGGCCATCGTGCGCACCATTCAGACCGACACGCAAGACGCCGTGGGCGCCATGGAGCGCAGCACGCAGGGCGTGGTCGAGGGGGCGCGCCTGTCTGACGCCGCCGGTGCCGCGCTCGGCGACATCGACCGCGTGACCCGCGAACTCGCCGACCTGATCTCGCGCATCTCGGAAGAGGCGCTGAAGGAAGCCAAGCAGGCCAACGAAGTGGCCGCGAACATCCAGCACATCTTCGCCGTGACGGAGCAGACTTCCGAAGGCACGCGCTCGACGGCGCAGATGGTGCGCGAGCTCTCGCGCACCGCCGAGGAACTGAAGACCTCGGTCTCGCGGTTCAAGATCGCCTGACGCGGCCTGCCGACACCCCCAGCCCATGCGCGATCCCCAAGACTCCGGCCCGGTCGACCTCGACGCGACCGCTGGCGACGACCTGAGCGCTCTGGCCTGGGTGCACGGCGAGTTGCGGCGTTCGCTCGAGAACGCCACCAAGGCGCTGCGGCGCTACCTCAAGGACAACGAGGCTGCCGCGGGCGGCGACATCGACGCCGTCGATTCGTCGGTGCTGCGCGCGGCGCGCACGCAACTGCACCAGGGCGTGGGCGCGCTCGAACTCGTCGGGCTGCCGGCCGTGGCCACCGTGCTGCGCGCCGCCGAGAGCGCGGTGCAGCGGCTGGTGGCCAAGCCGGCGCTCATCGACGCCAAGGCGGTCGACGTGATCGAACGGGTCTCGTTCGGCCTGCTCGACTACCTCGCGCGACTGCTGGCACGCAAGAGCGTGAGCCCGGTGATGCTGTTCCCGCAGTACCGCGACGCGCTGCAGCTTGCGGGCGCCGAGCGCGTGCACCCGGCCGACCTCTGGCAGACCGACTGGCAATGGCGCGAGATGCCGCACGACGGCGCCGCGCAGCCGCGCAACGCCGACGACGACGCGCGCGGCCTGATGGAGGCCGAGGTGCTGGCGCTGATGCGCGAGCCGGGCCCGTCCCTGGCCCGCATGAGCGATCTGTGCGCCGATCTCGGCGCCGGCGCACGCCGCCTGGGCCATCCGCAGGAAGGCAGTTTGTGGCAGTTGGCCGCGGCGGTGTTCGAGGCCCAGGCCTCGGGCCTGCTGCAGGCCGATGTCTACACCAAGCGCCTGACCTCGCGGCTGCTTGCGCAACTGCGCGCCAGCACCAAGGGAGCCACCGCGCCATCGGACCGGCTGGCCCAGGACCTGCTGTTTTTCTGCGCCCGCGCGCGTGAGCCCGATCCGGGCCGTGCGCCGCGCCTGGCCGCGGTGCGCCAGGCCTGGCGCCTGACCGACCAGCCGCTGGCCGACTACGACAGCTCGCGGCTGGGCCGCTTCGATCCGGCGCTGCTGGTGCAGGCCAAGAAGCGCGTCAACGCCGCCAAGGACGCCTGGTCGGCCGTGGCCGGTGGCGAGCTTCACCGCCTGCAGCCGCTGGCCGACCAGATGCACCTGGTGGGCGAGTCGCTGCAGAAGCTGTTCCCGGCCGGCGACGTGCTGGCCGCCTCGCTCGGGGCCACCGCGGCGCAGGTGCTGGCCGCCGAGGCACCGCCGCCGCCCGCGCTGGCGATGGAAGTCGCCACCGGCATCCTGTTCCTCGATGCCTCGCTCGAGGACGGCGAGCTCGACCAGCCCGGCCTGCCCGAGCGCCTGGCGCACCTGGCCAGCCGCATCGATGCCGTGCGCCAGGGCGCGGAGCCGCAGCCGCTCGAGATCTGGATGGAGGAGCTGTACCGCCGCGTCTCCGACCGCCAGACCATGGGCAGCGTCGTGGCCGAGCTTCGCGCCAGCCTGTCGGAAGTCGAAAAGCAGATCGACCAGTACTTCCGCAACCCGGCCGACCGCCAGGTGCTTGTTCCCGTGCCGGCGCAGCTGGGCTCGATGCGCGGCGTGCTCTCGGTGCTGGGCATGGACCAGGCCTCGCAGGCCGCGCTGCACATGCGCGATGCCGTCGACGAGCTGGCGCAGACCGAGGTCGATGGGCAGCGCGCCATCCAGGCCGGCACCTTCGATCGCCTGGCCGACAACCTGGGCGCGCTCAGCTTCCTGATCGACATGCTCAGCGTGCAGCCGCAGCTGGCCAAGAGCCTGTTCCGCTTCGACCCCGAAACGGGCAGCCTGACGGCGGTGATGGGCCGCACCGAACGGGCCACGGCCTTTGCGTCGCTCGACGAGCCGACGACGCCGATGGCGCTGGCGATGGCGCCCGACACGGCCGCGGCGCCCCTCGTCGACCAGGTGCAGGCGCTAGCGCGGGCCGCCGCCGACGTCGGCGTGGCCGACGCGCAACTCGCGCGCGACGCCGAGCGCCTGGCGCAAGCCGCCACCGCCGCCGACCAGCGCGAGCTGGCGCAACTGCTGTCCACCGCGCACCTCGGCTTGCGTGAAGGCAACGATGCCGCCACGCGGGCGCGCATGCGCGGCGAGCTGGCCGAGATCGCCGGGCTCAGCGCGCCGATCGTCGCCGAGCCGCTGCCCCCGTCGGCCCCGGTGCCGCCGCCGAAGCCCGCGCCCGAGGGGGGCACCGGGCTCGAAGACGACGTCGAGATGCGCGAGATCTTCGTCGAGGAGGCGCGCGAGGTCGTCTCCGACGCGCAGGCCGCGGTCGAGCGCCTGCTGGCCACGCCCGACAACCTGCCCGACATGACGACCGTGCGGCGCGCCTTCCACACGCTGAAGGGCAGCTCGCGCATGATCGGCCTGCGCGACTTCGGCGAGGCCGCCTGGTCGTGCGAGCAGCTCTACAACGCGCGCCTGGCTTCCGAGGCGCGGCTCGACGCACCGTTGCGCGAGCTCACCGCCGAGGCCCTGGCCTACCTGGGCGACTGGGTCGAGGCCATCGCGACGGGCACGCCGGCTGGGCACGAGAGCGCGGCGGTGTCGCGCGCCGCGGACGCGCTGCGCCTCGAAGGCCGGCGCATGCCGATCCTGCCGCTGGCGGCGCCGGAGGCGCCGGCGCTGGAAGAGCCAGCGCTCGAGGCCGAGCCGGCCATGCCCGAGACACCCGTGCTCGAGACGCCCGTGCTGGAGGAAGTGCCCGTCCCGGACGTGGCCCCGCCGGAACCGGCACCCGAGCCCGGGGCCGGCATCGACCTCGGCGAGTTGACCCTGCCCGAGTTCGATTTGGCGGCGGCACCCGAAGACCGCACGCCGCTGCTGTCGCCGCTGCCGCCCGAGCCGGTCGACGAAGAGCCGCGCACGGTGGTCTGGACGCCACCGGCCGAGCCGCCTGCCGAAGGCCCGACCATCTTCATGCCGGTGGCGGGCCGCAAGCCGGCGGTCCCGACGGCCGCACACGGCGGCCTGGGCTCGGTCTCGGTGCGTGGCGACCTCGAAGGCGAACCCGCCACACCGGCGCTAGGCGAAGCCGAATTCGAGCTGCATTTCGACGAGCCCGAGGCAGAGACACCCGCGCCGGCCGCGCCGTCGCTGATGGACCGGGTGCCCGACCTGCCCGCAGCCGATGAGCTGAATCTCGCCTTCGGCGATGCCGAGCTTGAAGCCGAAGCCGAACCCGTGGCCGAGGCGCATGTCGAGCCGGTGCTCGACGAGGCCGCCGCCGACGACTTGATCGACCTGCCGCTCGACGCCCCGGCCAGCGAGGTCGAGACGACGACACCGCAGCCGGCCAGCCAGGGCGTGGAAGCGCTCGAGATCGACCTCGGCGAACTCGACGACGACCACCCGTTCGCCGACCGCACGCTGCCGATCCCGATCGTGGACGAGTCCGCCGGCGACGCCGCGGCGCTGCCGTCCGGCCTGCCGGTGCCCGAGACACTGGCCGACACCGATCTGGTGCTCGACTTCGATGCCGAGCCGCCGCCTGCTGCCGAGCCTGCGGACATCGACGCCGAAGCCCCTGTCGATGACGACCCGGTCAAGCTGATCGGCGATCTGCGCATCCCGATTCCGCTGTTCAACATCTACCTCAACGAGGCCGACGAGCTGTCGCGCCGGCTCGTCAACGAACTCGCCGAATGGGCCCTGGAGCCGCAGGCGCAGCCGGTGTCCGATACCGCCGTGGCGCTTGCGCACTCGCTGGCCGGCAGCTCGGCGACCGTGGGCTACGCCGATCTGTCGGCGCTGGCACGCTCGCTCGAACATGCGCTGGAGCGCTCGGCTGCCGCGGGCCGCGGCCGGCCCGGCGAGCCCGAACTGTTCAACGCGGCTGCTGAAGAGATCCGGCGCCTGCTGCACCAGTTTGCCGCCGGCTTCCTGCGCCCCGTGGACCCGGCGCTCACCGAGCAGCTGGCGGCGCACGAGCGGCTGCCGATGCCGACCGAGGAACCCGAGCTTGCCGACGACGAGCCGCTGGCCCTGGCCCTGGCGATGCCGATCGCCACGCCGCCGGAAGTCGATGCGCCAGGGCCTGCCGATGACATCGACGCCGTCGATGCCATCGACGCCGAGCTGTTCCCGATCTTCGAGGAAGAGGCCGACGAGCTGCTGCCGCAGTTGCAGCAGCGCCTGCGCGAATGGCATGACCATCCCGACAACCCTTCGGCACCGGCGGCTTGCATGCGCACGCTGCACACCTTCAAGGGCGGTGCGCGTCTGGCCGGAGCCATGCGCCTGGGCGAGATGGCCCACCTGCTGGAGTCCGCTGTCGAGGAGCTGATGGCCCGCGACGAGGTCGTTGCTGCCGATGTCGACCCTTTGCTGATGCGGGCCGACGCGATGTCGTCGGCCTACGAGCTGCTTCGCCGCGGCGGCGCGACGATGGTGCCGTCAGCTGCCGCGCTGCCGTTGATGCCAGCGTTGCCCGAGCTGCAGCCCGTGGCGCTGGCCGACGTCGAGCTGGGGCGGGACAGCGCAGAGGCCGCCGAATCCGTTCCCGAAGCCGTTGCCGAGACTCCCCTGGCCGCGGAGCCGCATGCCGATTTCGCGCTCGATTTCGACGTTCCCGAGGCCACGGAGTCCGCTGTCGAGCCGGTCGTCGCGACACGGGAGTCCGCCGGGGCCGAGGCCACTCCGGAACAGGCTGCGCCAGCCGCCGCCGAAGCAACGGCCGAAGAACCCGTCACCGCCGACCTCGAGCTCCCGCTGGAGCGGCCGGCCCTCGAGGTGGTGGCCGACATCGACTGGCAGCGCTTCGTCGGCGACGCCTCGGCCACGCCGGCCGCGGCCAACGAGGCCGGCGCCTCCGCTCCTGGCATTGCCGCCGCGGTGCGCGTGCGCGCCTCGCTGCTGGACCGGCTCGTCAACAACGCCGGCGAGGTGTCGATCACGCGCTCGCGCATCGACAGCACGGTGGCGCAGCTGCAAGGCTCGCTCGGCGAGCTCACCGAGAGCCTGGAGCGCATGCGCAAGCAGCTGCGCGACATCGAGTTGCAGGCCGAGACGCAGATCGCCGCCCGCGTGGAGGCGGCCAAGTCGTCTTCCGAGGGCTTCGACCCGCTCGAGATGGACCGCTTCACGCGCTTCCAGGAACTCACGCGCTTCATGGCCGAGTCGGTGAACGACGTCGCCACGCTTCAGCGCAGCCTGCAGCGTGCGCTGCAGTCGGCCGAAGACGAACTGGCCTCGCAGGCACGCCTGACGCGCGAGCTGCAGGACGACCTGCTGCGCACGCGCATGGTCGAGTTCGAGAGTGCCGCCGACCGCCTGTACCGCTGCGTGCGCCAGGCCGCACGCGACACCGGCAAGCAGGCCCGGCTCGACATCGTCGGCGGTGGCATCGAAATCGACCGCGGCGTGCTGGAGCGCATGGTCGGCTCGTTCGAGCACCTGCTGCGCAACAGCGTGGCCCACGGCATCGAGTCGCCGGCCGAGCGCAGCGCCAGCGGCAAGAGTGCGGGCGGCGTCATCACGGTGACGGTGGCGCAGTCGGGCAACGAGGTCGCGGTCGACGTGGCCGACGACGGCGCCGGCCTCGACCTGGCGCGCATCCGCCGCCGCGGCCTCGAGCGCGGGCTCATCGCGCCCGACGCGAGCCTGTCGGACGACGAACTTGCCGCGCTGATCTTCGCGCCGGGCTTCAGCACCGCCGAGACGGTGACCGAGCTCGCCGGCCGCGGTGTCGGCCTGGACGTCGTGCGCTCCGAAGTCACGGCCATGGGCGGCCGGGTGCAGACCCACAGCGAGCCGGGCCGCGGCACGCGATTCCGCCTGCTGCTGCCGCTGACGACGGCTGTGACGCAGGTCGTGATGCTGCGCTGCGGCGCCACCGCGGTGGCTGTGCCGTCGCCGCTGATCGAGGTCGTGCGCCGCGTTCCGACGCCCGAGGTCGAGGCCGCCTACGCCAGCGGCACGCTCGCCTACCAGGGCGAGTCGCTGCCGTTCTTCTGGCTCGCGGCGCTGCTGCAGGCCGGCACGCGCGGCGGCAATACCGGGCGCACGCAAAGCATCGTCGTCGTGCGCAGCGCGGCCCAGCGCGTGGCCGTGCACGTCGACGAGGTCGTCGGCAACCAGGAAGTTGTGGTCAAGAACGTCGGTCGGCAGCTGTCGCGGCTGCCGGGCTTGGCGGGCGTGACGCTGCTGCCTTCGGGCGCGGTGGCACTGATCTACAACCCGGTGGCGCTGGCCTCGGTCTACGCCGCGCCGGCGCACGCCGCGGGCCAGGGCGCCGGGCCCGTGGCCACTGCACCGGATGGTGCCGCTGCCGCAGCGACGCCACCGCTGGCCCCGGCCGAGCCGGCTCGCGCGCCGATGGTGATGGTGGTCGACGATTCGCTCACCGTGCGCCGGGTCACCCAGCGGCTGCTGGTGCGCGAAGGCTACCGCGTGGTCACGGCCAAGGACGGCCTCGATGCACTGGAGCGCCTGGCCGAGGAGCGCCCGGCGGTGCTGCTTTCCGACATCGAGATGCCGCGAATGGACGGCTTCGATCTTGTGAGAAATGTGCGCAATGATGCCCGTCTCGAGGGCTTGCCTGTCATTATGATCACTTCTCGCATTGCGCAGAAGCATCGTGACTATGCGGCGGAACTGGGTGTCGACCACTACCTCGGCAAGCCCTATTCTGAAGAGGAACTGCTCGGCCTGATCGCGATGCACGTTGCGCGTGCCAGCGCCACTCCCCTGACCCATTGATCAAGCGTCTTCGATGTCCAGCGTTGTCGATCACCTTGCCGAACTGACCGGCCTGCGCGACCGCGACGTGCTTGACGTCAGCCTGGTCGGCGCCCTGCGCGACCTGATGCAACTGCGCTTGGCCGCCATTTACCGCGTCGTCGGCGAAGGCGCCGACCGCCGCTGGATGACACGCGCCCGGCTCGCCGACGGCGACGTCTCGGCGCAGAGCGATTCCATGTGGGCCGACCTGTCCACCTACCCGATGATCGACGTGGACGCCGACCGGGCCCTTTGCCTGCATCGGCAGGAGGCCTTCACCGTTGACGACAAGCCGGCGCGGGCCTACTTCCCGCTGGCCAACGAGTTCGAGGCCATCGGCGTGCTGGAGTTGCACACCGACGCCCAACTGCGGCCCGATGAGGTGCGCCTGGTCTGCAGCATCCTGCGCATCTACCGCAACTTCCAGGGGCTGCTCGACTACAGCGAACGCGACACCCTCACGGGCCTGCTCAACCGCAAGACCTTCGACGAGAGCTTTCTGCGCCTGGTGGGCCGTGCGATGGCCGCCCCGTCCATCGCCGACTCACCCCCGGCGGCCGGCGACGGCCGTCGCGTCGCGCTGCAAGGCAGCGGCCACGGCAGCGCCTGGCTCGGGGTGATCGACATCGACCACTTCAAGCGCGTGAACGACGGCCACGGCCACCTGATCGGCGACGAGGTGCTGCTGCTGCTGTCGCGCCTCATGCGATCCACGTTCCGCTTCAACGACCACCTGTTCCGCTTTGGCGGCGAGGAGTTCGTGGTGCTCATGCGCTGCGGCAGCGAAGCCGATGCCGCCAGTGCCTTCGAACGACTGCGCACCAACGTCGCGGGCTATGCATTCCCTCAGGTCGGCCACATCACGGTGAGCATCGGCTACACCTCGCTGCGGCCCGAGGACACGCCCTCGGTCGCCTTCGAGCGCGCCGACAAGGCCGTGTACTGGGTCAAGCAGAACGGCCGCAACCAGGTGGCGCACCAGGCCGATCTCGTGGCGCGCGGCCTCTTGACCGAGGCGACCATGGACAACAGCGACGCCGAATTGTTCTAGCCTTCTCAGGGTTGACCCTTAAATAAAACGGGTGTTTCAAACAAACGTTTGATTCATGCCTTAGAGTCCGCGGTGTGAATCCAACCGCCCACTCTTCGCGCTCCGCCGTCCCCCCCGGCGCCCCCGACGCCGCAGACGCCCGCAGTCGGCTGCTGATGGCGGCCATCCGGTTGTTCGCCCTGCAGGGCTTTGCCAAGACCTCGACGCGCGAGCTGGCCGAGGCGGCGCAGGTCAACGTTGCCGGCATCAGCTACTACTTCGGCGACAAGGCCGGCCTGTACCGCGCGGCCTTCCTGGAGCCGATGGATCCCACCGAGGACCTGGCGCGCTTCACCGATCCGGCACTGCCACTGCGCGACGCGCTCGCCGGCTTCTACGCCGGCTTCCTGGAGCCGCTGCGCCACGGCGACGAGGCGCGCCTGTGCACCAAGCTGCACCTGCGCGAGATGCTCGAGAGCACCGGCCTCATCGACAACGGCCTTGCCAGCAGCATCCAGCCACTGCACGACGCGCTGGTGGCGCTGCTGGTGCGCCACTTCGGCCTGGCCGAAGCCGACGCCGAACTGCAGCGGCTGGCCATCTGCATCGAAGGCCTGGGCGTGCAGCTGCACGTGGGCCTGGACATCAACGAGGCGCTCGCCCCGGGCGTGAACACCGCTGTCGGCGCCATCGACCGCTGGCACGACACGCTTTTGCGCGCCGCGCTGGCCATGGTGCAGGCCGAGGCCGCGCACCGCGGCGTGGCGCTGGCGCCTTCTCCCGAACGGACCCCCACATGAACCGAACCCTGTGGCCCACGCTGCTGGCCGCCGCCACCCTGGCCGGCTGCGCGACCCCCAGCACCATTGAACGTGCCGGCACGCCGCCGGTGGCCCTTGCCAGCGCCTGGCAGGCGCCGCTGCCGCATGGCGGCCGAAGCGAAGACCTGGCGCGCTGGTGGAGCCAGTTCGACGACCCGCTGCTGCCTGAGCTCATCGCCGCCGCGCAGGCCGCCAGCCCCACGCTGGCCTCGGCGCAGGCGCGCATCGCGGCGGCGCGGGCTGGCGTGGTGGCCAGCGGCGCGCAGGCCGTGCCCCGGCTCGATGCGGTGGGCAGCGTGCTGCAAGGCCGCAACGTGCCCGACACACCGACCAGCGCCAGCGCCAGCCTGGGCCTGCAGGCCTCCTGGGAGCTCGATCTGTTCGGTGGCGTGGCAGCAGCCGGGCGCGCCAGCGTGCAGCGCCTGCGCGGTGCCGAGGCCGGCTGGCACGAGGCGCGGGTGTCGCTCGCGGCCGACGTGGCCACCGCCTACGTGGGCCTGCGCGCCTGCGAGGCCCAGCTGGCGCAGACGCGCGCCGATGCCGAGTCGCGGGACGAAAGCGCCCGCCTCACCGACCAGTCGGCGCGCGCCGGTTTCACCGCCCCGGCCGATGCCGCGCTGGCCCGCGCCGGTGCCGCCCAGGCGCGCAGCCAGGCGCGGGCGCAGCAGGCGCAGTGCGACACGCTGGTGAAAGGCCTCGTCGAACTCACCGACCGGGCCGAGCCCGCCTTGCGCACGCAACTGGCCGCCGGCCGCGCGCGCTTGCCTTCGGCCCCGGCCCTGGCGCCGGCGGGTCTGCCGGCCCAACTGCTGGCCCAGCGCCCCGACCTGGCCGCTGCCAGTGCCGCCGTGCAGGCCGCCGCCGCCGACGTGGCCGCCACGCGCGCCGACGAACTGCCGCGCGTGTCGCTCAGCGGCTCGCTGGCGCTCGCTTCGGTGCGCAGCGGCGGTGTCAGCAGCAACGGCAACACCTGGTCGCTGGGCCCGCTGGTGGTGAGCCTGCCGCTCTTCGACCGCGGCAGCCGCCGCGCTGCCACGGCCGCCTCGGAGGCCGCGTACGACGAGGCCGTGGCGCAGCTGCAGGGCTCGGCGCGGCGGGCGCTGCGCGAAGTGGAAAGCGCGCTGGTGACGCTCGACGCCACGGCCGAGCGCGAGCGCGATGTGCTGGGCGCCGCTGCCGACTTCGAAGCCTCGCTCACCGCCACCGCGGCGCGCCAGCGCGGCGGCCTCGCCAGCCTGCTCGACCTGGAAGCGGCGCGCCGCAACGCCGTGCAGGCGCGCAGCGCGCTGATCGAACTGCAGCGCGAGCGCGCCAGCGCCTGGATCGCGCTGTACCGCGGCCTCGGCGGTGGCTGGAACCCGGCCGACGCCGTGACGGCCCGTCAAGGCGCCCCGGCAATCACCCGCACACCGAACCCTTGATTTGCCCATCTCGATGGAACCGCTCATGAACGTCTCGATCCTGAAGAAGCCGATCGCCCTGGCCGTGGCCACCTTGCTGCTGGCCGGTGGCGCCGCCGTCACGCTGCTGGTGCACGCGGCCGACGACAAGGCCTCGGCCGCCACCGCGCCCCGCCCCGCGCTCACGGTGACAGTGACAACCCCGCTGCGCGCCACTGTCGCCACCGGCGTGGCCGCCAACGGCAATGTCGCGCCCTGGCAGGAGGCCATCGTGGGCGCCGAGGCCAACGGCATGCGCCTGGCCGAGGTGCGTGTGAACGTCGGCGACAACGTCCGCAAGGGCCAGGTGCTGGCCAGCTTCGACAGCCAGATGGTCAACGCCGATCTGGCCCAGAGCCGCGCCGCCGTGGCCGAAGCCGAGGCCATGCTGGCCGAGGCCGCCGCCAATGCGCAGCGTGCCCGCGACCTGCAGCCCAGCGGCGCCTTGAGCGCGCAGCAGGTGGCACAACTGCTCACCGCCGAGCGCACTGCGCAGGCCCGGCTCGAGGCCGTGAAGGCGGCGCAGCAGGTGCAGCAGCTGCGCCTGCAGCAGGCCCAGGTGCTGGCGCCCGACAGCGGCGTCATCAGCGCGCGCAACGCCACCGTCGGCGCCGTGGTGCCGGCCGGCAGCGAGCTGTTCCGCCTGATCCGTCAGAGCCGGCTCGAGTGGCGCGGCGAGGTCTCGGCCAACGAGCTGGCGCAGATCAAGCCCGGCCAGAAGGTCGTGGTCAACGGCGGTGGTGCCGCCGTCACCGGCACCGTGCGCATCGTGGCGCCCACGGTGGACGCGGCCACGCGCAACGCCCTCGTCTACGTCGACCTGCCCGACACCGCCGGCCGCCTGAAAGCCGGCATGTTCGCGCGCGGCGAGTTCGCCACCGGCAGCAGCACCGCGCTGACACTGCCGCAGACCGCCGTGCTGCTGCGCGACGGCTTCAGCTACGTCTTCACCGTGGCGCCTGACGGCCGCGTGTCGCAGGGCAAGGTGAGCACCGGCCGCCGCAGCGGCGACCGCGTCGAGATCCTCCAGGGCCTGGACGAGAAGGCCCGCGTCGTGGCCAGCGGTGGCGGTTTCCTGGCCGACGGGGACACCGTGCGCGTGGTCGACGCCACGCCGGCCCTCAAGGCCGCGGCCACGAAGTGAACAGCCCACGAACGAGCGACGGCGGAGCCCACCCATGAACGTTTCTTCCTGGTGCATCAAGAACCCGATCCCGGCCGTGATGCTGTTCGTGATGCTGACGCTGGCCGGCCTGCTGGGCTTCCAGCAGATGAAGATCCAGCAGTTCCCCGACATCGACCTGCCCACGATCAACATCACCGCCAGCCTGCCCGGCACCGCGCCGGCGCAGATGGAGA
>Ga0315901_10004919_pt1 | contig 16480 bp, 22 predicted proteins | sample LakEriMetagenome_10_FD_203761 | JGI IMG/M metagenome (GOLD analysis project Ga0315901, IMG submission 203761) | Freshwater fungal communities from buoy surface, Lake Erie, Ohio, United States - Buoy 2 MA116 | ecosystem: Environmental > Aquatic > Freshwater > Lake | place: USA: Lake Erie, Ohio...
TAAATCTGTTACAAACAAGAATGGTGTTTATGTATTACCTGCCGTAAGAGTAGGTGGACCATATACAATCCACGCTTCATTTGTAGGATTTAGAAAAGGTGAAGAGAAAGATGTAAACACTCAATTGGGTGTAACATCAAATGTGGATTTTAAATTAGTTAATGAAGCAACTGCATTAAAAGAAGTAGTTGTAACGGGTACTAAATCTGGTCTATTCTCAAAAGAGAAAACGGGAGCAGCACAACAATTCACACGTAGAGAATTACAAAGTATTCCAATTACGGGTGCAAGAACAATCGAAAGTATTACAAAATACAACCCCTTCGGTAATGGTTCTTCATTCGGAGCACAAGATTCTCGTTTAAACAACTTCACTATCGATGGTTCTCAATTTAATAACAACTTCGGTTTAGGTTCATCTGCATCTGCGGGTGGTAGAACTGGTGCAAGTGCTATTTCATTGGACGCTATTGAACAATTACAAGTGAATGTTGCTCCATTTGATATCCGTCAATCGGGTTTCACAGGAGCAGGTATCAACGCAGTAACAAGAAGTGGTTCAAACGAAATTGAAGGTTCTTATTACCAAACCGAAAGAGACAATAGTTCTCGTTATGTTGGTGATAATGCTAGAGGAACAAAAGTAACTGCATCTAAATTTGATGAGAAAGTTAAAGGTTTCCGTTTAGGTGCACCAATCATTAAGAACAAATTGTTCATTTTTGGTAACTATGAAGAAATCGTAAAAACTGAACCAGGTACAACTTGGATTTCAACAGGTTCTCCATTGACAGGTTCACAAGTAAGTAGACCAACTTTTCAACAATTGACTGACCTTTCTAAATTTATGAAAGAGAAGTTTAATTATGAAACTGGCCCATTTGAAGGATACTCTAACGCAAACACATCTAAAAAATATTTAGTTCGTTTAGATTGGAATATCAATGACAAAAACAAATTGACCGCTCGTTATGTAAACCATAACTCATCAGCAGAGATTAATATTTCTAACTCACAATCTGCGGGTTTTGGTAATAGAACACAAAACATCAACGCAATGTCATTCCAAAATAGTGGTTATATTATTATGGATAACACACGTTCTGCAGTATTAGAATTAAACTCTAAAATCTCTAACACTTTACACAATAGTTTAATCGTTTCTTACGATAAGCAAATTGAAGATAGAGCTTATAGAAGTCAACCTTTCCCAACAATTGACATTAAAGAAGGTTCAACAACATTAACATCAGTAGGTTTTGACCCATTCACTCCATCAAATAAATTAGATTACACTACTTTTAATGTAACTAATAACTTGACAAAGTATTTGGATAAACACACTTTGGTTGGTGGTTTTAACTTTCAACAATATCAATCAAATAACAATTTCTTCCCTGCATCAAATGGTGTTTACATCTTCAATAGTTTAGCAGATTTTTACACCGCAGCTAATCAATCATTGGCAAATGGTGGAGCACCTTCAACATTCACACCAGCTCGTTTCCAATTCCGTTATTCGGCATTAGCAGGAGCAGCTGAACCAATGCAAGTATTAAAATCAAATAGATTGGATTTATACTTACAAGATGAGTATAACGCAACCAAAGATTTGAAATTGACATTTGGTGTTAGAGCAAACATTATCGGATTTGAAAATACAGCATTAGAAAATCCTGCAATTACTGCAATGACTTTCGCAAATGGTGAAAAATTCAATACAGGTGTAATGCCTAAAACACAAGTTCTATTTGAACCAAGATTAGGTTTTAACTATGACTTAAAAGGACAAAAGAAAACACAATTTAGAGGTGGAACTGGTATCTTTACTGGCAGACCTCCTTATGTATTCTTATCTAACCAAGTTGGTAACAATGGTGTATTAACAGGATTTATTGATGTATCAGGAGCAGCTGCAGCAAACTATGGTTTTACTGCTGACCCTAACAAATATTTTATCCCATCAACTCCAACTTTGCCATCTACATTTGATTTGGCATTGACTGACCCTAACTACAAATTCCCACAAGTTTGGAAAACCAATTTGGCAGTAGACCAAAAGTTACCATTCTTTGGATTAGTAGCAACGGCAGAATATTTATACAACAAAACATTAAACGCAGTTCATTATTACGAAGCTAACTTACAAAATCCAGTAGGGACTTTGGGTGGTGTAGATAACAGACCTCGTTTTGGTGGTTCAGATGCAACCGTAAGAGTAAATAACAATGTAAGTAGAGCAGCGGTTCTTACAACAAAAGATGGTGCTTACCACGAATCATTGACATTGAAATTAGAGAAACCATACCAAAAAGGTTTCTGGGGTTCATTCGCTTGGACAACTGCTAACTCAAAAGATTATATGAGTGCAGGTTCAATCGCTAGTGGTAGCTGGCAATCAGCTTTATCAGTAGCAGGTAACAACGATTTAGGATTATCATTTGCAGACGCATTTGTTAAAAATAGATTAGTAGGTTTATTAGGATATAGAATTGAATATGGTTCTAAATATGGTGGAGCAACTACAATCACATTAGGATATGTAGGACAACAATCTAATCCATTCTCTTATATCGCAGCAGGTGACTTAAATGGTGATAGAGTAAATAACAACGATTTAATTTTCGTACCACAAAATGGTTCGGATATTAAGTTTGCAAGTTTAACTGCCGGTGGTAAAACATTTACCGAAGCAGAACAACAAGCTGCATTCGATGCATTCATCGGACAAGATACATACTTATCAACTCGTAGAGGTCAATACGCTGAAAGAAATGGTGGTTTATTACCTTACTTACATAGATTCGATTTATCAGTTGCACAAGATGTATTCGTTAAGATTGGTGGAAAGAGAAACGCTTTCCAAATCAGAATGGATATCTTAAACTTTGGTAATATGGTTGATAATGAGTTTGGTGTATCACAAAGAGCTACGGCACCTCAATTGTTGAACTTTGTAAGCAGAGATGCAGTTACAAACGTTCCAACATATAGATTGGCAACACAAAGATTAACAGATGGTTCTACTATTTTAGCTAGAGATAGTTATCAGTACAACTCATCAGTATTCGATGTATGGTCTGCACAATTAGGTATCCGTTACATCTTCGGTAAATAAGATTACGCAGTCAAATATATACTCAAATCCCTCACCTTAAAAAGTGGGGGATTTTTTTGGTAATGTCAAAAATATTTAGTATATTTATTTATTAACAATTAAAAACAAAAGTTATGGCAAAGTATTATTCAGTACAAGTAGCAATCGAAGTAGAAGATGCTAAAGGTAAAATTAAAAAACAAAAAGAAAACTATTTAGTAGACGCAATGTCGGTTACAGAAGCAGAAACTAAGTTGGTAAACAAATTCGTAGAAGAAGCAGTTAAGCTTGAATATGAAGTGGTAAAGGTATCGGAAACAAACATCATTGAAGTATTTTAATGAAAATAGGACTACACTATGGAACCTATGGGGATATATCCGTACTAACGCATATACTATCCAACTCACCCTTTGATAAAGATAAAGATAAATTTATATTTTATTACAATGGTGATGAATATATATTTTCTAGAAGTGTTAGTATTTTAGATGAATTAAATTGTGATATTAAGATAAAATTATTTACTACATTTACAGAGTGGAAAACTTTTAAGGGGTTTGATAAACTAATACAAACACAAGTTGTAGAAAATTATTTTGAAAAAAATACCGAATTGCAAGAATATTTGGATGCCGGAAATATATGTTTATCTTCGGCATCTATTTCATTCGACCATCCAAATTTTCATTATAATCCATTTTTTAATCTAATATTTTTTTATTATCATTATGGTTATAATTTTGTAAATTATTATAAATTTAACAAAAAAGAAAATTTATTGGGTGTATACCATAAACCAGTTGAAGGAATTTCAAATGGTAAAGCACAAAGAAATTATTTATATTTAAAAATTAAAGAAATTCTTAATGATGATTTGGTATCATATGCATCATCCGATTATAATTTAAAATTATTATTACAACCATATGATAAGTTTGGTCATTGGGGTAACAATCATATTACATCTTATATTGATTTTACAACAAGTGTGTGTAATGTGGTGTTTGAAACATTAAACGCAAATGCTCACTTTGAAGATGACGCAATCGGTACGAATAGTTATAGTAGACAATACATCACAGAAAAAACTTTAAAAGCTTTATTGTTTTCAGAAGAAAATATATTTTTTATATGGTATGGCCCTACAAAACTATATAAACATTTAATGGATATGGGATTTTGGTTTTTAAATTCTGAATTTTATGATGAGTCAATAAGGATACCACGCAATTATCAGTTGCCTGGTTACTCATATATGGAACAATCGGTAGTAGATACTTCAAACTATTTAAAATCATTAAAAGAAGAATATAAAACGAATGAAGATGTTCATCAACATTTAATGGAGAAGTATGGGCATAAATTAGAAAAAAACGTAGAATTATTTAAAGAGATTTTAAATAGTTATTCAAAAAAAGATGAAGTAATAAATTTAATAAAAAATGGAAAAAGAGATTAAACAAGAAAAAGAGTTAGTACTCCAAAGAGTTCCGCCGGGTGATAGATGGATATTTGCAACAACCCCAAGAGGTACGATATATTCTTCTTTAACCGATGCGTTGGAAGCATGGTATCAAAACACAGGTGACACTAATTTCTTTATTGAAGCTAGAAACGGAACTGTTCATATAATTAAAGAAGAAGAAGTAGAAAAACCTGTAAAAAGATTTTCACTATATGGAGAAGATTAATAAAACATTGGTCATAGCAAGTGGTTATTTTAATCCGGTTCATAGAGGGCATATAGAATATTTGACAAGAAGTAAAGCACTTGGTGATAAACTTTTTGTCATTGTTAATAATGACATTCAAAGAGAAATGAAGGGGTCTAAACAATTTATGAATGAAGATGAAAGAAAACTTGTTATAGAAACACTAAAACCGGTAGACTGGGCAATAGTATCAATTGAAACCGAAAATAGATTGGTAGATAAATCTATAAAACTGATTCACGAACTATATAAAGATGAATTTGATAATTTCATTTTCAGTAATGGTGGAGACCAAACGGAGCATACTATTGCAGAAGGTGATATTTGTAGAAAATTGGGTATCAAAATGGTATTCGGATTGGGTGACAAAATACAATCATCATCGTGGTTATTAAAAGATAAAAAATGAGTTTTATTATAGGAAAAGATTGCATTGGATGTATTGATACAAGTTGTGTCAATGTATGTCCCGTTGATTGCATAAACGGCCCTATAATAATAGATGGATTGGGTAAAGAAGTATCTACAATGAGTGATGAAGAAAAGGTAGGAAAACAAATGTATATCAATCCAGATGTTTGTATCAATTGTGGTGCATGTATTCCTGAATGTCCTGTCGATGCTATTTACAGAGATGAAAAAGAAGCTATACATTTTAACGATGAAACATCCATACACAAAAATTATGAATTCTATGGCCAAACATTTTCTAAAAATTTTTAATATTTATATTTAATTCTAAACAAAAACAAAAAACAATGAGTACATTAGTATTAGTAGTAGTTACATTAGCAGTAGCAGGTGCAATTACTTACATCCTTATGAAAAAAGGTACAATCGCAGACGCAAACAACAACAACATTCCAGATGCAATCGAAGAGAAAGTTGAAGAAGTTAAAGAAGTTGTTAAGAAAGCAAAAGTTAAAGCAGAAAAAGTAAAGGCTGCAGTAGCTGAAGTTTCCAAAGTAGTAAAAGAAGTAAAAAAGCCAGCAACTAAAAAGGCAACTAAAAAAGTAAAGTAAGTAAAGTAAATCGGAAAATAACCAAATAATGGCAAAAGCAATCGGTTCTTCAAACAAAGTAAGTTTTGGAAAAAGAAAAACAGGTAGAGCAAAAAAAAGTTACAATAAACACTCACCTAAACCAAAGGATTATAAAGGACAAGGTAGATAATGATAAGACTATTAGATTTATTGAAAGAAGATGATATCGTCAAAAATAAAAAGACGGGTAATGTATATGTTGTAAAACAAATGGACCCGGCTAAACATGACAAAGCAACTCCTGATGAAATCGAAAAAGCTAAAGCAAAATCGGGTGGTGTAATTCCAAAAGTAGGACAAGAACCAACTACACCACAACCTCAAGCAAATCCACAAGCAAAGCCTCAACAACCTGTAGCAGGACAAAAACCATCAGCACAAAAGCCGGCAGCACAACCCACACAACCTCAAACAGGTGAAGCACCTCCTCCGGGAAAATTAAGTGGTAGTGATTTTAAAAGTTCAGCTGAAAAAAGTGTAGAAAAAACAAAATCAAAAAGTAAATCGGATATTCCAATGTTAAAGGATTTAATGCCAAATGCAAATTTTGACAGAAAACCGTTATCAGCAGTAACACCGATTGAAAGACAACAAATTTCTACAATCATAGATAAACTTGCTGAATTGGGTAAGCAAGCAAAAGAGAAAGGTGAAAAGGCACCTAATTTCAATCTATGTAAGGTAACTGTTCCTGGAACCAACTTATATTGTGATGGTAATAAAGGTATACCGAGAGAGGATATGCCACAATTTAAAGGAACACCTGAACCTGGGTCTATTGCAGACAAACTTCCAAAGGATGAAAATGGAGAAGCAGATACCGAAGAATTCTTCAAACAAATGTTGAATAAACAGGGTATCAAAGTTTCAGAACCAGCAGCAGTTCCTGCAGATAGATTAAAAGCAACACAAAGTGAATTAGTAGGCCCAAAAGTTGCCGGTATGAGTAAAGTATTGGCAGACCCAAACCATCCAGCATACGGAAAAATTACAGCACCTATATACGTTTCTAATGATGGATATGTATTAGACGGACATCATAGATGGGCAGCAGTTGTTGCACATAACGCATCAAATCCGGATAATCAAATTCCTATGAATGTTAGAGTTATCGATGAGCCAATTGAACCATTAGTAAAACGTTCAAATAAATTCGCAGAAGAAATTGGTATTAGAGCTAAAAAAGCAGATACAGGTGCAGCAGGTGGCCCATCACCGATTACTAAATAATTTTATATTTATAAGAAATTAAAACTTATAGACATGTTATTAAGAAAAGGTGATAATAATGAAAATGTAAAGTTGATGCAACAAAAGCTTGGTATTGAACCAGCTGTTACCAACTTTGGCCCAAAAACAGAAGCTGCAGTAAAAGCGTGGCAAGCTGCACATGGTTTAGATGCTGACGGAATCGTTGGTGACAAAACATGGGCAATGATTATGGCAGAAGGACAATCAGTTCCTGCCCCAGTAGAAACTCCAATAGCACCAATCGGTGGATTGAAATTAGACAAATTAAAAGGACATATTCCTGATGCAGTAATCGCAATGATACCTGATACAGCGGCTAAGTTCCAAATTAACACTCCATTGAGATTAGCACACTTCTTAGCACAATGTGGTCATGAGAGTGGTGGTTTCCGTGCAACACAAGAAAACTTAAACTATTCAGCAAAAGGATTGAATGGTATCTTTAAAAAATACTTCCCAACCGAAGCAGCTGCAGCATCATACGCTAGAAACCCACAAAAGATTGCAAACAAAGTATATGCAAACAGAATGGACAATGGTAGTGAAGCAAGTGGAGATGGATATAAATTTAGAGGTAGAGGATATATCCAATTAACGGGTAGAGCAAACTATACATTATTTGGTAAAGCAATTGGTGAAGATATAGCAACTAACCCTGATGTAGTAAGTGGTAAATACGCATTATTATCAGCAGCTTGGTTCTGGTCTAAAAATGGATTGAACAAATTAGCAGATGGTGGTGCAACCGATGCAGTAGTAACATCTATTACTAAAAGAGTAAATGGTGGAACAATCGGATTAGCAGATAGAATCAAACACTTCAAAGAGTATTATCATTTGTTAGCATAATATTTGGTGTATTAAATAATTTTTCGTATATTACAAATATGGAAAAATTAAAAATTACATTAAATGTTATTATCGTTACCTGTGTAATAGGTTTAGCAATATCATACTTAACTCAACTAATAGAAGTTATACCAAATGTATCTTTTTTGGAAGGTGTGGGTATTTATTGTCTTTGGACACCTATTCATCATTTTTTGAATACTTTTGGAAAAGATAATGTAGAATAAATACTGATTCTAATCACTTCGTTATATTTATATTCGTAAAGTAAAAACGGATATAAAATGAAAGCAAAGTTATTGCACTTAAAGCAAAATTTGAGAGATGTCCTTGCATTGGGATTTCTAAGTTTAGTAGGTATATGGATTGTATTTGCATTGTTATTTCAACTTACAATGGTTGGTATACATATTGCAGGTAAAACCGAATTAGAACACGATATAGCAAATTGGTTCACTTGGAAATTTGATGGAAGATTCAAAAATGACCCAATGAACATTTGGTATGACGCAGATGACCACATCTGGGTTGAATCGGTTACCAATGAAGTTAAGATTGGTAAGTTGGCAGGTAATAGAAAGTTAGAATTTGGTGTTAAAAATATTTTAGAAGAATATTTACAGGAAAGAGGATTAGACCTATCACCAAATTCAACACAAAAATTAAAAGTTTCAATTATATTTTTAGATGTTCTTACAACAAAAAAGAACGTATCCATATTTCATAGTGGAGAAGAAGAAGTGGTAATTCGCTTAAAAGGTACACTATACAAAGATGGTAAAAAAGACAAAGAGGTTATAGTAGAAGAAAGTTCGTCAGAAATCTCAATGTCGACTCTTATAGTAGATGAGGGTGGTAAATTTAATCAGACATCATTGAGTAACGCACTTAAAAAAGGTTCTGACAAATTAATCACTAAACTATTAGGAGAGAAAAAATAATGAAAAAATTAACACTATTTATTGGCGCAATTTTATTGTTCGCCTTACAATCATTTAGTCAACTTACAATTAACCAATCGGTAACACCTACAACAGGTTTAAAAGTTGGTGATACGATTTCAGTAAAGTATACGGTTGCAAGAGGTACAACTACACCTCGTTATTTTTGGTTAAGATACCAATTTAATAATAAAGCATTGGCATATGTTTCAACTACATTCTCACAAGGAACATCGGTTCAAACATATTACACAGGTTGGACATCATATAGATTTACAGCAAGTAGTGCAAACAATATACTTCCAACAAGTTTATACGCACAATATTTAGCATCACCTTGGGCATACGCTGCAAATAGTGATTGGAATGTAGGTCAATTGACTATACAAAGAACGGATGCGGCAATCAACGGAGACATTGCAACTCAAAAATATGTAATCAAAGATTTAGGTACTTATACCGATATTCATAAATTGGACTTATCATATGGTATTGATGCTGCAAGTGCATACATTACTCCAATTACAACTGACCCTGGTACAATGTCTTTGACAAATGTAACGGGTAACACATCTCAATTCAAAGTAAGAGTTTTATTCCCATCAGGATATTCAATCACAGACCACAACATACAATTGATGAAATTAAAGTCAGATGGTAGTGGTGATATAGATTGGACACAATCTCCAATCCAACAAAAAGCATTGGATGCAACCGGTGAAGCAACATTTACATCGGGTATTAAAGTAGGTGATTCGGTTGGTGTATTTGTAGGAGCATCATTTCAAAAATCATTTATGAATAACATTGTAACTGTATCGGATGCATATAAAGCATTTTTAGCTGTTACACAAACTGACATTACGGGTGTATCGACATATTTTACAAGACCTACATTAGAAAAGAAAGTTGGTAAAGTTGCACTTAACGGAAATACATTTGGTGAATCGGATTCATACGCATTATTTGCACATGTGATGGGAATAAATGTCGACTCAATTGCAATGATACCAAAATCAACATCATCATCGGTAAGATGGTATAGTGGTTTATTAAATCAAAGTTGGTTAGATGGTACACCTAAAAATAGAGTATATGTAACCAACTCAAATCAAGCAGTTGATGCAGTATTTGCATGGGGTGGAGATTTAGATTGGTCACATTCATCTCATCCTGACACAATTGCAAGTAGAGTGAGTAGTGGTATTTACACAAACTCAATCGGAAATACGAAACAATCATTTTCAGTTGGAAATATGAGTTATACATCGGCAATAGAAACTGCAAAATTAAGTTTAAACTCCACAATCACTAATGGTAAAGTTGTATTAACAGGTACATTGACAAAAGAAGGTTTAGCAGGTTTAGAAGTAATTTTACAATATGATAACACTAAATTAATTTTTGATAATGTTTCATTTGACGCAGGTGCAAATGTAGTAAACTTTTCAACAAATAACGATGGTAGATTAACATTTGGTTCAATGGACCAGATTAAAACAGGTAGAATTAAAACAGGTACTCCATATAGATTAACATTTACTCCAAAAGAAACATTAGCAAATACGGCTGGTTTATTCTATACGGTTTTAGCTGACGCAGTTGACGGAAAGGGAAACAAAATTAACTTAATAGTGGAATAATGAAGCACTTATTAGTTACATTATTTTTAACAATATTATCATTCATAACCTACTCTCAATCAGGAGTGGGTTATGTTAATTATACATCGTATAAGACACACAATGGAACAGGTGTAATAAATCAATATGCACAATTTCCATATAATGCGGCCGAATTTGACAATATGTTAAATACGGCAAATTCAAATACAACTATAACACATACCGGAGAAGTTACTCTTGCAACTATGTGTGATGGTTCAACGGGTACACCACATTGGTCAAGTGATTTTTATGCGATTAAATTTGAGTTTTGGTTTATACCACAAGAGACAGGAACATATAGATTTGGTATTAATTCGGATGATGCAAGTGACCTATCGGTGAATGGAACAATAATAACAACTTACTATGGTGGACATGGTGCGAGTGCATATCAAATTGGGTCAATAAATTTAGTAGCCGGCACATCTTATAAAATTATTGCAAGATATCAGGAATATGGTGGTGGTGATGCATTTTTTGTAAATTGGTCTAGACCCAGTGCACCTAACACATATTCTTATTGGAATAACGAAGTAACAAATATACAATCGAACCCATCTAAAAAAGCAAGAATGAATTTTGATTTTGGTTCTACATTAGATGAAACCAAATTTTTAATAGGTACAGCATTAAGTTCAACGGGTTGGGTGGATATTACAAATCAATTAGATAGTAATAAAGTTGCAACGGGAAATAAAGCAATATTAAATACAAGTAATTGGGAGTCCGTAATCATCTATCCATATGAATCAAATATAGCCGGACATAGATTATTATTAGATGAAAGAATGTTTAATTCAGCTAGTCCAAAATTTAATAGTATTAATTCAATTAAAGTATTGGACATTTACGAAGGAAGTGTTAGTGTTTATGACACAACTGGATGGTGGAAAACCTATATAATACCAGGTAACATTTCAAATAAGATAACAACAAGTCAATATCAAAGTTATTTAAGATTACAAGATGGTTGGTATGCAATTCAAATAGGAACTAATATTTCATACACCCCAACAACTTCTTACAAACCACAATCCGTAACAATGACAACTACAAATATAGTATCTACATTGTATAATAGTATTGTGACGGTATCGGATGTATATTTGGCATTTAAAGAATTGGCAAATCCTGGAATATTTGGCAATCAAACTGGTAATGAATTTGTATATGGTATTCAATTCAAAAATGCAGATATAAATGATGATGGATATTTTAATGAAGCGGATTGTTTTTCATTACTACAACATTTAACCGGTAATAAAAATTTAATAGATACATTCAATTTAAGAAAAACATTAAAATTAATACCAAAATCAACATATAATACAATTGGAAAATCTAATTGGAATACATTTCCATCTTATTTAGGAGATACATATGGATTTGATATAAACACAGGAAAACCAATAGATACTTTAAATTTTTCGGGTACTTGGAAAGGTGATGTAAACTTATCTCATTCGGCAATCCCACCTTCAAATGGTATCACAACGATGTCGGCTAGAACATCAATGAGTACACCAATATCAACTGATATCAACGCATCAATCATAACTGAAATAATGGGTGATAGTGTTTACGCATATGTTTCTATTGACCCATTACAACAAGAATTGGTTGGAACACAAATACAATTAAACTACGATAATAGTTTGTTAAAGTTTATGGGTGTATCATATAAAACAAATGGTTCACCAACAAACTACGGAACGGATAAGCAGACATTTGTAAATTTTGGTTCATTGATTACGGATGGTGGTGTTTTGAATAACACAACTCAATACAAAATTACATTTACAACCAAAACAAAATTGGATAATGTATTGGGATTGATTTCCGTACATTTTATGGATGCAGTAAATAAAGCAGGTACAACATTAAAAATTAGAATGAAATAAAAAGGAGAAAATTATGAATATATCGTTTGATTATAATGAAATGAAAAATTTTATATCACACACAGGTAAATATAAAATCGTAAATGTTAAGTGTTTTATTCAAGTAGCCGGTAGTTGGTCTAATGGATTTCGAGTTATCGAAGAAGAAGTGGATATGGAAGTGGCTTACCTAATAGATGATATTGAAACTGAAAAATGGATATTTGAGGAAAGATATAGAAAAAGAAAAGATGACTATCATATGTTCACTATCGAATCAACTTTTTACAGAGAGTACAAAAGTAAAATATTAAATTTATTATATAAGTGAAAAAACTAATAATCATATTGTCACTAATTTTGACAACATTTGTTACAAAAGCACAAATTGTAAAACCAGACACATTACAACTATCTGCCAAAGAATTATTTGGAGAGAGTGATGATTGGAATGATGTGGGTATATTACAGTCTTATATTGATTTTTCAAAAGATGTTCTTTCATCATCAAACCTATCAATTGGTATAATAGGAAAGCAGGTATCAACTACATTGAATTTGGGATATAGTAAATCATCTATGAATGGTAAATGGGGACATTCATTTGCAGCATCAATAAATCCTATATGGAACTACTATGGTATGGGATATGGTTTATCAAGAAATACCGATAAGAGAACTACAACATTACAAACATTCTATTCAACGGATTTTGATTTTCAGAAAGATATCAATTTTTCATTCATAGATGTATTTAGAACTAAAAAATTTGGAACATTTGGATACAGTTTAACCGCAGGTAAATCATTTTGGGGAGAATATGAGGGTGAGTGGGAAGGTAAGTATACTGTTGATGAAAATGGTAATTGGGTAAAAAACATATATCCAATGTTACCAACATCATCTCAAATGAATTATAAAGCAATGGTGATGTACACATATACAATAAAAACAAAGAGAGTTAATATCTCACCACAAATATTTGCTATGAGTGATATCTAAAGTATTCAAAGATGGTACTGCATCGGATTTAGCATACTTTGATGATTTTAATTTGGACTTATATTATGGTACATCTATGGATTGGAAAATAACTAAAAGATTTATATTAAACACAAATATCAGATATAACACAACTTGGAATAAATTAAGTGAGTCGGTTGGATATAGAAAAAGTAACCCATTAATGTTTATGATAGGAACAAACTTTCAATTTTAATGAAAAAAATATTATTCATATTATCTTTTAGTTTAATTGCATGTAAGAAGGTAGAAGTTATACCAACCCCACCTACTGTAAATGTAAAAATATTTAGTGTTGCAGAAAGTAGTGTTGAAAATGGACAAGAAATACAATTTGATTTAACTAAAACTGGTGTATATACATTGACAATTGGTGATAGTATAACTAACCAAGTTTTGACAAGAGAAAGATTTAATGGACAAATTGGAATAAATAAAAAGAAAATATACACTAAATCGTTATCAGTTAAATATTTATACCTGTTATTGGAAGATGAGAGTAAAAACAAGATTGGAAAAACAATAATAATAGTAAAGTAAAATGAGAAAAATTGACAAAATTTTAGGTTTAGGATTTTTAGTAACCCTTTTGGCATTAAGTTGTAGAAAGGTCGATGTACCAACTCCTATAAATCAAATATCATCCGAATTAGCAATCAATAGTGTAAGTGGTATTAAATTAGAATCACCATTTGTAACATCACAAGTATCTATGAATGTTAAAAGTGAAGTAGCACAAACAGTGACTATTAAGATTTTTGACATATCCAATAGAGTAGTATCAAAATCGACGAGTGATGTGAAAGCGGGTGACAATGTATTGAAAGTATACACAAACGCATTACCATCATCAGCATATAGAATTGCATTATTTGATAGTAATGGTAATCAATTAGGAATAACAGATTTTAATAAAATATAAAAACAACAATTTATGGCAGAAGAAGTAGAACAAGAATCAACCGCAAAATCATTTAAAGGAATTATCATCACATTGGTAAGTACCGTAACATTAGGTGTAGGTGGATTTGTAACAAACAAATTAACAGGTGGTGGTGACGAAGCAGCTCCGGTTCAGCAAGCAGCTCCAGTAATTAACATTACAAACTCAAACCAACAAGCAGCAGCTAGTGGTGGTAAGACTGTTGTAATTAAAGAAAAAGAAACAGTTAAAGAAAAGGCAGCACCGGTTAAGAAAAAAGATGGTGATGAGTTCAAAGAAAAACCAGCTGAGTGGTAGTTAACAAATAAAAATTTACAAAATGGCAGAGCAAGCACCAAGTGGTTTTAAAGACCTATTAAGTAATATGATGAAACGCAGATGGTACATCACTGCGTTGGTATTGGGAGGATTTATGTTAATAATTGCCGGTATGTTTGCTGCAATTATGGGACAATCACCAATAGCAGGAGAGTGGAAAGAACTTTTACTTTTATTGTTAGGAGCTTTCATCGGTAGTTATGGTAAAATCATTGACTATTGGTTTAGTGATACCGATAAGGATAAGATGTTAGTTCAGAAAATGGATGAAGAAGATGGTACATCATTAAGCAACACAGCTGATATGCCTGTAACTCCACCAAACAACACTCCATTAATTCCAGAAGCATTTACTTCTGCAATTCAAAATGCACAATCACAACCAGTTCAGGAGTTTAAAAATACCGAAGAATCGGTAGTATCACTACCTAAAACCCAAGAAAAGAAAACCGAAAAGAAAGGTGTTGAAATCGATGAAGATGGTGATGGTGTAATGGATGGTTTAGATTTTGATGGTGATGGTAAAATTGATGAATACTTTGCACATAGACAATGTGAACATATTTGGGGTGATGTAGATGGTGATGGTGATGAAGAATGTTTGAAGTGTGGGAAGATTAAAGATGAAGATGCCGAAATGGTAGGATAAAATAGGTTACATAGTTTATAACAATTAAAACAAAAAACTATGGGATTTTGGAAAGAATTATTTAAAGACAACAATGACATCAACGAAAAATCAGTAGTTGGTTTCTTGTCATTCACTATGATGGTAATTGCTTTATTCGTAGACTTGGTAACAGGTTGGATGGGTAAAGAATTGTTAATCAATGAATATATTTTTAACGGATTTTTAGTAATCACTTTGGGTTCATTTGGTATTGCGTCAGTTGATAAATACATCAATAGAAAAGCAGAACATGATAAAAACAAATTAGATGCTGAAACCGAAGAGGAATTAGGATAATGAAAAGGGAGTTAAATACTCCCTTTTTTTATATTTATATTAAAAGATTATGTATGAAAAATTTATTAGTATTATTAGGTTTATTTTTGTTAAGCAGTGTTGTGGGTGTTGTAAATGCTCAAACAATAGGAATCACTAAAACAGAAGATTTCAAAGCAGATTTCGAAAAGAAAAAAGACATCTCTCAATTTATGGATTACGAAGGCCCTAAAAAGAATATTCAAATTCTTAAATGTGGTATCGGTGAAGAAGTGTATGAAATGTACCCTGAATTAAAAGAAAAGAGAGTAGGATTGGGTGTTGCAAATATCGTATTAGAATATTTAGACAACCTTAACAGATTTGAATTTACCGAAGATAAGACTGAAATTAAAAACAGAATGGTGCAACAATTCAAAGCATCAAACGCTGGTATTTCTGAAAACAAAGTTGAAGGTAGAGGCAAGATTAAATTAGCACATTACTTTGTAGAAATTGAAGTTTACGATTATAGTGTTAGTGAAGATGAAACTATTAACTTAAAGGATGGTATTAAAGATAATTTAGTAACTCGTTTAGGTTTACAAGTTCGTTTCACAAATTCAGAAAACGGAACTATTATAGCGGCATCTGGTTTAGGTGAGGCAAAGACTAATAGACAATTAACTTTATTATCAGACGCAACGATAGACCCAATTAAGTTTAACCAATCAACTATTAGTATTTCAACTAAAAAGGCATTGGATATAGCTTGTGCAAATATATTAGATAAAATGATTAAAAAGGGTGTATTCACTAAATAAGATG
>Ga0315901_10004922_pt1 | contig 16473 bp, 12 predicted proteins | sample LakEriMetagenome_10_FD_203761 | JGI IMG/M metagenome (GOLD analysis project Ga0315901, IMG submission 203761) | Freshwater fungal communities from buoy surface, Lake Erie, Ohio, United States - Buoy 2 MA116 | ecosystem: Environmental > Aquatic > Freshwater > Lake | place: USA: Lake Erie, Ohio...
AGGTGCCATCGCTCACGAAGATGTTCTCGCCCACATACTCCGGGTCGAAAGGGTTGTTCGTCAGCTTCGCTGGGTCCACATCATCCTTGTAGCAACCGCCCAACACGGGCAATAGCGCCAACAGTAGAAAGAGAGGCTTGAGCTTCATCGCGCCAAAGGGATAGATAGTCCGGCCATCCATGTTCCTCCCGTTCCGCCCGGCACCCAGACCAATCCTTCAAAACGTGTACGCTCCTTATCCTCGAATACGGGTGCGGTGCGCGATGAGAGCTTGCGGCGCAGGTACCATGTGGCCCCTGTCGATACCACGAACAGGCTTGAAGCAACGATGGTCTGTGTGCGGGCCTTGGCAAAGTCATCCTTCGCAGCAGGAATGTCCTCGCTCTTGATACTGCTGATCTCGCCCGGGTCGGTGGATGCAGCATAGGCTTCCTCCAGGTCGTCCAGTTCGCGGTGGGCCTGCGAATAGTTCATGTAGCTCACCACCATCCATGCAGCGGCACCGGCAGCGATCACCGGCGGGGCGTAAAGGCCCCACCGTCGTTGTGTTTCGTACTGCTCCGCTTGCTTCCGCCATTGAATGTATTCCTCTGAGTAACGCAAACTGATGCGTACATCACTGGTGCCGCCGGCCACCACGGTCAGCACGGTATCCAGCATCCTGCGCTCCGGTGCCCAGAAGACGAACCGATGCGGGCCCTCCATCAGGCTCACTTCACGGTCGCGCATGCGGAACTGGCCATCAAGTACATAATCGGTCTGTCCGGCAGGCTCCATGATCAACCGCAGCCTGCCGGTGGACTGCGCCATGGACAACGTGCCTGTCAAGAGCAGGACCGCCGGCATCAAGGACCGCATTATGGATGGGCAGTTCTTCATACCTCCTCCTCCACTTCGTCGAGCTTACGTGCAATGTCGCGCATTACGCTGGCCTTGGCGGTGGCTGCGGCCTCCTCCTCGACCAGGTCCTTCTCCACCTTCAGGTTATCGATGATAAAGTCCTGTCGTTTGGGTGTGTTCTTGCCCATGTAGAACTCCAGCAGGTCGTGTACCGAAGCGTCCTTGGTGATCATCACCGGCTCCAAGCGGATATCCGGCCCGATGAAGTGCTTGAACTCATCGGGACTGATCTCGCCCAATCCCTTGAACCGGGTGATCTCAGCGCTCTTGCCCAGCTTCATCAATGCACGTTGGCGCTCCTCGTCGCTGTAACAGTAGATGGTCTCCTTCTTGTTGCGCACGCGGAACAGCGGCGTTTGCAGGATATACAGGTGGTCGTTCTTGATGAGGTCAGGGAAGAACTGCAGGAAGAAGGTCATGAGCAACAACCGGATGTGCATGCCATCCACGTCGGCATCGGTGGCGATCACGATCTTGTTGTAGCGCAGACCGTCCATGCCGTCCTCGATGTTCAGTGCGGCCTGGATCAGGTTGAACTCCTCGTTCTCATACACCACTTTCTTGGTCAACCCGAAGCAGTTCAGCGGCTTCCCCTTCAGGCTGAATACGGCCTGGGTGTTCACGTCTCGGCTCTTGGTGATGCTGCCACTGGCGCTGTCACCCTCGGTGATGAACAGGGTGGTACCCAGCTTACGGTCGTCCTTCTTGGAGTCATCCAGGTGCAAGCGGCAGTCACGCAGCTTGCGATTGTGGAGGCTGGCCTTCTTGGCACGTTCCCGGGCCAGCTTACGAATGCCGCTCAGCTCCTTCCGCTCGCGTTCGTTCTGCAGGATGCGGGCCTGGAGCACCTCGGCCACCTGCGGATGCTTGTGCAGGTAGTTGTCCAGTTCGCGGCCAATGAAGTCGCCCACGAAACTGCGCATGCTCTGTCCGCCCGGCTCGATCTCCTGGCTGCCCAGCTTGGTCTTGGTCTGGCTCTCGAACACGGGTTCGATCACCTTCACGCTCACGGCCGCCACGATGCCGGTGCGCACATCGCCGGCCTCCCAATCCTTTTTGAAGTAGTCCTTGATGGTCTTGGCGACCGCCTCACGGAATGCGCCTTGGTGGGTACCGCCCTGTGTGGTATGCTGGCCGTTCACGAAGCTGTAGTACTCCTCGCCATAGTGATTGGCGTGAGTAATGGCCACTTCAATATCATCGCCCCTGAGGTGGATGATGGGGTACAGCGGCTCGCCGTCCATCTTGGTCTCCAGCAGGTCCAGCAGGCCGTTCTTGCTCTGGTACTTCTGCCCGTTGTACACGATGGTGAGCCCCGTGTTCAGGTAGCAGTAGTTCCAGAGCAGGCGTTCGATATGTTGCTCCCGATACTGGAAGTTCCGAAAAATGCCCTCATCCGGCTCGAAGACGACGCGCGTGCCATTGACCTCATCAGTGGCCACCGGCTTCTCATCCTTGCGCAGTACACCGGTATCGAATTCCGCGCGTTTCATCTGGCCATCGCGCACGCTCTCGATCCTGAAGTAGGTGCTGAGCGCGTTCACGGCCTTCGTACCCACGCCGTTCAAGCCCACGCTCTTCTTGAAGGCCTTGCTATCGTATTTGGCGCCCGTGTTGATCTTGCTCACCACGTCGACCACCTTGCCCAGCGGTACGCCCCGGCCGTAGTCACGCACCTCAACGCGCGGACCTTCAATGCGGACCTCGACCTTTTTGCCGTGACCCATCACGAACTCGTCGATGCAATTGTCCAGCACTTCCTTGACCAGGATGTAGATGCCGTCATCGAAGCTGCTGCCATCGCCCAGCTTGCCGATGTACATGCCCGGCCGCAGCCGGATGTGCTCCTTCCAGTCCAGTGACCGGATATGCTCTTCCCCGTAACTCGTCTCGCTCATCGCAAATGGAAAGGAACCCAGCAATATCAAGGGGTTCCGAAGGATGGCACGAAGTTAATCCCACCGACCGGGAGGCCGGAGCACCCTTGCGGTCCGTTATCCACGATCGATCGGAGTTTTCAACAGCCCCATGACCTTCTGTCAGGGCAGCTGCTCATCCAGCACATTGGTGGGCACCGTGCCCCCGATATTGCCCAGGATCACATCGCGATCATTGCCCCCACCGGTGTAGACCACGGCACCGTCCAGGTTCACGTCGGCCAGCAGGTAGCCCATAACGGTATTGGTGGGCACGGTTCCTCCGATGGCCGCGAGCACGGCGTCGCGGTCATTACCACCTCCGGTGTAGCTCAGTTGGGCGTTGGCCACCGCATTGCCCGCCCATAACGCCATTACACCGCCCAAGGTCTTTCGCGCATTGATGCCATGGGTGGCGGTGCCCGACAGGGTCAGATCGATCACTGTGGTCGTGGCCCCTAGCGTAAAGGACGCATTGGTCATGCAGGCCAGGTGGTTACGGTGCCGCACGGCCACTTTGTAGCTACCCACGGCCGAGCAGAACCCCAATGGAGAAACGCCATCCACGGCCACCACATCGCCATCGCGCTGCAGCAAGGCCGCCCGGGCCTCGACAATGACCGAATGCGTTGTCGCGTTGCGCAGCTCCACCACTACCCAGTCCACGATCGCATTGCCGCCGGTCACCGACAGTACCGATGGTGTGGTGCTCACTGTTTCGGCCACGCCCAGCCCTAGCGCGGTGTAGGGCTCCTGCAAGGGCAGCAGGCCCTTGGTGCGCAACGAATCCACCATGAGCCCAGTGGCTGTGCGGTAGGGCCCATCGAGCATCACCCTCACGGAAACGCGCACCGGGGGTGCCACCGCACAAGGGGCTGCCAGGGTAGTGAACTGTACCGTAGTGGTGTATTCCGAGCTGCCGCCTTGTGTGCCACCAGCGCAATTGGCCCTCACTTGCACATCATGCAAGGTCAGTGGGGCCAGACCGGTCAGGGGATGGTTCGTGCCGGTCAACCCTGTCACTGTGGTCCAGGTCGAGGATGATGCCACTTTCCAGCGCAGATCGTAGCTACTGGCCGAAAGTGCGGCCGTCCAGGAGACAGTGGCACTGTTCCATGTGATGGCCGAAACCTGAACACCTGATGGCATGGCACAGCCTTGCGGAGTGAACGCGCTTACACCGAGCGCATAGCAACTGGTGGCACTGAACGCACCGCCGTAGCCGAACACATGCACATAATATGCACCTGCCGGGGCAGAGGTAAAGCTGATGAACTCTGACGCATTGCCCCCGTTCTGGGAAATGGCCAATTGGGTACCTGCACTGTTCAATAGCCGCACGTCGAAATCGGCGACCAACCCCGACAAGCTGATATTGATATTGGCCGTTGAAGGCAGTGTGAAGCTGTAGTGGTCCACATCGGACGAGGTAGCGATGAGCGCATTGATGTTGGCCGGCAGAGTGATGGCGGCCGCTGCGGCCAGGCTGTTGTTGGGCTCCAGCGCATCCGGGCATGGCGTCGGAGTGGTGAAGGTGTGGATACCCGAATAAGCCGAGCTTGAAGCACCGCAGATGGACAACACCCTGAAGTCGTAGGACGTGGTCTGTGTCAGCCCGGTGAGGTTATAGGTGTTGCCTGTCAGACCTGTCACAGTGGTCCAGGTGCTGCTTGCCGAAGGCTTCCACTGCAGTGTGTAGCTGGTGGCGCCCACACTTGACCAGGACAACGTGGCCGAAGTGGTCGTGAGCGCGTAGGCCGTCAGGTTACCCGGGGCATCGCAGGAAGTTCCGCATACGGTAAGGCAATTGGCACCGTTCACCGCGTTCACGATCACGGCCGTTGGCTGGGGCCCAAAACCGTTCACGAACTTGATGCCTGAGCTCGTCAGGTGGCAATAGCTCATGATGGTGCCCCCGACCGCCGAAGTGGGCAATGGTCCTTGTGGGCAGGACCCTTCGGTGTACCCGGCAGCCGGACCACAGCCATCAATGGCGGTATTATTCCCGTTCCACGCGCAGGCATGTGTATGCCTGGACCCCAGGTTGTGGCCCTGCTCGTGTGTCACCACCTCCACGCTCCAACTGTAGGTGGGCACATTGGAGTAGTTGCTGTTGATACCGCTGTAGGCCATACGCAGGTTCGTGGAGGAACAAAGCGTGTTCAACCAGGCCACCCCACCTCCTCCGCCGTAGCCGAGCAGGTGGGCCATGTCGCCATTGAAGCTGGTGCGTGTCACCCCGAACTGGGACAACAGGGCATTGGACGTGGTCTGGGTGTAGGGGCTGGGCACGTCCCACACGAACACTTCCGAAAGGGTGACATCGATACCGTCGTTATCGAACAGGATCGCGCTCTGGTTGAACAGACCGGTCACATAGTTCACCGTGTTCACCACACTGCCCTTGTCCTGGTAGATGTTGTAGTTCACCTCCCAGTAGTACCGCACACAACGGGTTGTCTTCGGGGCACCTTCCAGTTCGAGCTTGGAACGTTCGTAGGGGTCACCCTCGTCAACAGTGAAACAGGTGGCGGTAGATCGAGCCAGTAGATCATCCTCATGGTAGAATACGTGCAGGCCTTTCGGCGCTTGTTCAAAGCGGCCCAGTACACGCTCCCCGGAGGCATCACTGACAATGCCCATCACCAGGTCCGGGAACACGCTGATCGCCACCATGGAGCCCAGGTCACCCCTCACAACGCCACGATAGTGCAGGCCGGGCATGGGCTCCTCCACCTTCCCTTTACTGGCCGTGCTGACCACAATATCATCCGTCGTGATCTTGGTCCGCTGGAGCTCAAGCACAACGCTGCCAGTTGCCGATGGAAGTTCAAGTGCAATATGCTCCGGTTGCTTACCGAGCAGTTCGATCGCCTTGAGGTGATCCAAGCGAAGGACCTCAGCCTTGGCCAATGCACCGGACCACAGACCGTTGGTGGCCGCATCGGTCGGCACACGCTCGAACAACTGCACCGGTGCGAACCGCACCCCTTTGTTCACCAATGCGGTATGCCTGCGCCCAACTTCACCGCTCTGAACCGTCTGGGCAAAGGCGCTCAGGCCAACAAGCAATAGGACGGCCACTACCAACACGGATGAACGGATCATGAGCTAGAGATCGCACGCAGCATGAGTGCCACAACGACCCGTGCAAATTAGCCCGTTCTTCCATGGCGCTCAAGGCAACATGGGATCAATTCGTCTGAAACCAACCTGAACGGTCAGTTCGGTTCGACGGACCCTACGGACCGATCGACAGCGCAACGACCGATGATCACTTCAATCCACGCTTCGCCAGCAACGGATCCACTTTTGGGTCACGTCCGGTGAGGTCGCGATACAGTTGGGCCTCTGGCTTGCTACCGCCCTGGCTCAGCACCGTGGCGCGGAACCTATCGCCGTTGGTACGTGTCAAACCACCGTTCTCATTGAACCAGGCGTAGGCATCGGCATCCATCACCTCGCTCCACAGGTAAGCATAGTAGTTGGCGGCATAGCCTGTCCAGGCGTGGCTGAAGTAGCAGCTCTTGTAACGGGGAGGCACCATGGCCAGATCGAGGCCGTATTTCTTCAGGGCAGCCTGTTCGAAGGCGTCCACATCGGTCACCAAGGGGGCGTCGGCGCTCATGGAATGCCACTCCAGATCGAGCAAGGCGGCGGCGAGGTATTCCGTGGTGGCATACCCTTGGTTGAACTTGCTTGCCTTGCGCAGTTTGTCGGCCAGTTCAGCAGGCATCGCCTCACCGGTCTTGTAGTGTTTGGCGAAGTTGTTGAACACCTGCGGCACCATGGCCCAGTTCTCGTTCACCTGGCTGGGGAACTCCACGAAATCGGTGCTCGTGTTGGTACCGGAGAACTTCGGGTACTTCTGCGCGCTCAGCATGCCATGCAGGGCATGGCCGAACTCGTGGAAAAGCGTGGTCACATCATCCCAGCTCAGCAGGCAAGGCTGGCCAGCGGCGGGCTTCACATAGTTGCAGTTCTGGGTGATCACCGGCCGCTGCTCCAGCAGGGTGCTCTGGTCCACGAAACTGCTCATCCAGGCACCGCCGTTCTTGGTATCACGGGCGTAGTAGTCTCCATAGAACAGGCCGATCACGGTGCCATCCGCGTCGATGATGTCGAACACGCGCACATCGGCGTGGTATACCGGCATGTCGGTGCGCTCCTTGAAGCTGAGGCCAAAGAGCTGGTTGGCAGCGTAGAACACACCGTTCTGAAGCACGGTCTCGAACTCGAGGTAGGGCTTCACGGCCGCCTCATCCAGATCGTACTCCGCCTTGCGCACCTGTTCGGCGTAGAGGTCCCAGTCCCACGCTTCCACCTTGAAGCCACCACCCTGATTGTCCACCAGCGCTTGCAGCTTGGCGGCCTCCTTGCGGGCATTGGCAGCAGCGGCCGGGGCCATGCCACTGAGGAGCTTCATGGCCTGATCGGGGCTCTTGGCCATCTGATCGTCCATCACGTAATGGGCCCATGTGGGGAAGCCGAGCAGCTTGGCCTTCTGGGCACGCAACTGGGCCAGGCGGGCAATGATCGGCTTGTTGTCGAACTCGTTGCCACGGCCGTTGCGTGCGATCGAGGCCTTGAAGATCCGCTCGCGCAGGGCACGGTCCGTCAACTCGGCCAGTGCCGGCTGGGTGGTGGTATTGCGCAGATCGACGAGCCACTTGCCTTCGTGACCCTTGGCCTTGGCAACAGCGGCAGCGGCATCGATGGCCTCGGAGCTCATGCCATCCAACTGCTTCACATCGTCCACCACAATGGCCGAAGCGCTACGCTCCTTCAGGATGTTGTCCTCGAAACGGGTGACCAGATTGGCCTCCTCTTCGTTCAGTTTCTTCCATTGCTCCTGGCCTGCCTGATCCAGCAAGGCACCTGCGCGCACAAAGCGGGTGTAGTAGCGGTCCAACAACCGGGCGGACACCGGGTCGAGGCCCAGCGATGCGCGTTGCTCATGCAGGGCACTTATCCGCTGGAACAACTTCGCATTCAGGGTGATGGCATCGCCGTGTGCGGCCAACTTGGGCGCCAGATCGGCCTTGACAGCCTGCAGGGAATCGTTCGTGGCGCTGCCGGTCAGGTTGTAGAACACGCTGCTGGCGCGGTTCAGGTCCTGGCCGCTCTTCTCCAGTGCCACAATGGTGTTCTCGAACGTAGGCGCCTCGACATTGTTGGCAATGGCATCGATCTCGGCCAGGTGGCGCTTCATGCCCTCTTCGATGGCCGGTCGGAAGTGCTCGTCGCGGATCTGGTCGAAATGGGGCGCCTTGAACGGCAGCGTGCTGGACTTCAGGAGGGGATTATCCGCGAGGGTCGACATGGCGGTGGGTTCGGTTTCAGGGGTCTGGGAGCAAGCCGCAAATAGCAACGGCAGCGCCCAGAGCGGTCGGAAGTTCAGGGTACGCATGATGGTTCGGAGAGGGTGCCCAAAGGTAGAAGGCGCGTTCGTACGACGGGCTTGAGGGGAAGGGCCGTCGGTGGACCCGGGGACGGACCGTGGTCAGACGTTGAACAGGAAGTGCATCACATCGCCGTCCTTCACGATGTATTCCTTCCCTTCCACACGCAGCTTGCCGGCAGCACGGCACGCGGCCTCGCTGCCCAAGGTCACGAAGTCGTTGTAGCTCATCACTTCGGCCCTGATGTAGCCCTTCTCGAAATCGCTATGGATAACACCTGCGGCCTTGGGACCGGTATCACCCTGGTGGATGGTCCACGCACGCACTTCCTGCACACCGGCAGTGAAGTAGGTCTGCAGCTTCAACAGATGATAGGCGGCATGGATAAGCTTGTTCACCCCGGGCTCATGAAGACCGATATCGGCCAGGAACATCTCCCGCTCCTCCGGTGTCTCGAGGCTGGCGATCTCGGCCTCGATGGCGGCGGTCACGAAGATCACCTCGGCGTTCTCACTGGCCACCGCAGCCTTCACCTTGTCCACGAAGACATTGCCTGTTACTGCGCTCTTCTCGTCCACATTGCACACGTACATCACGGGCTTGGTGGTGAGCAGCTGGAACTCGTTCAGCAGTGCGGGATCATCATTCGCGGTGACCACGGTGCGCGCGCTCTCCCCCTTCAGCAAGGCCGTCCGGATGCGCTCCAGGAGGTCGAACCGGCGTTTGGCCTCCTTGTCCCCGATCTGGGCCTGCTTCTCCACTTTCTTGATCCGCGCCTCCACGGTCTCGAGGTCCTTCAATTGAAGTTCGATGTCGATGACCTCCTTGTCACGCACCGGGTCCACACTGCCGTCAACGTGTACCACGTTGGGGTCCTCGAAGCAGCGGAGCACATGCAGGATGGCATCGCACTCGCGGATGTTGCCCAGGAACTGGTTGCCCAGCCCTTCTCCCTTGCTGGCCCCTTTCACCAGACCGGCGATGTCCACGATCTCCACCGTGGTGGGTACGATGCGTTGTGGTTTCACCAGTTCGGCCAGCTTGTTCAGGCGTGCATCGGGGACCGTGATCGTGCCCACATTGGGCTCGATGGTGCAGAACGGGAAGTTGGCCGCCTGCGCCTTGGCATTGCTCAAACAGTTGAACAAGGTGCTCTTACCCACGTTGGGTAGTCCGACAATGCCGCATTTCAAGGCCATGATCTCCGCTTTGGGGCCGCGAAAGTAGGGCTTTGCCCATGCGCCACGATCCGCGCTCATGCAGAGCGGGGGCCACCCCGGCCCCCGCTCTGTAATGACGGACCGGCCCAAAACCATCAAGCACCGATCCTCCCTTAGACCGCACCCGGCTGCCGGGCGTTGCTTGACCGGTGATGAACGGTTCATCCACCAAGTGTCCGTGTCGGAGCTCAATGGCCGACCCCAATGCTCTTCATGGTCAGTTTTCAAAAGTTCTCCACATGGAAAGGGCTCCCCGAGGCCACCCCGCTACTTTTGGATCCGCCGAAAAAGGCCGGTACCCCATGTCCACTTCCCCTTCTGCGCCCCCGACCACCAAGGCCTCTGTGAGCGAGCTGCAACGCATCGCCAGCCAGGTCAGGCGCGACATCGTGCGCCAGGTCCACGGTGTTCAGAGCGGCCACCCCGGTGGTTCGCTCGGGTGTGCCGACTTTTTCACGGCATTGTATTTCAATATCCTCCGGCACGATCCCGCGAAATGGGACATGGACGGTGGTGGGCAGGACCTGTTCTTCCTGAGCAATGGGCACATCAGCCCTGTATGGTACAGCGTTCTGGCCCGTAGCGGCTACTTTCCGGTGAACGAACTGGGCACCTTCCGCAAGCTGAACACACGGCTACAGGGCCATCCCACCACCCACGAAGGCCTTCCCGGTGTGCGGATGGCCAGTGGGTCGCTGGGCCAGGGGCTGAGCGTGGCCATCGGTGCTGCGCTTGCCAAGAAACTGAATGGCGATGACCGGTTGATCTATACCCTGCATGGCGATGGCGAACTGCAGGAAGGACAGATCTGGGAGGCGGCCATGTTCGCGGCATCCAAAAAGGTGGACAACCTCATCAGCACCGTGGACTACAACGGGCGCCAGATCGATGGCGATGTGGATGATGTGCTGAGCCTCGGTGACCTGAAGGCCAAATGGATCGCCTTCGGCTGGTACGTTCTGGAGACCGAAGGGAACGACATGGCTGCACTTCTGGCCACGCTGAACGACGCCAAGGGCCGCTCCGGCAAGGGCAGGCCGATCATGATCCTCATGCGCACGGAAATGGGCCAGGGGGTGGATTTCATGATGAACAGCCACGAGTGGCACGGCATCGCACCGAACGACCAACAGTTGGCGTCCGCACTGGCCCAATTGGAGGAGACCATGGGCGATTACTGAGCCCCCATGTATGCGATCGGCACGCTTTTCACCGTTGGTAGCCTGAATGGCATTCAGCTACCGATGAAGGACCTGCCGACCACCACGCTGCGTTCCCTGTTCCTTGGCTTGTTTCTGGCGGCGATCAGCCCGAGCCTGCAGGCCCAGACCGCGCAAGAAGCTCCTCAACCTCCGCTCACCAGGATGTTGTTCGTGTTCGATGCGAGCAACAGCATGAACGCCTTCTGGGGCAATCAGCCCAAGATCAACACGGCGCGTGAGCTCCTGTTGAAGTCCCTCCAGGAACTTGAAGGACAGCCGGACCTTGAACTGGCGCTGCGGATATACGGGCACCAAACACCCATCCAGGCCGGCAAGCAGGACTGCGATGACACCAAGCTGGAAGTTCCGTTCGGACCGAACAGCATTCCGGCGATGAAACGCTCGCTTCAGGGGGTTCGCTGCCTGGGTACCACCCCTATCGCACGGTCGCTGGAAAAGGCAGCGCAGGATTTCCCGGAGATCGACCGGTCCAAGGGAGCTCGTCCCGTGCGCAACATCATCATCCTGATCACCGATGGCATTGAGGCTTGCGATGAGGACCCGTGTGCTGTGAGCCGGGCCCTGCAGGCCAAGGGTATCGTGCTCAAACCGTTCGTGATAGGCGTAGGTCTAACAGAGAACGACCGATACAACCTGCAATGCGTGGGCAACTATTACGATGCCAGCACCCCTGAATTGTTCGAGCACGTGCTGAAAGTGGTGGTGACCCAGGCCTTGAACAGCACCACCGCGCAGATCAGCCTGATGACCACCGACGGTCGGCCCACCGAGACCGATATACCGGTGACACTGTACGACCAGCGAACCGGCCAGGTCCGCTACCACATCACACACACCATGAACGACCGTGGTGTGCCCGATACATTGAGCATCGATCCGATCTTCACCTACCGGGTGGTGGCCCATACGGTCCCTCCCTCCATCAGGGAGAATGTCACCGTACGCCCAGGCGTGCATTCCATCATCGCCGTGGACGCGGGCATGGGTACGCTGGCCCTGAAGGTCGGTAGTGGACCTTCGGACGGCCAGGTCGTACAGTGCATTGTACGACGCCAAGGGGAGATGAGCACGCTTCATCATCAGGAGCTCGGGACCCAACAGCGCTTCCGTGTGGGCACCTATGACCTGGAGGTGCTCACGCTCCCGCGTCTGCATATCGCGGATGTGCGTGTAGAGCAAGGACGTACCACCGACATCGTGGTGCCCAAGCCCGGGGTATTGAACGTACTGCCCTCCACCCCCGGTCCGGGTGCCATCTTCCTGAAAAAGGGCGATGAACTGATCTGGGTGGCCGACCTTGACCCCGGCGCCATCCGCAGCCAGTTCCGGCTGCAGCCCGGAACCTACCAGGTGATCTATCGCAGCCGCAACGCACGCCGCACCGAGCTCACCCTCATCAAGGACATCATCATCGAAAGCGGCCGCTCGGCCACCATCAATTTCTGAAGACCATGAACACCTACCCTGTGCTCGACCAGAAAGACACCCGCAGCGGGTTCGGAGCAGGACTACTTGAACTCGGACGCCGCAACCCGAACGTGGTCGCCCTCTGTGCCGACCTGACGGGGTCGTTGAAGATGGATGCCTTCAAGAAGGAATTCCCGGAACGCTTCGTCCAAGTGGGTATCGCCGAGGCCAATATGATGGGCATCGCTGCTGGACTTACCATCGGCGGCAAGATCCCCTTCACCGGGACCTTTGCCAACTTCAGCACCGGACGCGTGTACGACCAGGTACGCCAGAGCATTGCCTACGCTGGAAAGAACGTGAAGATCTGTGCAAGCCATGCTGGACTGACGCTCGGCGAGGATGGAGCCACACACCAGATCCTGGAGGACATCGGCCTGATGCGCATGCTGCCCGGCATGGCCGTGGTGGTGCCGGCCGACTTCAACCAGACCAAGGCCGCCACCATGGCCATTGCAGAACATGAAGGCCCGGTATATCTGCGTTTCGGAAGGCCCAAATGGCCCGTGTTCATTCCCGCGGACATGCCCTTTACCATTGGCAAGGCGCAAGTACTGGTGGAAGGCACGGACGTCACCTTGATCGCCTGTGGCCACCTGGTCTGGAACGCCCTGAAAGCAGCCGAACAGCTGGCCTCGCAAGGCATTCGTGCCGAGGTGATCAACATGCACACGATCAAACCTTTGGACGAGGAGGCCGTCCTACGTTCTGTTGAGCGTACAGGATGCCTGGTGACCTGCGAGGAACACAACCGTCATGGCGGTCTGGGCGATGCTGTCGCACAGGTCCTGGCCATGCATCGTCCGACGCCCCAGGAGTATGTGGCCGTGAACGACACGTTCGGCGAAAGCGGCACCCCGGACCAATTGCTGAAGAAGTACGGGCTGGACACCCCCGATATCGTGAAAGCGGCGCATCGGGTGATGGCACGCAAGTGATCCTTAATGTCCGGATGGCCGCATGAGCGACCTGTCCGACAACGAGCTCCTGGCGCTCTTCCGAAAGGAGGATACGCGCCACTATGCCTTCAACCTGCTGGTGCGCCAGCATCAACGGCTGCTCTATGGGTTCATTCGCCGCATGGTCACCGACCACGATGAGGCGCAGGACGTGCTCCAGAACACCTTCATCAAGGCTTGGAACGGATTGGATGGTTTCCGGTCCGATGCCAAATTGTCCAGTTGGCTTTACCGTATAGCCCACAACGAATGCCTCAACCACTTGCGGAGCCTCAAACGCGGGTTGTTCACCAGCCACGAAAGTGTGATCAACAAGCTCACCACGACGCTGGACAGCAGTGAGCACTTCTCCGGGGATGCGATCCAACGCAAGCTCCAACATGCCCTGATGCGCTTGCCGGACAAGCAACGCGCCGTGTTCACCATGCGCTACTTCGACGAAATGAAGTACGAGGATATGAGCGCCATTACAGGCACCAGCGTTGGTGCCCTCAAGAGCAGTTACCACATCGCTGTGAAAAAGATCGAAAACTGGCTCACCGCCGATCAAACCAGAACGGACGGCCGGGTGTCTTAAGCTCGAACACGATGAAAGACCTCCACGACCAAAACGAGCTGCACGATGCCCCTGGGTTGGCGAACCTGCGGAAGAACGATCCGTTCGTAGTTCCCGAGGGGTTCTTCGAACAGTTCCCACAGCGCGTGCAACAACGTGTGGCCCTGTCGGAACGCAAGGGCCTTCAACCCTTCACCATGGCCAAGTGGACCTGGTATGGCGCTGCAGCACTGACCATGCTCGCGATCGGCCTCTATTTCCTGCAACCACCAGCCCCGACCGGCCCAAGCCTTTCGGATCATGCTGCGGCCGGGTTGAACGTGGCACCGGAGGAACTGGACCTGGATAGCTGGAACGACCACGACCTGTACGCCGCGCTCAATGAAGGTCACGACCAGGCACCCAGCATGGTGAGCGGTCTGGATAGTGACGAAGTGGCCGCCTACATCGAACACGAGGAACTGCCGTTTGACCTGATCCTGGAAGAACTATGAAACACCTGCTTTCCACCATCCTGCTGCTCTTCATCGGCCTGTCCTCGACCAACCTGGCGATGGCCCAGGAGGACGAACCGCCCCCCATCAGCGAAGAACGACTGAAGGAGATCAAGGCCCAGAAAACGGCCTACATCACCACCAAGCTTGGTCTCACCAGCGAAGAGGCGCAACGCTTCTGGCCGGTTTACAACGAGTTCGATGAAGCGCGCGACAAACTGCGCAAAGAGATGCGGGACCTGATGAAGGGTAGCCGCAAGGAAGGAACCAAGCCCACCGAGGCCGAAGCGGAGGCCATGCTCACCAAGGGTCTACAGCTGCGCCAGAGAGAGCTCGACCTGGAGCGCACCTACAAGGACCGGTTCGTGAAAGTCCTGGGGGCCGTACGCACCGTTGAACTGCACAAGGCAGAGCGCGATTTCCAACGGGAAGTGCTCCGGCGGTACAGGGAGCGTCAAGGCGATGACAGGCGCGGACCTCCTCCGGGTCGTCCATAAGCCCGTGGTCGCGAACTTCGCGGCTGAACATGCGCGACCTCCATCAGTCCTTCATCGCACATCTGGCCCAGACCAGTCCCCATCCGCTTGCATTGGATATCGTCCATGCAGAGGGGTGCTGGTTGACCGACCGCAACGGCCGTCGATACTTGGACCTGGTCGCTGGACTTGCCGTGAACAATGTGGGACACCGGCACCCGGCGGTGATCGAGGCCATCAAGGACCAATTGGACCGCTACCTGCACGTGATCCCTTACGGCGAGTTCGTGCAGGAACCCCAGGTGCGCTTTGCTGAACGCCTGACCGAGCTCCTACCCCATGGGTTGGACAATGTCTACTTCGTCAACAGCGGTACCGAGGCCATTGAAGCAGCGCTGAAATCGGCCAAACGATCCACCGGCAGGACGAGGCTGATCGGTTGCCGCAAGAGCTACCACGGCAGCACCCACGGATCGCTCAGCCTTACCGACAACGAGACGAAAAAGTACCGCAATCGACCGCTGCTCCCGGATACGCGACACATCCGGTTCAACCACATGGATGACCTGGGCCTGATCGACGAAGAGGTGGCAGCGGTGGTGGTGGAGCCCATCCAAGGCGATGCCGGGGTGAGGGTGCCCGACGCCACATGGGTCAAGGCTTTACGGGAACAGTGCACCGCAACCGGGGCACTGTTGGTGTTCGATGAAGTGCAGACCGGGTTCGGCAGGACGGGACACCTGTTCGCCTTCCAACATAGTGGCGTGATCCCAGACATCCTCGTGCTCGGAAAGGCCTTGGGCGGTGGCATGCCCATGGGGGCGGTTGTCAGCTCACGCGAACGCATGCATCTGTTCACCCACGACCCGGTCCTGGGGCACATCACCACGTTCGGGGGCCATCCGTTGCCTTGTGTGGCCGGGCTGGCCGCCTTGGAGGTCCTGCTGAACGGGGAACTCATGGATAACGCCCGTCAAATGGGCCTGCGTTTCAAGCAACAACTGCAGCATCCGGCTATTGTAGAGGTGCGTGGCGAAGGCCTTATGCTGGCCGTGGAGCTTGGCGATCCGGACCGAGTACAACACGTGGTCAAAGGATGCCTTGAGAAAGGCGTGTTGGGTTTCTGGTTCCTGAGCTGTCCTTCGGCATTCCGCATCGCGCCGCCTCTTACCATTTCCCCAGAGGAGGTCGACCTGGCCTGCAGCACGATACTGGAACGTCTGAACTCCTGAACGGACAGTTCGACCGTTGTTCCGTTCGAAGTGTCCGTTCCCCCAAGGCCCTGGCCCGGTCCATGTTGCGGCGGTATCTTGCCCCGGTCCGTCCCAGATATCAACTACCAGCAGACCATGAAACGATCGATACTCGGTCTCCTCTCCCTCACCACCGTCCTCGCGTTGAGCGCCCAGACACCCGAATGGTGCGGCACGGATGAAGTCCGCCGTCGACTGATCGCTGAAGACCCGACCTACCTCAACCGCGAGGCCGCCCTGGAGCAGGAGATCAGGCAGTTACTCGCCAACAGTGCTGAACAGCGCGACGATGAGACGGTGTATGTGATACCCATCGTATTCCACATCATTCACTTGGGCGGGGCGGAGAACATCACCAACGAACAGGTACTGGACCAGGTGGACATCCTCAACCGCGATTTCCGCAAGTTGAACCCGGACATCAGCCAGGTCGTCCCAGCCTTTCAAGGCGTGGCCGGCGATTCGCGCATCGAGTTCCGGTTGCCGACGTTGGACCCCTATGGCAACTGCACCAATGGCATTGACCGGATCCGCAGCATTGAGACCATTGTAGGAAACGATGGCTCCAAATTGAACCCCTGGCCGCGGGACAAATACCTGAACGTGT
>Ga0315901_10004927_pt1 | contig 16460 bp, 43 predicted proteins | sample LakEriMetagenome_10_FD_203761 | JGI IMG/M metagenome (GOLD analysis project Ga0315901, IMG submission 203761) | Freshwater fungal communities from buoy surface, Lake Erie, Ohio, United States - Buoy 2 MA116 | ecosystem: Environmental > Aquatic > Freshwater > Lake | place: USA: Lake Erie, Ohio...
TACTATAATAAATAAATTATTATGCTGGCATGGGAGGATGGATGGACTTAAAAAAAGAGATTAATCCTGGAGATTATGTCATGTATGATGATGGGTCAGTTGTAGTAGATGACACAGGAAATCCTTTAAAAGTAGTCAAAATTAATTTTAGTACATTCTTGCCCTCAGTAACATATGAAAATGGACAATATGACTGGTTACATACTGTAGAAAAAATACCTGAACTTATAAAGGAGTTGCTATGACAGATCTTGAAAAAAAATCTAAAAAAGAATTACTGGATATTATTGACCAGTTACGAACTAAGCTTGCAGAAATGCAAGGAGTTGAGGCAAAACAAGAAGCTTTAGAAACAACATTGGCAGGTCGTGGATTTTCTATAATTCAAGATACTAATGATAAGTTTCAATTAGTTCATTTATCATTTGACACATCTACAAAAGCTGGTAGAATTGAGAAGCTTGAGGAAATTTACCCAAGCAATTATGAATTTGCAATGTTTCAAGCAAAAAAATATCTTATCGATGCTGTAATGAGCAAAGAAAACTTAAACCATTTAAAGGAGAAAAAAAATGGATAAAGAATTTTCAAGACGACTTAAAAAACTAGTTCCAGAAGATGGTGGATTTGATTTGAGTTTTAATTTATCTAACTCTGGTCAACCTGGAAAAGTAGCTTCTACATTGAATCTAACTATCTACGCTGCTGGTAAAGAAGGTAAAGGTCCAATTATTACTAAGAAAGTTTCTATTCCAGCAATCGAAGCAACTATTGAAGAAGCTAATCGTTCAGCATTAGAAAATACACTTAGGCTTTTGGGGGTATAAATGAATCGCTCAGAATCAATTGTTAAAATTGCATCTGCTTTGGTTAAAGCTCAATCTGCTATGGGGAATGCTATTAAAGATGCTAAGAATCCATTCTTTAAGAGTCGTTATGCGGATCTTAATGCAGTACGTGAAGCAGTTCTTCCAGTTATGAATGCGAATGGTATCTCTGTTCTGCAACCGACTGTTCATATCGATGGTAAGTCTTTTGTAGAAACTATGTTGCTTCATGAATCTGGAGAGTTTATTTCTAGTTTGACTGAGGTTATTGTAAATAAAGTAAATGATGCCCAGCAACAAGGATCAGGAATTTCTTATGCTCGTCGTTATGGTTTACAATCTTTAGCTAACATTGGAGCTGATGATGACGATGGAGAACAAGCAGTTGGTAGAAGTTCAGTAAGACCTTCTAATGCTTCAGTTACTGTAGCAGCTTCTGCAAATAATGTTGACAAGCTAGAAGAGGCTATAGTAGAATCTGCTCCAGCAGTTAGTCGGGGTTCTTTTAGAAAGAATTCTGCTAAGGCTTCTGCACAGAGTTCAATTCCATCAGGAGATTTATAATGGAGAATTTACCTAACAGTCCTAGAGTTATTTCAAAAACAGAGGTAACTGAAAATCTAGTAAGAGGTCTTCTTGGAGATCAAGATGAATTCAGAAGTGCTAGATCAATTCTAAAGCATGGTCAAAAGGATAGGCTTATGGAAGCTATGGCTTCATATCCCTTACTGGATTCTCAATTTGATGAAACTGAGCCAGAACTTAGAAGTGCCTTATCTATTTGGAAACGCATCTCTGATAGTTTAGTTGCACTTGGAACAGAAGCTGCAATTGAAGGAATTCTATCAAGCTTTTCACAGAATCAACAACAAAACGAAGCTAATGGCTTAACAGAAGGAGTAGACAATGGCGAAACAACAGAAGGGTAAGTATGCGACAGTTGGAAGTCTTATTTTCCAATCGCAATTTGATGATGAAGGAAATCGTTTAGAAGGCGAGTATAAAACTGATGAGAAGGGCAGAAAGCTCTATGCTCTTAAGTTAGATAAGAATACAGAAGTAATTATCAATGGTGTAAATATGACTGGAAAGACTCTATACGTTTCTCGTCCAGATACAAAGTTTGCACGACTCTTGGATAAGGGAGTTATTGATAAAAAAGAATTTGAAAAGAAGATTGCTGATTATGGATCAGGCGGTAGATTAGAATTTGTTCAAATGGAAATTGTAGCAGATCTTGAAAAATAGAAAAGGAGCCGAAAGGCTCCTTTTTTTAAGGAAACATGGAAGTTGGAAATTTTTATAAAGTAAATGAAAATTCTAATACACTAATTGCCAATAGGACAGTTCAAATAACTGCAATCTCTGTAGATAAAGTCTTTTATAAGTATATTGATGGTTTAGTATTTTTTAGCAGTTGTACATTAAATGAGTTTAATTACTGCACAGAAGTTTTATCTTCATTAGAGCGTGAATTATTATGAAGTTTAGAATAGGAGAATTCAGAAAAGCTCATGAAAAATTAGTTCATGAAATGTATGAGAGTTCTGGTATAAATTCTATTTCTTTATATTGCGCTTGTAGTTTATGTCCTGTTATTGCTGCCTATTGGTTTTGCAGAGAGAAAGATCCTTCCAATATAGAATTGACAAAAAGAATCGAGAATGTTAAGTTGTTTTATGGAATAGTGGAGATTATAGAATGAATTTATCTATTGGAGAATACATAATATTAGAACATACTTATTGGTCTATAGAAAAAGCATCTATTCTAAGAATTTTAGATATTTGTAAACAGCAAAAGACAATACTGTACGATTATGGAGATGTTGATGATACTGAGAGATTTCGCTCAATAGTAGATTTCGAGTATATGAAATTAATTCCTAGCAGTAGTTTAATTAAAGAATTGATATAAGGGAGATTGCATGATGACAAATTTTAATGAAAAAAGAAAGCAACAAATGGGTGTTAGAAGCCTAGCTGATTTAAAAAGATCTGGCAAAGTTACTGGTGGATTAAATACAAAGCTTTTTGTAAATGGCCCGAAAGAATTTGACTGTCTTAAGAATCAATGGAGTAGGCAGGAATTGTTGGGAGTTATTGGAGATTCTGGAGTTGGTAAGTCAGAAGTTGTTTTATATTTCTTTAAGGAAATTTTAAAGAATAATCCGGAGTCGTGTGCGGTATATGTATCCCTTGAAATGACTGACGAAAAGATCTCACAACGCTGGTTTAAGCTTACAGAAGAATGTCCTGAGATTTCGGATAGGCTTTATGTAATTTCAAGATATGACGAATCTGGAAAATCTAGAGAAGTATCTATGCCTTGGATTAAAAAAGAACTTGTTAAGTATCGTGAAGTTATTGGTGATGTAGCTGTATTTGCAATTGACCATATTCATTGTCTTGGTGAGAACGATCCTTCTACACTTAACTCAATTATGATTACGCTTAAAGAAATGGCTGTAGAGCTTAATGCTTTTGGTATTCCAATGGCGCAAGTAAATAAAGGTGCTGGACAAAAAGGCGAAGTACCTCTTGATGCCGATGCGGTTCTTGGATGTAGTCAGTTTAAATATATTTGCTCCGACATTATGCAAATTCATCGTCCAGTACTAAGGTTGGAGGAAGAGGCTAAGATTAGTGTTATGGGTTGGGGTTATTGTAAAATTAGAGAAGCTCATAAAGAAGATAAAGTAAAACGTGGACAAAATAAATTATTGGCTTATGATGTAGAAACTAGAGGATTTAAGAAAATGTCCACTAACGAATATTCTACTTTTAAGCTATACTATAACGAATTATTGGCAATGAAGTCTGCCGAAGAAAAGCATAAAAGCTTTACGTATGACTTAATTAAAGAAGTAGTAAGTCCTAGCGGTAAAGTTGTTACAGTGGTTGAAAAGTTTAGTGGGGATTCGGGAGATTTATAATGAAGCTAAGCATTTACTCAAAAGTAAATTTTCTACCTAAGAATAAAGATGAAAAAATTCTACAGTCTAAACTTGCCTCTAATCCAAATTTACCAGATATTTTAGATATCTGTAATGATGAGGATTTGATAAAAGCTGTAACTTCTTTTGGCTGGAGTCCTAGTATTTTTTCTGGGGTTAGGCATAATGATAACTTTATTTCTACTGATTTCATGAGTCTCGATATTGACTCTGGATTAAGAATTGAAGATGCTGAAAAGCGTGTGCAAAGCTTAGGGCTAGCTTGCTTATGTCTTCCAAGTCCAAGTCATACAGAAGGAGCTCATAGATTCCGTTTAATATTCCCACTTGCTAAAACAATTCTTAATTGTGCAGATTTCGACTCTACTTGGGATTGGCTGCAAAAGCAATTTCCAGAACTTGACGCTCAATGTTCGGATTATGCTAGATGGTATGCTCCTTCCAAGATGGAAGCTGGATTCTGGCAGGATGGTGAATTTCTTGTGCCAAAGAAAGCACCGACAAAAGAAAAAGAGATTTACAACATAAAAGAAACTCAAGTTCTAGTTCCAGAGGAATTGGGAGATATTGTAAAGCTTCTGTACGGTAAAGAAAGAGATACTATTCCAGAAGCTGTAGAATTCTTTTTAACTAATGCGCACACTGGATTACCTGGATTATGGATCAATAGTTTGAATAGTTGCGTATTTTCCTTGGCATTATCTGGAGTTGATGATAGTATTATAGAGGAAGTGATTTCTAAGATTTCTCCAGAATTATTAGATAGTAAGGACTTATACCAAATTAAAAGGTCTATAAAAGATGGAAGAAAAGCTAGACAAAGTTTGTAGAATAAAAAATGCTAGATTGAATGAAAGATATTCATTATGTAAGGATTATGATATGTATTTTTCATTTGTAGTTAAAGAAATTACTCGTGGAAGTGTTCATGTTCATTATTTAGACGATATTCCTGGTATGTTCTTAATAAATGATGATATTGAGATTTTTGAATATCCCCTTTCTTCTTTAGAAAAAGAGCTACTATGAAACAAACTTTAGTAGATTATAATGATATATGTTTTGAAAATATTACATTAAAGATGGAAGTGGAAAGCTTAAGTGATGATGCATTATTAGATGAGTGTAATAATATATTATCTGGATTTCATGACACTGATGATATTGATGATATTCTAGTAAATTATTTTAAAACAGGTAAAATATCCCCAGATGAAAGATCTAAAGCTGAATCTATTTATCTACTAGCTTATGGAGATTTTGGATGGGAGGTATAGATAAGGGCGATCTAATCATTGTCACAAATGTTCTAACTTCTTTTGAAGCAAAAGCTACACGACTAATTGGTACAGTACAGAAAGTTATAATTGTTGATACGATTGGGTTCAATTACTTATATCTTATAAAAGTAAATGATGTATCATATTGGGTAGATGGTATTCCATATAGTTCATTAGTAATGGAGTTATTTTGAAAAACTATAAACTTATTAATCAACAAAATATTACTGAATTCTTCTCAGAACTTAATACTTATGAAATTGTATCCTACGATACAGAAACGACTGGACTAAATGTACGCAAAGATAAAGTTATTGGATTTTCAGTTTCATGCATAGAAGGATCTGGCTGGTATCTTCCATTATATATTTGGGATAAAGAAATTCAAGAGCTTATGCCACAAAGTTGGGAGCAATTCGTTGCGAAAGACATTCTTTCTAGACTTAGCCTAAAAAAGCTTATAATGCATAACGCAAGCTTCGATATTAGAGTTACAGCTAATAATCTCGGAGTAAGTCTAATTTCAGCTTTATACGCTGATACTCAGCTTATGAAACATACTCTTGCCGAAGAAGGTCCCTTCGCTCTTAAAGAAAATGCTATTATTTATGCCAAAGAAATTGGCTTGGATTCTCAAGATGCTGCTAATCAAGAACAGCTGGATCTTGAAGAAAATGTCAAAGCAAATGGTGGTAAATGGCTTAAAACTAATAAAGAAATGTATAAGGCTAATTTAGAAGTGCTTTATAAATACGCCATTGCTGACACGGATATAACTCTCCGTTTATTCAACTATTTTGAAACTCAACTTATTGAACAGAATTTATATGAATTCTTCTACGAAGAAGAAGTTATGCCTCTTTACAAGCTTGTCACAATCAAAATGGAGCATCGTGGAGTCCATCTTGATATGCTAAAACTTGAGAAGTATTTAAAAGAAATACAGCAAGAATTAAATAAAACAGAAGAACTTGTTGTTAATGCTCTTATGGAAACTAGCGAAGCCAAAAAGTTTATTAGAAATTTATTAGATGAACAATTTCCTATTAAACCCTCTGGTAAACTTGCTCAGAAATTTTGTGAAAAGCTTAACTTACCTCTTCCCAAATTAGCTAGTGGGAAATATCAGATAAATAAGAATACTGTTAAACATCTGGCTAATATAGGTGAGGAGTTTGGTAAAGCTTACTGGTTTCTTACAGAAGGAAAGGTGGCCAATCACCATTCAACATTTTGGGATAATTTACAAATGGAGCTTCTAGTCTCTGAGCAAAAACATCCCATTAACATTGGATCAAAAGACCAGCTTGGAACAATCGTTTTTGAGTATATGAAAATTGAGCCATTGACTAAAACTCCAAGTGGTAAGGGTCAGTTCAATGAGGATTTTGTTGAGCATTTAGCTGAGAAATATGGCTTTGCTTGGGCTAAAGAGCTACGAGTATTTAATAAGCTAACTAAGATTAAATCTAGCTATTACGATAGATTTATGGAACAGCAAGAAGGTGGAATTTATTATCCATCTTTTAAGCAACACGCAACTACCTCTGGGCGTTATGGATCAGATTTGCAGCAATTATCAAGGCCTATGGAAGATGGATCTGACGATGAGAGAATTATTTATTTCACTAATACATTAAGAACTTTAGTAGTACCTAAAACTGGTTATGCTTTTATCGATGATGACTATGAATCTTTAGAACCACGAGTATTTGCTGATGACGCTGGGGATCAAGCATTAATTGACATTTTTCTAAAGAATGAGGATTTTTATTCCAAAGTTGGAATTGGTGCAGAAAAGCTTGAAGGAGTTAGCGCAGATAAAAAAGCACCTAACTTTTTAAAGAATGTTAATCCAACTGCTAGACAAAATGCAAAATCCTATGCTTTAGGAATTCGCTATGGAATGAAAGATGTTAAGTTGAGCTATACGCTTAATATTTCAAAAGAAGAAGCACAAGCTATTATAGATAATTATTTTGATTCATTCCCTGGCTTAAAAGAAGCCATGGATAGTTATTTATTAGAAGTTAAAAAGAATGGTACAGTTACTTCTAAATTTGGAAGAGTTAGGCATTTGCCAAGAGCTAGAGAGATTTATAGAAAATTTGGAGATAGTGTTTTAGATTTTAAAGCTTTACCTAAACTTTCTTTTAAGCATAAACTTCCAATGGATGAACTTAAATTAATTCGTAAAGAATATAACAATCTACTTAATAATGCTTTAAACTTTCCAATTCAGTCTGCAGCTGCAAGTCTGGTTAATCGAGCTGCAATTGCTATGTCTAGAGAATTTCTAAAGTATGGTTTAGATGCTTGGGTAAGTCTTCAAATTCACGATCAACTTGTAATTTCTTGTAGTAAAAATTGTATTGACAAAGTTAAACAAATAGTTCAAGATTGTATGGAGAATACTAATAAGCTAGCTATGCCTTTGATAGCAAAGCCAGAAATAGCTTATAATTTGAAAGATGGACATTAAATGGAAGTATTACAAACAATTGCTTTATTATGTCAACTTAATGGATATGATGCGAGAGCTTCTATTGAAATACAGTTAAAATGTCAGCAATATTATGTTAAATGCTTAGATCCACTAAATGCTAACTATAAAACATTATCCAAATGTATCAGGGAGAAAAAATGAATTTTGAACTTGGCGATAGAGTTAAAATGGCAAAAAAAGGTTTTAAGTTCTATTCTAATGTAGACAAACAATTTGATTCTCATAGTGTTAGCAATAAGATGGATAGTGAACATTTTACTATGTGTGTTTGTGAGTTATTCTCTGTGCATGGTATAGGAACTGTTAAGCACTTTAATGATGAGGGAGATCCCTATATTTCTTGGAAGTATAAACTAGATGGAGTGTATTATTATTACGAGCATTTCTATGACAAAAAAGATGTAACAAAATTATCCATCTTAGATAGGATTATTTTTAAAATTCAAGGAAGAATATGATAGCTTTATTAAAATTTGCTGTGGGGTTTTTTGTGGGGCAAATTATGGGATCTGTTTATAGAGCTGGTCATTTAGGAATTGGGGCAAGTATTCTATCAGCTATAGGAATTACATTTATTATATGCATTGCATTAGATAAAACTTTCTCTGAAAATAGCGAAGATGATAATGAAAAAAAATAAAGCTTCTTCCTCAACAATTGTAGTTTCTAATTCTGCTGATGTTACTAATAACATGAGGTTATCTGCATATCCAATTGGTATTGATGGGTATTGGGATTACCAAAAAGATTATTCTGTATTAAAGGAATTTACTGATGAGGAGCTTTCCCAGGAGCTTTTAAGAAGAACTAGCTTAGGAAAAGAATTGGAATGAGTCAGATATCTATCGATGATTATTTAAATTCTTGGGTTTTAAAAAGAATTGACTATGAGTTACAGGTCAAGGGAAAAGCTAAGATAAATAATGATGGGTGGAGAAAACTTAGAAATTGTCATTTAATTAGTTATTTAAATAAGTTAGATAATCCATTTTCATTTTTATTCCATTTGAAATATAAGCACAAAAGATTGTTTAATCAAATATCTTGCGCAAATAAACTTTATTATGTAGAATTAGAAAAGAGACACGATTCTTTTGCTATACATAAGGTAAAAAATGATTTCAGATAAAGTAGTGTATTGTCTAAATAGTGCTGCCGTTGGAGATCTTATTGCAGCAGCTCCAACTTTAAAATATGCTATTGATACATTCCATTCAAAGACAGATTATAGAGTTGCTGTTTATGATGATTTTAAAGTATTCTTTCCTTTTGTACCGTCAGATAAGTTTGTGGAAGTTAAAGCTAAATACGAAGATGAATATTGTATTCGACATTTAAACATGCTAGGAGTTGGAGGAAGAATTTGTAAACTAACTCCATCTAGAATGAAATTAACTCATTATGCATCTATAGGACTTCTTGGTAGAGTATTGTCGGAAGATCAATTAAAATATATGCCACTTCCTAAAGTTGATGTTTCAAGATATGGTATTGACTTTTCAAAATGCGTAATACTAATAGCTACTTATAGAGATAAGCAAAGAACTATTCTAGGATCTGAACTTACTAAAATTGCAGAATATGTATATTCAAAAGGACTTACTCCAGTTTATGTAGGCAGGACTGGAGCTATTAGCATTTGGAAAAATAACTTAGCTAAGACTGATTTTGAATATCCAGGATATGGAGTTGATCTTAGAAATGATACTTCTTTTTTAGAATTGGCTTCTATTATGAATCAGTCAAAAGCTATAGTAGGAATGGATGGTGGGCCTATCCATATTGCCTTTACAACCAATACTCCAGTTGTTTGTGGATTTACTACTGTATCTCCAGAACTTAGAATTCCTTATAGAGGGATTGCTAAAACAGAAGCAGTAACTCCAAATATTTTTTGTAATTTCTGTGAATCGAACTGGTCATTGAATTCTTGGGATTTTGGAAAATGTCCGAGAAAGATGGAAATTGCGGAATGTGTGTCAAAAATGAGTGCTGATAAATTTATAAATGCTTTAAATAAACTTAGGATTTTCTAATGGCTACTATATTGTCTATATTGTGTATGAAGTACAATAAACCTAAATTAATTCCGGCAGCTGTTTTTGTAGGATTTTCTTTAGATTTTATGTTTATGTCTTTATTATTGGAAACATTATGAAAAATTATAAAGCTTATTTTATTATTGGATTAAGTTGTTTACTTATTGGTAGATTTATTCTTCAACCAAAAGCTGAAGTTAAACAAGTCATTAAAATTGTTGAAGTTGAGAAAAAACAAACAAAGAAGAAAAAAGTTACTAGAGTTATAGTAAAACCTGATGGAAGTTCTAGTACAGACACTACAGAAACAGAAGATTCTACGACAGAGAGTAATACTAGTATTTCCTCAAATTCTTCTACAACAAATAAATCTGGTTTAACTTTAGGCGTACTTGCTATAAAAGATTTGAATAAATTCTCAGAAAAAACAGAATTCGGAATACTAACAGTAGCTCCTTTGTTTGGCAATCTATCTATCACTGGATCTATAGATACCACTAAAAGAGTTGGAATTGGACTTGCTTTGGATTTTTAATGATGTGGTGGATTGATCCAGATGATGAAATTGAGCCTCCTCCACTCCCAAAGATCACACTAGATTGGGATCAAAAATATTGTAGACATGAATGGAAACCTATAGTATTAATAATAAGCGTAGTTCATGATTGTGCAAAGTGTGGGGTTAAAAAAGAGATATATGACGAATGGGAAAAAGATAAATTTTGAAGTTGGGTCAATTTGGTACGATTCAGCTGCTATGCAAGAATATGTTATTTTAGAGATAGATGAGGAAGACTTTATTACATTATTATGGTTAGACACTAATGCTAGTCAAATGCACGTTCCTAAGTATTACTGTGAAGATGATAGATTTATAAGAATGATATCTAGTTTAGAATTGGAGTTATTATGAGAAATTTTGTAGATAAGTGGGGAAGATTTCACCATAAAGAAGTTACTAATAGCGGCTCTATACCTAGTAACAATGGTTGGATTTATACAGCTTATGCTTATAAGCTTGAATTGCCTTTAGATTGGTTTTCGTTAAATTCTTGCTATAGAGAATGTAGGCAATATGACAATAATAAATGCATTCTTATTAGAAGTCCTCAAATACACTCTCCACCAATTTCAAGAGATGAAATACTTGGAATGGCTGCGTTAGGATTTTTAAAACCTTACCATTTAGATGGATGGAATTTTTGTCCATATAAAATACCGTCATTTAATCCAATAAAGACTATTCAGCAATTTTTAGAATTGCGAGGAAAGCATAGAAATTATCTATGGATGAATAGATTGGAGCATACTTATAGATTTGCATTCTCAGTGCCATTATCGGACCGGCATTTTATATTGCAGCAATGGGGGAAATTTAATATATTTTATTGGGCTATTGCTAAAGTAGATAGTCTATTAAAAATTACCAATGGTATTGGTTGGTTAAAATACGATAAAAATATAGAAGCAATGAAGTCTGAATTTCCAGACGATCATCCATTTAATAACCTTTAGGAGGGTTTATGGCTAAGAAGAAAGGTATGGGCAAGGGTAAAGGTAAAGGCTGTAAATAGCTTACCGTGGAGTTAAATCGTCCCAGCAAGTATTTAGTACTAACGATTTTTTAAAAAAGGATCTTTATGAAATTTCTAATATTTTTTATGCTTATTTCATGTGCTAGTCATAAAATAGAAAAGTTCGATTATTTAGTTAAAGATTATGATGGCACTTATCTTTGTGATGAATTGCACCATGGAGCTTATGGATCTGCGGCTCATGACTGTACTCACGTACTTTCTGGAAGAAAAAAAGATAGAATTGTAAATCCTTATGAAATTATAAAAGTTAGAGAATAATTATGATTACACTTAAAGATGCCATTACTTCATCCGGATCTTACCCAGATAGAGAAGCTCATCCAGAACTTACTCCTGATGTAATTTCTAATCTAGAAGTTCTCCTCATTCATGTAAATGCTTTACTAGATGGGTTAAAGATAAGCAAAGTTAAGATCTCTTCTGGATTTCGTCCTAGTCAGGTAAATGCCGCCACTAAAGGTGCTGCCAAAAAATCTAACCACATGCTAGGCAATGCTATTGATATTATTGATGATAAGCAACAATCCCTAGCTAATAAGCTAACTCCAGAAATTCTTGCTAAATATAACTTGTATATGGAAGATAAGTCTGCTACAATTGGAAAAGTGACAAATTGGGTACATCTACAAACGGTAGCCCCTAAATCTAAAAAAAGAATATTTTTTCCATGAATCAAGATAATTATCATCAAGAAAGAATTAAGCTTCAAAGATTACAATCTAAGTTTCAGTTTGTTCAAGTACTAATACAAGCCATAACCCTAATAGCAACTTTAATTTTATTAGGTAAGAAACTATAATGGTAACTGTAACAGTATTAGCTATTTTATTAACTTTCAATATGATTCTTATGCACGGACATAAGTTTGTTGAATTTTATTATTACTGTTATAGAAAATTGAATAATCCAAAATTTAGACCTGGTGAATTTGTTATGATTGATGATAGAGAGTTTGAAATAATATTAATAACTCATAATAGTAAGCCTTATACATATTTTTGTTTACCTACTAGTAATTCTAATGCTAGAATGTTAGAGACTTATTTTCACGAATCTAGAATTAAAAAGAAGACTGGATTATTAAAGGAATTAGAATGATTAAAAAATCTTGGCTAAAATCACAAATTACTTTTGTTTTAAATCTTCATAAGAAGGGATTTTCTAGAAAAGAAATTTCTAAAAAGTTCAATGATAAATATCCTACAAGTCCAAGAACTCAAGACTCTATTAAGCATTGTATAGATGTTTATGGAGCTTATGTTGAGAAGGCTCCTAAGAAAGTACTAATCTTAGATATTGAGACTAAACCTATGACTGCCAAAGTTTGGGGCTTATTTGATCAAAATATAGCACTTAACCAGATTGTAGATGAGGGCGGCATTTTCTCTTGGAGCGCTAAGTGGATAGATTCTGACGAGGTTATTTATAAGGATGTTAAAGGTAAGAAATCAAAAGAAAAAGAACTTTTAAAACCTATCTGGAAATTAATGGATGAAGCTGATATTATTATTGGTCAAAATTCTGATAGCTTTGATATTAAGAAATTGAATGCTAAATTCTTAGAACATAAACTAGGAAGTCCTAGCTTTTATAGAACAATAGATACTTTGAAACTTGCTAAAAAGCATTTTAAATTTGTTAGTAATAAATTAGAATATATGTCTAAAAAATTCTGTAAAATTAAGAAATTGGCTCATAGTAAGTTTCCTGGATTCTCTTTGTGGGATGAATGTGAAAAAGGAAATTTAGCTGCTTGGAAAGAGATGAGATTGTATAATATGGCAGATGTTCAAGCAACTGAGGAGTTATTTTTAGAATTGTCTCAGTTTGATAAAACTGAAGTTGTTCAAGATGCTTTAAAAGCCTATAAAGGTAGTAACTAATGAAAAAAGGTGTTTACGTTAATCTTAAATTGGATAGGGCAGATTTAGTATATTACGATGGTAAAAAAATGCATCTACATCAAGATTTGACTTATGATGATTTTGATGTTAGAGTTGATTTAGATTTAGAACTTCAAAATTTAGAAATGACTTTTATAAATTTGGAGTATCTTGGAGATTTATAATGGCTAAGCCTAAGTTTTATATAGCTAAGATTAAAGGTATGGAATGGAAATTCTATGCTCAGGCTAGCTCTACTTATAATAGAAAACATGGTACTGATAGTCATGCTATAACATATACTAAAGAAAAAGAAATCTACTTTAAACTTTCAGAATTATCTCCAGATTATATTCGTCACGAACTTATGCATGCTTATGTCATGTGTTGTAGTATAAATTCTTCTAGTCTTACAGCAGATCAAATGGAAGAAGTTTGTGCTGAGATTTATGGGGAGCACGGAGCTGAGATGGGATTATTGGTAGATCAAATTTTAAACTACTTTTTAAAATGAAAAAAATAGCCAAGATTATTTTTAAAATTCATAGACTTATATATAGATATCCGATGAGATCTGAGATAAGATTAGTGTTAGAGTATCATGATCTTATAGGTAGCTTATGGTATATTGGAATGTTGTATATTTGTGGAGAATCTATTTCAGAAATTGCAATTTTGATGAATACTTCAAAGCAAGAAGTTATGGACAGTCTAAATAGAATAGCTTCTTTATCGGATCTATAACAATGGGAGTTGTAATGCTAAAAGAAAAAAAACAAGAGACTAGATTAGAATCTGAAACTACAGCTAAACCCACTAGATATAATACTGGAGATATGGAGGTTTGGGATGCTATTAATGGCATGGGATTTAATTATATGCAAGGAGCTGTTGTTAAATACATTGCAAGATATCGCCATAAAAATGGAATTCAAGATTTAAAAAAAGCCATAAACTATTTAACTAAAATGTTAGCAGATGAATCTAACCAGGATTATTACGAGCTTAGAAAAAAGACTATTGATGAGGTTACTGGTGAATAGATTTATTAAATGCACAGACAGCTTTTTAATAGGAGCATACATTACTTTTGTTATAATGATGGGTATAACTGGTTGGGTAATAACCAAAGAGTTTGTATCTAAGACTAGTTTAAAAACAAATATTGTTTATATAGATGGGGTAATTTATGAAGTTAGACCAAAACAATATTAAATATATTTATAAAGAAATATAATGTCTGTAATAGCTTTTATACTTTGCATATTGTCTATTTTGTATGTTTATTCTAAGCAAGTCATTATAAATAGAAATAGATTAAATGAGTATAAAAAGCAAATTCAAACTCTTTCTAATTCAGTTCCATTATCTCATTTTAATCAAATGCTTCAAAATAAAGATTCTGAATTAAAGCTACTGTCTAAAGAATTATCCAATTTTAAAGAAGAGTTAGATTCTCTAAAATCACAGCAACAAAGTAAGAGCGTGAGACTTGGACTAATTTCTGAGAATGTTCTTCCTTTCCATGAAGATTTTAAGTATAATGTAAAAGATTTAGTTCCTATGTTTAGACCTATAGATTATATAGTCTTTGCAGAAGATGAGATTATTTTCTTAGAAATAAAAGTTGGTACTAGTCAGCTTTCACCAAAGCAAAAGCGTATTAAGTCTTTAATAGAACTTGGAAAGGTTCGTTTTGAAGAACATAGAGTAACTGAGAATGGTTATTTTATTAAGGAGAGTTATGGGAAGAAAGAGGAAAGCTAATCTAGAAGTTGAATATGAACTGGAGCGTCAAATAAGTGATTTAAAGCAAGAAGTAGCTAAATTAAAAAAATTGTTGCGAGAAAAAGAAAAGTCTGATAAACTTTTAAAAGTTGACAAACCTGTAGAAAAAGTTAAAAAACAAGTATCTAAGGAATGTCCTAAATGTGGAGCTAATGTTTCTACTACTGAGCTACCCATGGGATCTTTGGAGTTATGCGAAGCAGCATGTGGATATAGGTCAGTAAGAAAAAAAGGCAGCTAATGTTTGAGCAATCAAAATTTATATGCTTAAAATGTGGGGATATTATTTTTTCTAAATATCCTGGACATTTCGTAACTTGTACATGTGGAAGTCTATCTGTTGATCAAACAGAAGATTATATAAGAATATTAGGAAATCAAGAAGATTATACGGAGGTTGTAAATGTCGAAGCTTGTTAGAGGAATAAAAGTAACTATTGATCAAATTGTAAATAGCGAAGCTCCAAATGCCGCTGCTAGAGATTGGGTTACTCCAAAAAAAGCTACGGTTTTGTCTACTAACTATGGAACTCTAATAGAAGCTGAAGAAGGTGGCCTTTATGTAGTTCCGGTTGGGGAGTGGTTTAGAAGTAGTTATTTTGGAAGATCTATTCCTCAAGTTGATCAATTTAACCAGTTGCAAGATTATGGCTTGACTCAGATTAAAGATAAGTTAGTTCGCCATGAAGAACCTAAAGTTGAAGAAAAGATAGAAGTAAAGAAATCGGAGAAACCTAATGGACAAGAGATTCCAAGCCAAAATAATGTCAGCTCTAAGAAAATTGACAAAACAGTGGCCTCCAATCCTAAAAGCGAAAAAAAAGACTAGGATAGGTCCAGAGCTTCACAAATGTCCATTATGTCATCAAATTGTCTATACTGGAAAAAGATCTATAGAATCTATCCAGATTGAATATCCGGATGCCATAGCTGGTAAAATGGATGTTGATCATATTGATCCAGTAATTCCTATAGAAGATTCTGGAAAAGATAAAGATTGGAATATTGTAATTACTAGAATGTTTTGTGAAGAGGATAACGTACAATCAATATGTTGGATATGTCATAAATCTAAGAGCTTGGCTGAAAGAAGCGATAGAGCTCTAGCAAGAAGAGAAAATAAAAAATGAGTGAATATGATTTGCAATTGTTAATGCTTTTATTGGAATCTGGAACTATGTCTGTAGATGAAGCTAGACAAATTATAGAAGATAGAGCAATAGAAGAAGAATTAAAGAAAACTTCATTAGGTAAGGAATTGTTTTAATGGAAAAACTAGTAAGAGATAGAATTGCAGAATTTGCTTTAAAACAACGTGGAGATGTACTAGTTACTAGAAAAGCTTCTGAGGAAGAACTGCTATCTCTTTTAAAGAATAAGCTAGTTGAGGAAGCTAATGAAGTTTTAAATGCTAATTCTATAGAAGAACTTATTGAAGAAATGGCAGATGTTTTAGAAGTTATGAAAGCTATTTCTGTTAAGCAAAATATCACAGATGAGATATTTGAAAAAAGAGAAGCTAAGTTCTTGGAAAGAGGTGGATTTGACGATGGAATTGTTTTGATAAAATAATTCTTGTTTTT
>Ga0315901_10004930_pt1 | contig 16452 bp, 26 predicted proteins | sample LakEriMetagenome_10_FD_203761 | JGI IMG/M metagenome (GOLD analysis project Ga0315901, IMG submission 203761) | Freshwater fungal communities from buoy surface, Lake Erie, Ohio, United States - Buoy 2 MA116 | ecosystem: Environmental > Aquatic > Freshwater > Lake | place: USA: Lake Erie, Ohio...
AATGGAATACGCATACGCAAAGGCGACCGACGTTGCAGTTGTGACTGGCCTTATCGCTGGCGGAACTGACGGCGGAAACCGCACTCTTGATGCTGCTGGTCTTCTCGACTTCGTATCCGATGCTGGCGTTTCAATCTACGCTGGAACTCTCGGATTCGCTCAAAACATCATCGCATCACCTCAGCAATGGGGCGCGATTCAGAACCTTGCTGATAACGGACGTCCGATTTATCAGAACCTCATTGGCAATATGAACCAAGGCGGAAATCTCGGTGCTGGATCAGCAACCGGAAACCTTCTTGGCTTGAACTTCCGCGTTGATCGTAACCTCACAACAGGTTCAGGCGTTGGCGACAACACCATCATCGTTATCAACCCAGATGCATACACTTGGTATGAATCTTCACGTTTCCGTCTTCAGACAAACGTCGCACTCAACGGCCAAATCGAAGTTGCCTACTACGGCTACGGCGCATTGGCTACAAAGGTCGGCGCAGGTGCATACCGCTGGATGGTCGCGTAGTTAAATCCCCTAAAAGTGACGGCCAGTCCGCTCCCGAGCTGGCCTGTCACCCTCTAGATCGAAAGGAAACGAGATGCCAACAATTGTCACGGCTGCAGAGCTAAGAACTATTCTTGGCGTCTCGTCTTCCCTATATTCAGACGCTTATCTGGCCGACATTGTGGATGCTAGCGAGAATCTCATCCTGCCAATGCTCGTAACGTTCCAGAGCAAGATTGATAAAGTTTCATTAGAAAATAACGTTGCCTATTTCCACACCGCGACGATTCAAGAATTTACCGAAGGTCAATCGGTTGTCATCACAAGTGTCGGATCACCTTTCAACGGCACTCACACAGTTACAGATGATTTAATTGGCCCCTATGTATTTACCGCCGCCATCACAAATGCTGACGTATTGGAAAAGAACGTTATCCCAGCCGGAAACGCTGCGCTCTCTGGCGCATCAACCTATGTCGGAAATGCTAACGTCGAAGCTGCCGTTTTGGCTATTTCTGTCGAAATCTTCCAAGCCAGGACTGCCGCTGGAGGATCAATCGAAGGCGTAGATTTTGCAGTTACACCTTACAGACTTTCTAAAAATTTATTGGCAAAGGTAACTGGCCTACTTGGCCCCTATCTTGATACCGATGCGATGGTGGGTTAATGCCTGCCTCCACAGTTTTATCTTCTATCCGGACACCGCTGGCAACTGCACTCGCCTCCGTTTCGGCTAACGTTTATTCATACGTTCCCGAAGCTGTGCAAGTTCCAGCGGTTATTCTTGTCCCAGATTCACCTTACTTAGAATTAAACACAATTAACGACTCAACAATTCACGCGAAAATTAATATGACGATCACCTGTGGAGTCGCTTATCTTTCCAACCCGGCATCTCTCGATAATCTTGAGCAGCTGATTTTTTCAGTTTTGGCAGTAATACCGGACGGCTACACAGTCGGCCCAGTAGAGCGGCCATCGGTAACGCAAGTGGGTGCAGTCAATTTATTGGTTGCAGATATTCGCGTTTCCACCTATTACACACAGACTAACTAAGGAGAAAAAGTGGCAACAGTAGTTATTACTGGTCGCGACGTTTCGCTATCTTTCACAGGTGGAACAGATATTGAAGCCCAAGCGACAAACGCTGTCTTGACAAAGACCAACGTTCGCGAGACTTATCAGACTCTCGATGGTGAGGCTTACAAGACAGTTAATATCGAAGGCACATTCCAGCTAGATATGCTCGCAGACTGGGGAAAGGCTAACTCTGTATGCGAAGCACTCTGGACAGCAGCAGAGAGCGCACCAGACACGAACATCAATATCACTATGACCGCCGCTACCGGCGCACAATTCGTATTTCCAATCCTTCCAGAATTCCCAACAGCTGGCGGATCAGGAATTGATGCACAAACAGTATCCTTCACCTTCAAAGTAGCAAAGGGTGAAGTAACAGAGACCTTCAGCTAAGAAATCGGAGCATCGGGAGATGAAGTTAGCAATCACAATTAAATATACGAATGGCGAGGAAGTCACCTACAACGCCGGACTCCCAGAGTGGGCGAAGTGGGAACGCAAAACAGGTAAGTCAATTTATTCGATGAAGGATATTTCGGCTTACCAGCAAGCGGACTTCCTCGACCTAGCCTATTTCGCTTACAAGCGAGAGGCGGCAGGAAAACCGACTAAGTCTCAAGAAGTGTGGGAATTATCGGTAGAAGAAATGACGATTGGAGATGACAGCCCAAAAGTTTCGAAGCCGGAAGCATCAACCGACTAATAATCGAGATTGCAATTGCAACCGGTATTCCAATGAGCGAGTGGACTGACATAGACCAAGTTCTAACGGCGATTGAGATATTGAAGGAGCGCAAAGGTGGAAAATGAAGCGATTTCTTATGATCGCCGCGAGTTGCGCAATATTGTTCAGGCCTTCAAAGCAATGGACGAAGAATCAAAAAAACAGGCGCAAAGATTATCTAATTCTTTGGCTCAATACGCAGCTGATGAAATTAAACAAGCTGCTTATTACCGATTCAAATCAGCCGCAGCCGTCCAGCGAGTTGCCGAAGGAGTCAGGGTTAAAAAGTCGTCCAAGATTGGCGAATTCTCTTACGGATTTGCCACTCAGCGTTTTTCAGGTGGCGGCACTACACAAAGTCTCTGGCCGGGTCTTGAATTTGGATCTAGTCGTTTTAGACAATTTCCCAGAAGAAGTCCTCGACTTGGTAGAGGGGCAGCAGGTTATTTTATCTACCCGACCCTTCGCAAAATTCAGCCTGAATTAGTTGATAAGTGGGAAGAAGGATTTGCTTACATTCTTAAGGAGTGGGATATTTAATGGCTGGCAGTAGAACACTTAAATTATCCATTCTTGCCGATGTTGATAACCTAAAAAAGAATTTAGATACGGGCTCGAAAGAGGTCGAAGGTTTTGGCGGTAAGCTGGAGAAATTTGGCAAGGTTGCTGCCGCTGCTTTCGCTGCTGCTGCCGCTGCGGCTGCTGCTTATGCTGGCAAGTTAGCCATTGAAGGCGTCAAGGCTGCCATTGAAGATGAAGCCGCTCAAAAGCGCTTAGCACTAGCTCTTCAGAACGTTACAGCTGCTACCGATGCACAAATTGCGTCCGTCGAAGAACAAATACTTAAGACTTCACTTGCCACAGGCGTAGCAGATGACAAACTTCGTCCAGCCCTTCAACGTCTTGCAGTCGCTACTGGATCAGTCGAGAAATCTCAAGAACTGCTTACACTTGCTTTAGACGTATCAGCCGCAACGGGTAAGGACGTTGAGACTGTCTCCAATGCACTTGGTAAAGCGTATGAAGGCAACACAGCCTCATTGGCGCGTTTAGGTATCGGTCTTTCATCAGCAGAAATCAAAACTCTTGGCTTAGAGGGAACTGTTAAGCAATTAGCCAGCACCTTTGGCGGAGCTGCGGCAACTCAAGCCAATACCTTTGAAGGACAAATTGAACGCCTCAAAGTCGCGTTCGATGAGACTAAAGAGTCGGTGGGTGCTGCGTTATTGCCTACGTTGCAAAACCTACTCAACTTCTTCATCAACACAGTCATTCCTAAATTTATCCAATTCAAAGATGCAGCTCTCAAACCAGTTCAGGACGCCATTGAACGTAATCGAGAGGCTCTTACAACTTTAGGCACAATCATCAAAGACTTTGTTATTCCACTCATCTTGAATGGCTTTGGCGATGCCCTTCGCTTCTTAGGCAAAATTGCTGGCGGTATTTTGGACGTTATTGGTGCAGTCGTTAATGGCATTAAATCAGCTGTATCCTTTGCGATTGACAGCATCAACGCACTTATTCGCGCTTACAATGCGATTCCAATCCTGCCCAATGTCAGCACAATATCTAAGCCATCATTTACAACTTCTAGTCCTTCAACCTCAGTTCCGTCGTTGCCTTCAACGCCTAAAATAACGACCCCAAGTGTTCCATCAACGGCGACCACACCAACAACGCCAAAGGTAACAACACCGACAACAACTGCAACAACTCCAATTGTCACAACTACCATCGTCCCAAGTGGCAAAGCAATTCCGTCTAACTTCGACGTTGCAGCTGTAAGAGCTGGTGAAGAACAAGGGAATGTCATTATTAACGTCAATGCTCCAAGCGTTATCGACGAAGAAGGATTCACCCGAGCAGTCGTTCTAGCCCTGAACAATTCCACTAATCGCGGCACGACCGGCGCTGGCGATCTCAGGACTAACGCCCAGATCCTATGACAGCTTGGACTCCCGTATGGCGAATTAAAGCCAATGGCACAGAGGTCACTTCAGTCACTTTGGCTGACCTGCAAATTACAACAGGCAGAACCGACATTAACTCGCCAACCCCTGCTGGCTATTGCTCACTTAGGCTTATTAACACCGATAACGCGGTTTATAACTTCTCCGTCAATACCTCGATACTTATCGAAGTTCAAAATAGTTCAGCGACTTATGTGCCTATCTTTAGCGGTCGCATCTCAGATATTCGCCAAGTTGTCACCTCAGCTGGTAACGCTGCGGCGGTCACAACAATCAACATCACAGCAATTGGCCCTCTAAGCAGATTGCAAAGGGCAACCTTTGACGGCAACCTAGCCGAAGGATTAGACGGCGCACAGATACAAGATTTGCTCGATGATCTACTGCTTAACTCTTGGAACGAAGTCCCAGCTGCCGAAACTTGGAATACCTATGATCCGACAGAGACTTGGGCTAATGCTGAAAATATTGGCTTAGGTGAAATTGATGCTGGCGAATATACGATGGTGAGCCGCCAACTCACCGACGCGGTAATTTCCAATATCGCCAATCAAATCGCTTCTTCAGCTCTTGGATATTTATACGAAGATGCCAATGGCCTTATCGGTTACGCTGACGCCAGCCACCGGCAGGATTACCTTGTGGCTAACGGATATACCGACCTCGATGCCAATCACGCAATTGGCGCAGGAATTGGAATCGTCCAGCGACAGGGGGAATTAGCCAACAAAGTCATCATTGATTACGGCAATAACTTTAACAGCCAATATATCGCCCAAGATGCTGACTCACAGGCCACTTATGGCCTTTATGCCGAGCAGTTTTCAAGCTATGTCAAGAACGCGGCGGATGTCGAAGATATGGCGGATCGAGTAATACAGCTTCGCGCCTATCCTCGTTACCTATTCCAATCCATCACCTTTCCCATTCAAAACCCAGAGATGGACAACGGCGACCGCGATGCGCTGCTCTCTATCTTTATGGGCCAACCGATCCGCATCACTAACCTTCCGCCACAATTGCTGGGTGGAGAATTTACCGGTTATGTCGAGGGCTGGACATTCAGAGCCTCAGTCTCGGGCCTTTTAATAACGCTTAACGCTTCACCAACAGAATTCTCGGCAGTCGCCCAAAGATGGAACCAAGTCAATGCGGCAGAAAGCTGGAATAGTGTGCTTAATACCCTAGAATGGCAGGACGCGATTGGAGTGATTAGTTAATGGCAACAACGACGAATTTCGGGTGGGAGACGCCCGATGACACCGACCTTGTAAAGGACGGCGCCTTAGCGATTAGAACGCTAGGCAGCGCAATTGATACCTCTCTTGTTGATCTCAAAGGTGGCACAACCGGACAAGTGCTTGCTAAAGCTTCCAACACTGATATGGACTTCACTTGGTCGTCCGTTGATCCATTGACAATTCTTGACGCTAAAGGTGATTTAATATCTGCGACCGCTGCTGACACTCCTGCAAGATTAGCGGTTGGAACAAACGGCCAAGTTTTAACGGCAGACTCGACAACCGCAACAGGCTTGAAATGGGCGGCGCCAGCTTCATCAACTCCATCGTTTTATGGAGCATCTGTTTATAATTCAACGAATCAATCAATACCAAATGCAAGTTTGACTGCTTTAACTTTCAATAGTGAGTTTTTTGATGTCGGTGGATACCATTCAACTACGACTAACACCGACAGATTTACAATTCCAACAGGGAGAGCTGGTTATCATACTGTTTTAGTTCAAATTTGTTGGGGTGATAACACAACGGGACGTAGGACTGTTCGTCTTATAAAAAATGGTTCCACCGCGATTTACGCTGGTGACGTTTTTGCTCAGACAGGAACTTCTGTCAGTAACTTAATCAATTGGACTGGTTATTTGGCAGAGGGCGATTACATCTCTTTACAAGGTTATCAAAATTCAGGTGGCAATTTAATTGCTTACTTGACTGATGCTGATGATTTAACTAATTTTTCAATTCAATTTGTAGGAGCATAAAAATGGAACTATGGAAAAGAATTGTTGATGCCTTGCAATTAGAAGATACGGCAGATTTATTAAAATTGGGAATAGTTTTATACGATGATGCTGATGGACAAGGTGCTTATATAGCCGAATGGAATTACTCACAGCCAATTCCCGAAGGTTTCAAATTAGGGAAGTAATGCCTAAACTGTGCAAAGCTGGTCAGCAATTAAGAGAACAAATTGACGACGATTATCCTGATCGCCAGCGTCACAGCGATGGTTGGATTGCTGACGCTCGTCACATTGCTAAAGGTAATTCTGACCATATACCAGACGCTCGAGGAATCGTCAGAGCTTTAGATATTGACGCGGATCTCAATGCCCACAAAGAAGAGGCTTATGCCCTTGTGGAGAAGATTCGTAAATGCGCCAAGCGAGGCGATAAGCGGATTAAATACATAATTTACGATGGCAAAATTATGAGTCCCATTATGAATTGGAAGCGCAGAAAATACAGAGGTGCTAACCCTCATCGGTCGCACTTTCACGTTAGCTTTACAACTTTGGGAGACAAAGACGGCAGCTGGTTCGACCTCGAAGGAGACAGACAAAATGGCAGAATTGAAACTGATGGCGGGAACGTGGGCGAAAACATTCGTCGCGACGGCTCTCTCGACATACCTCTCAGTAGGACTTCAACCCGATTACATTCTCAATGCGGCACTTGTGAGTGTGTTGCCTTCCGTGATTAACTGGCTTAACCCCAATTACGAGCGTTACGGCAAAATCAAATAATGGCAGCCTCCGACCTCGCCGCGACTATCGCTAGCGTTCTCGGATCAATCGGCCTCCTTATCGCCGGACTGAGATACATCATCAAACTTGAGAACATTCCCATTGTGTCGCGCCTCGACAAGATGGAGTCTCAGTTAGAATTAGCCCTCTCAGCAAAGGTGGCTAGAAATGGCAACAAGAAAACGCGTTAAGAAGCCAGTCAAGAAGGTGGCAAAACGTCGCAAAACGACGAAGGAGCCAATTCTTACGAAGCTGGATTTTTGGGCTATCGCTGCCAAAGAAGTCTATGACGCTTGCCGCAAAGCCGGAATGGACGAAGGCACAGCTCTGGCTTTTGCGATGGATAGAAGCTCTTACCCCGATTGGATTGTTGATCCGAGCGACCCAATAAAGAATCCGCTCGATGATTGGGAAGAGGACGACTAATTTACCTTCGCGAGGTGGAACTATTCGAGGCGCTTAAGTCGGTTTATCCGGACTTAACGCCAGTCTCACCGACCGACCGCCACGACGGCATTACGAGCGACTCCTATATTGAGATGAAGTGTCGCCGCACCCATTACCCCACACTATTGATTGAGAAAAAGAAGTGGGATTATCTGGCCGGAATAAGGGCTAGGACGGGCGCTAGGACGCTTTATATCAACTCCACCCCACAAGGGGTCTATCAGTTCGATTTAGGGGCTATAAACGAGCCTGAGTGGCAATTAAAGGCCCTTCCAGATAAGACGGATTACGCCAATAAAGGGCTAGTGGAGAAACTCTGTGGGTTCTTAGACCTGCGACACTCCGAGCTGCTTCTTGTATAAATCCATTTAATTAAATACATTTATCCCGTAAATCCATTTAAGGATTACAGAACGGGAGCAAAAATGGCCACAATGGTCAAATTAAATATATATAAATGCGAAGTCTGTGGTGACAAATACCAAGATTCGTTTCCTAATCAAAATATGCAGGGCCAAATTGTCTGTCCTTATTGCCAAAGTGAGGGCTAGTAATGATAAATAATCCAGCAGTAATACGATTTGATAGCACTTCGGGCGCTTGGTCTGATGGTAAGAATTACGTCAAAGGCCAAATTATTCGCCGATATGCCATTGAGTCGCTAGGTAGAAAATCAGTAAGAGGGCGATTAAGTAGAGAAGAAATCTCGGCTTATTGGCTCGACCGGTTTGGGGTGAACGCTGATGTCGCATAACCTCACAGCTGAACAAATAGTGACCCTGCTCATCATTGGGTTCATTGGATTTTGGCTTGTATATGCCTCACTAGAGTCGGCTAAAGCGAAAGCCTTTAATGAAGGTTACAAGCGCGGAAGGGCCTCGAATCAATATGTCAGAGAGATCGTTAAGTGACTGGCTCTCGGACGCTGGTGACACCCTCGACGACAGGGGGCTTGAATATGGCGATCCGAGACACAATCTATTACGCATTTACAAAATCGCGAGGTTGCTCGGTATTCAGCTCAGAGACCCAGCTGACGTGGCGTTGCTATTTATCGCGACCAAACTCTCAAGAATGGTGGAGAGTCCAGAGCGCGAAGATTCGTATCTCGATCTCATTGGATACGCCGCTATCTTGGGCAGATGCCGATTTTCAACACCAGAAGATTGGGACGACGTTGAGTCTGACTCGCAATCATAACCAACACCAATGGTGTGACTATTGCAAGATGCGATGGGGACAATTGAAAGATGGGACTTGGCATCTTAAAGCCCAAGTGCCAGCTGTATGGAAGGTGCAGTCTGAAACGCCAACGCGGCGTATGCAGGTGCGCTTTTACTGCCAACCTTGTGCAAATGAAGCACAGAACTGGCCGGACGGAACGTTCTGGTCTTTGAAAGAACAATTGGAATATGCGATAGATGACTTCGCAGGGAGAGAGAAATTAAATGTCGAACTATCTTGATGATTACGTTTCGGTGCAGGATCGCTTAAAGGAGTTTATCAATGCCTATCCGGATTACCGCGTTAAGACTCACGTCCTTGAAGAGTCACTTACGCCGAATTGCGATGTTTATATTGTTAAAACTGAGCTTTACAGGACTGAGGCTGATGCTGCGGCTTGGACGACAGGACTTAGCAGCGAATCAAAGCAAAAACAATATGCTTTGGAACTTGCGGAGACAGGCTCTCTTGGGCGAGCTCTCAATCTCGCTGGCTTCTTTGCAAAGCCAAGCGGATCACCTAAGAAGCCAATACAGACAACAAAACCTCAGCTGGCAGAGTTCATCAAAGAGCAACGCCCCAACGATCCTGAGCCGATTGTCTGGGACGTTACGGCTATCGCAGAAGAATTCGGAGCCGAAGTAATTGATGAAATTCCACTGTGCAATCACGGCCCGATGATTCTTAAACAAGGCAACAAGGACGGCAAAGAGTATCGAGGCTGGGTCTGCTCAGAACGCAACAAGTCTGCTCAATGTCCGGCTAGATGGCAGAGAATTGGATCAGATGGCAAATGGACATTCCAAAAATAAACGAGATGCACCCATTCAAGTGTGGGCCTTGTAAGAAGGTGACACCACACTTTTACATCACCAAGTACGAATCAGAGATTCAAGAGGGTGATTGGGTGTGGTTAATGGAGTGTCAGAATTGCTTCGAGCAGCGGTTATTTGATCCAATTGACCGAGTGATTAGTCGAGAAGATGAGATAACGCGCTGCGACCAATGCGGCAATTACAAGATGAAAGCTGCTAAATGCCGAATCTGTAAAATAGCCGATGGACAAGAGCGCATTAAAGAGCGCTATTGGAACGGCAATGCCACACTTGAGAGGTTCATTGATGCCGACATATGATTTTGAATGTCCGGCCTGTGGCGACGTTATTGAGCAGTTCTTTCACATATACGTCAGCCCAAAGATTAACTGCGGCCACTGTGGAGTTGAGATGCGTAAGCAATTCAAAGCCACTCCAGCACACTTCAAAGGCGATGGCTGGGCAGGGAAGAAGTAATGCCAAAGCCTCATTCAATTGCATATATTAAACAGCTACTTGAGTGGGGCTTTGACAAAGAGTTTATCGCCCGAGATATGGGCGTCAATCTGGCTTCATTAGAAGTCCGGTTAAACAGAGCAAAGAAAAGGGAGCAGAATGGCAATCAAGGATCTAAGTCTGAAACTGGCAGCGATTAGCCTGTTAGCAGACCAAGCAAAGCGCCTCAAGGACGAGCTAAGGGCTGAGTTACAAGCTGAAATGAATGAACTCGGCGCTGATCGAGTAAAGGCTGAATTAGGCGATGAGGTGGTTGCCTATATAACGACCAGTAAGCCGAAGTTCAAGTGGGTCGTACAGAATGAGCGTAAATTTGTACAGTGGGTGAAAAACAACATTCCTAGTGAAATAGTTGAATCGGTAAGAGAATCGTCAGTTGATGCGATATTGGATAAATTCAATTACGTTGATGAGTTAGTTATTGATCCCAATGGTGAGCCAATAGATTGGTTGGAGGGTAGTCAGTCAGAGCCATTCTTAATGACAAAGTTTCACGGAGATGGACGTGAAAAGCTAAGAGAAGCCATAATTGGATTAAATGGAAGCCAAGAGATTGATGTGCGGAAAGTGCTGGAATTAGAGGGTTGATTACAGTCTTGATGGGCGCTCCCGGAGCTGGAAAGACCACGTGGGTGAAGCAGAACGCCACAAACGAGCTAGTTCTATCCTCTGAGGCAGTCCGTATTTACCGCGATGAGTTAGACGTTGGGGCCTATATGAATCAAATGCGCCTTAAAGGGGCTCAGGCGGTTAAATCCGGCCAATCCATAATCGTTGATGCCACAAACACCATAACAACTCATAGGGCCTACTGGCTCAATATATCGAGGATGAATAAGGTAGATAATAGGTTGATTGCTTTTAATACTTCATTAGAGCAGTTATTACTGGCTCAAACGATGAGAGCCCACCCTGCACCCAATACAATTGTCAAAGACCATTACAGACGTTTTCAACGCGCTTTAATGATGATAAAGATGGAAGGTTGGAAAGATATTAAAATAATTAATAGGGGGATTAGTGAGTTGTAAAAGGCTTCTACCTGCACTTATGTCAGCCTACTTGACAAGCCTGCTACCATCTCGCCAAAGCGCGGGCGCGGAGCTGGCCCTTAAGCGGAGGTCGAGGAAGGGCCATTGTCTTCGCCTGATGGCTACGACGCTAATTGCAGCTCTACTATTAACAATTAATACAACGCCATCAAAAGCAGATATGAATCTAAAACTATATGCTTACAATCTTCTTACTTGGCAAGAGTTTCAATGCTTTAACTGGCTCATTCATTATGAGAGCAGATGGAATCCAAAGGCTAGGAATGGCTCACATTATGGGCTGGGCCAGATGCGTTCCACTTGGTATCGAGACCTAAGCCCACAGGCACAGATCAAAGCCTCCATTAAATATATCCATCACAGATACGATGACAGCTGTAAAGCCTTGCATCACTTCGAGACTAAGGGCTGGCATTGACTCACAAGCGATATAACAGCGCCTACTATCAAAGGGTGCGCTCAGAGGTATTACAAAGGGACTACTTTACCTGCCATTACTGCGGCCAAGAAGCCAATACTGTGGATCATCTGATACCAATAAGCAAAGGTGGGACTGATGAGGCTACAAATATGGTCGCTGCCTGCGTTAAATGCAACAGCGGTAAGCGCGATCGTATGACCCCTACCTTTTTTGAGCGTAACAGAACACCCACGACCCCCATCGGGTTCTTTTTCCCTGAAAATGGCTCAACGAGGCATTATCGGGAATGAGCGTAAATAATATGGCGCAGACCACAGAAATCGCTCGAGTTAGGGACGAATCGGCTTACCGAGGTGTGCCAAACCCTCGAATTCACACAAAACTGAGCGATTTACCTTCTCACGGCAAGCAAATGATTAAATTTTGCGAAGAAATTGGCTTTGAATTGCTTCCTTGGCAACAATGGCTGGCCCATCACTCGCTTAAATACAAGCCAGACGGCAGGTGGGCGCACCCTGTAATTACGTTGCTCTGCGCGAGACAACAAGGAAAAAGCACCTTTATGGCGCTTCAAATCCTGTTCAGAATCTACGTTCTCAAAGAGAAATTACAGGTTCACACAGCTCACAAACTCACAACCTCAGCCGAATTGTTTTACAAAATCTACGGAATCATCGAGCAGACTCCCCGACTAGCCGCCGAATTTACTAAGAAGCTGGAAAGTAAGGGATTTCAAGAATTGCAATTTACCGAAGGCCGTCGTTATATCGTTCGAGCCAATAACTCAGCCGGTCGAGGAATTGCGGCGCCCGAATGTATTCACCTCGATGAGGCAAGAGAATACAAAGACGAAGATGTGTGGTCTGCCTTGCGTTATACCCAGATGGCTAGCCCTAATCCTCAAATATGGGTTTATTCAAACGCTGGAGATCAGCACTCAATCGTTCTAAACAAATTACGGGAAAGGGCCTATGCAGCCATTCACGGCGGCTCTGATGACATTGGTTGGTTCGAGTGGAGCGCACCTCAAGGCATCAAGTTCGACAATTCATCAGACTTCTGGCTAGGTGTCTGCCAAGCCAATCCCTCACTTGGTTACACAGTTCATCCGGACAATATCCGAGCCGTTTTGTCAGACCCCGAAGATATTGTGCGCACAGAAGTTTTATGTCAATGGGTTGATACCATCAATCCAGTCATTAACCCGTCTCAATGGGAATCTTGTCGAGTCGAGGGTCTCAGACTTGACCCCGAGCGGGATACTTGGCTGGCTATTGATCTCAGTCCCGATAGAAAACAAGCGGCGCTGGTTGCAAGTCAGAAACTCGAAGGTGATAAGTTCCAAGTAATCCTCCTGCAAACTTGGCACAATCCGTCTAACCTCGATGATAAGTCTCTGGCTAATGACTTGGCGGATTGGGTGCGAAAGTATCCCGTCCAGCTCGTTGCCTATTCTGCGAGAACCGCTTCCGCCGTTGCTGCGCGATTAGCACCGGCAGGGATACGGACTGAGCCGATAGATGGTTTTGACTATGCCCAAAGCTGTGATGAGTTACTGGGAGCAATCTCGTCGCAGCGGTTAGTTCACTCGGGACAAGATGAACTAACTAAACAATGCCTATCCGCCGTCAAGTTGCCTTTCGGTGACGGTGGGTGGGTAATGGGCCGCAAAGTCTCTAATGCGATTATTTGTGGAGCTGTGGCCTCTGCTATGGCGACGCACTTCGCCACAAAATCTAATGATGGCGTAGATATAGTAATTCTGTAGCACAGACCCTTTACAATAAAGGCTCAATGGGTGCTATCAGAGATTTCTTCTTTCCACAAGTAACCGCGCAAACGCCGCAAAAGGTTAGCGACGTAACCGCCGCATTGACTCCGGTGCAAATCACCGATTCTGTTTATAACATTCTTGGCGGTGCTACAAACTCAACGCGCCAATTGGCTATGAGCGTTCCTTCAGTCGCTCGCGCTCGCAATATCATCTGCGGCACTATCGGCTCGCTACCTCTCACAACATTCAATCGCATTACTGGCGAATATGTAGATCCGCACCGAGTTATCAATCAGCCTGATCCTCGCGTTGCTGGCTTCGTAATTTATAACTGGCTTGCCGAAGATATTTGGCTATATGGCGTTGGCTATGGACAAGTCTTGGAAATGTATTCGACAACCGATGGCGGTCGAGTCAGAGCTTGGACTCGCGTAAGCCCTGAGCGCGTAACAGTTGATACAGATTTTCGCAACACAGTAATTGAGTCATACAAAGTTGATGGAATGGCCGTTCCTAATTCTGGAGTCGGCTCACTTATTCGATTTGATGGCCCAGATGAAGGATTGTTGCACCGCGCTGGCAAAACAATTAGCGCTGCTGTATATCTTGAGAACGCGGCGGTTAATTACGCGAAAGAACCTAACCCTTCAATGATTCTTAAGAGCAACGGCACAAACTTAACTGCCGAAAGAGTTTCATCACTTCTTAGCGCTTGGCGGACTGCCCGTCAATCTCGCTCGACTGCGTTCCTCAATGCAGACGTTGATTTGAAAGAATTTGGCTTTGATCCAAAGTCATTACAATTAGCCGAAGCTCGTCAATACGTGGCTTTAGAATTGGCTCGGGCTTGTGGAATTCCAGCCTACTTCTTGAGCGCCGAAACGACTTCAATGACTTACTCAAACGCTGTGTCTGAGCGGCGCTCACTAGTTGATTTCTCACTTCGCCCGATTCTCAAAGCAATCGAGGAGCGTCTATCGCTTCCGGACTTTGTGCCAAATCCTGTGATGGTGAGATTTTCACTTGACGACTTCTTACGCGGCAACGCTTTGGAACGCGCTCAAGTTTATGAAATCTTGAACCGCATCGGCGCGATGAGCGTTGAGCAAATTCAACGCGAGGAGGACTTAATCCCTAATGAAGATTAATATGCCAATGGTCGTAACTGCGGCCGATACAGTAAAGCGGACAATCAGCGGAACGATTGTCACTTGGAACGAGCAGGGAAATACCTCTGTCGGGCCAACAGTTTTCGCAGCTGGTTCAATTGAGATGAAGCCGGTAAAATTGTTACTTGAGCACGACAGGACTAGACCCATTGGGAAGCTCGTCAGCCACGAAATTTCAGACAAAGGAATAACGGCCGTATTTCGTATTGCCAACACAATGGCTGGCGAAGATGCGCTAGTTGAGGCAACCGAAGGCCTACGCGATGGATTCAGCGTTGGCGCACAAATTAACGAGTGGACAAATAACAAAGGGACGATGCTTATCACCTCAGCAACCCTTGATGAAGTTTCTCTTGTAACTGATCCAGCAATTGACAGCGCTCGCGTTAGCGAAGTCGCAGCTTCCGAAAACGAAGCCCCTAAAGAAGATTCTGCTCCGGCAACCGCTGAAGCAGACAACCCAACCGAAGGAGAACAAGTGTCAGACACTACCGTTCCAGCTCCTGCCGAAGAAACGGTAGAAGCTGCTAAGGTGGAAGCCGCTGCGCCACGCCCAGCGTTTTACACCGCTCCTCGCCTTGAGTTCACAAAGGCGAAATACCTCGAGAACAGCGTTCGCGCTAAACTCGGCGATGATGCTGCTCGTCAGTACGTTATGGCTGCCGACGACACCACAAGCAACAACGCAGGTCTCATTCCAACTCGTCAATTGACTGAGATCATCAACCCACTATCAAACGCAGATCGCCCAGCTGTTGATTCAGTTTCTCGCGGCGTTCTACCAGATGCAGGAATGACTTTTGAAATTCCTAAAATCACAGCAGTCCCAACAGTCGGCGAAGAAGCAGAAGCAGCCGCAATTGATGAAACTGGAATGACCAACGAATTCCTTTCAGTATCGGTTAAGAAGTATGCTGGCGGACAGACTTTCTCCGTTGAACTTCTTGATCGTTCTTCACCAGCGTTCTTTGATGAACTCGTTCGTCAAATGGAGTACGCATACGCAAAGGCAACCGACGTTGCAGTTGTAACCGGCCTAATCGCTGGCGGAACTGACGGCGGAAACCGCACTCTTGACGCTGCAGGACTTCTTGACTTCGTATCCGATGCTGGCGTTTCAATCTACGCTGGAACTCTAGGCTTCGCGCAGAACATCATTGCATCACCTCAGCAATGGGGCGCAATTCAGAACCTCGCTGATAACGGACGTCCGATTTATCAGAACTTGATTGGCAATATGAATCAAGGCGGTAACCTCTCCGCTGGTTCAGCTGTTGGAAACCTTCTCGGCTTGAACTTCCGCGTTGATCGTAACCTCACAACAGGTTCTGGAGTTGGCGACAACACCATTATCGTAATCAACCCAGACGCATACACTTGGTATGAGTCCTCACGCTTCCGTCTTCAGACAAACGTTGCCCTCAATGGTCAAATCGAAGTGGCTTACTACGGCTATGGCGCATTGGCTACAAAGGTCGGCGCAGGTGCTTACCGCTGGATGGTTGCTTAGTTAAAACCCTAAAAGTGACGGCCAGTCCGCTCCCGAGCTGGCCTGTCACCCTCTAGATCGAAAGGAAACGAGATGCCAACAATAGTCACGGCCACAGAGCTACGCACCATTCTTGGCGTCTCGTCTTCCCTTTATTCAGACGCTTATCTTGACGATATTTGCGATGCTTCAGAAAATATCGTTATCCCAATGCTTGTTACTTTTCAGAGCAAAATCAACAAAGTTAAATTAGAGAATAATGTCGCCTATTTTTACACCGCGACAATTCACGAATTCACCGAAGGTCAATCGGTTGTCATCACAGGTGTCGGAGCGCCTTTCAACGGCACTCACACAGTTACAGATGATTTAATTGGCCCCTATGTATTTACCGCCGCCATCACAAATGCTGACGTATTGGAAAAGAACATTATCCCAGCCGGAAACGCTGCGCTCTCTGGCGCATCAACCTATGTGGGAAATGCCAACGTCGAAGCTGC
>Ga0315901_10004935_pt1 | contig 16443 bp, 17 predicted proteins | sample LakEriMetagenome_10_FD_203761 | JGI IMG/M metagenome (GOLD analysis project Ga0315901, IMG submission 203761) | Freshwater fungal communities from buoy surface, Lake Erie, Ohio, United States - Buoy 2 MA116 | ecosystem: Environmental > Aquatic > Freshwater > Lake | place: USA: Lake Erie, Ohio...
GTTGGCGCCACCGTTGCTGGGTTCAAAGTACATCGAGAAAGCCTCCGCATTCTCAACGTTTTTCTCCGGCTTAACAGTTATCCTCGCAACGTCTTTTTTTGCGTCGTATTTAAAAGCGCCCCAAGTATCGGTATCCCTGTTCAGGATGACGGTCCAGTTGTCAGATTGGGGGATGGCATAAATGGTGTACCTGCCTTTTTTAACCCGGGTTTTCCCAAGGTTGACGTCCCTGAAAAACTCGATCTCGGTTGCTTCATTGGCTCCCAGTCGCCAGACCTGACCAAATTCGACGATCCCGCCAAAAACTTCCCGTCCATTTTTTTGCGGCCGGCTGTACACAACCCTCATGAGCAGGGGTTCCTTTGCTTTGTCCTGGATCTTGAGGATGGGATAGTTAGCCGGGTAATAACACATGTCCATGGCGGACTTGTCCAGCGGGGGAATGCTTTTCGATTGGCCATGAGCACCCAATACCAGGAAGCAAAAACTGAGTAATATGAGGGGAAGGCCTTTCATCTGGTTATTTTAAGCAAAAATAGGCTGACAAAGGTTTTTTTAAAAATAACTTTAGTCATACCGCCCGTTTTGGCTGGTTGCTAATTTTGTTTTAAACTATTCTCAATGAAAGCGGATATCAAATATTCCACGCCGGCAGAAGCTTTATCGGTGATCAAGTCGGGAGACAGGGTCTTTATCCAGGGAAGTGCCCAGACCCCTGTTTACCTTGTAAATGAGCTTGCAAAGGAAAAAGAGCGGCTATCGCAAGTGGAAATTGTATCTATCAGCGTGTATGGTGACCTGGAAATTTGTAAGCCGGAATATCACGGTTTCTTCCATATGAATTCCATGTTTGTTTCCGCTTCAATCAGGCAAGCCGTTAATGAAGGCCGGGCAGATTATATCCCTGTGTTCCTGAGTGAGATCCCGGAACTGTTCAAACGGGGGATCCTGCCCCTGGACGTAGCTATAGTGCATGTGTCGGTGCCGGATAAGCACGGGTATTGCTCCCTCGGCGTGTCGGTGGACGTGGCAAGAAGTGCGGTCAATACGGCTAAGGTTGTCATTGCCCAGGTGAATCCCAATGTTCCCAGGACCCATGGCGACGGGCTGATCCATGCCTCCCGGTTCAAGTCACTCGTTTATTGCGAGGATCCCCTGCAGGAGGCGTTCTTCGGAGAGAAAGTAGGGCCTGCAGAAAGGCAGATCGGACTTAACGTGGCCAGCCTGATCGAGGACAGGAGTACGCTTCAAATGGGTATAGGGGCCATTCCAGACGCCGTGTTGCAGTCGTTGACCAATCATAAGGACCTCGGTGTGCACACCGAAATGTGTTCAGATGGCATCATCGACCTGTTTGAAAAGGATGTGATCAACAACAAGTACAAGAAAATTCACCCCAATAAAGCGGTAACCGGTTTTGCGCTGGGATCGAAGCGACTATATGATTATGTAGACGATAATCCCGCGTTTGCCTTTCTCGATATTGATTATGTGAATGACCCCCATGTGATCCGGAGGAATCCCAGGGTTTGCGCCATCAACAGTGCGGTTGAAGTGGACCTTACGGGACAGATCTGCGCGGATTCCATCGGCAAGTACCAGTATTCAGGCGTGGGCGGGCAGATGGATTTCATGCGCGGCGCAGCCATCTCTGAAGGAGGGAAGCCAATCATTGCCTTAAATGCAAGAACCGCGAAGGGTATACCGCGCATCGTACCCTATCTGAAAGAAGGGGCAGGCGTTGTCACCACCCGGGCCCATGCACATTATATTGTCACCGAATTTGGTATCGCCTATTTGTACGGCAAAAACCTCAGGCAAAGGGCCAAGGCCCTCATTGATATCGCGCATCCCGATGACCGGGAGATGTTGATGAAAGCCTGCCACGACCGGTTCAAACATTTTCCCTGCCAGTAAGCCGCTGGTAAGTATCATTGGCCATGTTCCTCAGATCGGGGAAGAACTCATTGTATCCGGCACGGAGGGTTTCATGGTGTTCCTCAAAGAGGGCAAACGCGGTGTCTACCTCACCGAGGTATTTCGCCCTTCTGACGAGTCCGCCAAGGCTGTTTCTGACGCCTTCATGGAAGCGGTAATGGTAAAGCCAGTTCTGGCTCCTCATGTAGGGGAACATTCGGGCGAAGGGGGCGGGGAAATACGCTTCGTATTGTTCCAACTGCTGGTATGTGTTGTTGCTGAAGCCGAGCAGTGAATCATCGTCGAATATGGAACTGTCTGTTGCAAGGAAATGGTCTAACAGTACATCCATGATGGGGGAGCTGTACAGGCCATAATGAGGCTTGAATATCAGCTTCAATTCCCGATTGGCAAGATGGTCATCCGTATAGGAATCTATGAACCGGTGCAATGCAATTCCCTGCTGGATAGGCATGGGCAGATCGAACTTTTTCTTCCCTTTTACAAAATCACTGATCATGTTGCCGGCAAGTATGCCGTCATCATTGAATGAAAGGAAAGCATGGGCAAGGAAGTTCATATGGTATGCTGTTTGTGCCATTCATCACGCGTGTTGGATGAACGGTTTCACAGATGCATTTTAAACATTTTTTAATAAATCGATGAAACCCTTACTGGTAAATACTTTTACAGGGTTTGGGTAAAATCTGCTAATGCTGGTTTTTTGCCATTTATACTTATTGGCCACATGGTTTGCCGTTCCCATCCCATTATGATTGACTTGGGTAGGGTGGGTCTGTAGATTTGGTCTTCAATGAATTTTACCAAATCAAAAAATCAATTGTTATGAAGAAGAGAATTGCAGCCCTGTCCCTGTTCCTGTCCATAGTGGCCATCAGTTTTGCTGAACCTCGTCAAGAAGACCTGAAAGTATCTAAAATCCTGCAGGAGAATCTTGCAAAGGCATTTCCTAATGCCGCCAATGTGAAGTGGGAGAAAGTCGGGGAGCTATATGTGGCGGATTTCAAACAAGATAAGGATAAGATGTCAGCCTATTTTGAAGAAGGGGGGTCGCTTTACAAAACCACGCGGTACATTGATCCCGCCAGTTTACCCCTGGCCGTTGTCAGGTCCCTGAACGAAAGGTATGATTTGAAAGATAAGGAGAAGAAAGTGCTCGAGGTTTCGCGGCAGAACGGCACTTATTATCTCATCAGTTTTGACTATGATGATAAAAGATATATTGTGAATTCGGACCCTTCCGGCAACCTGAGTGTGGTGAAAAAGACCAGGATCTGATAGGGCCGAAATCCCTTATTTTTGTGGTCCAAAAATTCAGCACATGGTAAAAGGACCGGTTTCTCAGTTCATCATGCATCATTACAGGCATTTTAATGCAGCAACAGTTGTTGACGCGGCAAAAGGCTATGAAGCGCATATTACGGAAGGTGGAAAGATGATGATCACGTTGGCAGGTGCCATGAGTACTGCAGAGCTTGGAGTGTCGTTGGCCGAAATGATCCGGAATAACAAAGTGGATATCATTTCCTGTACCGGTGCCAACCTGGAAGAGGATATCATGAACCTGGTTGCCCATTCTCATTATAAAAGGATCCCGAATTGGCGTGACCTGACGCCCCAGGAAGAGTGGGACCTGTTGGAGAAAGGCCTGAACAGGGTCACCGATACCTGTATCCCTGAACATGAGGCTTTCCGGAAGATCCAGCACCATATTGAAAAGATCTGGAAAGATGCCGAGGCTGCCGGAGAAAGATATTTCCCCCACGAGTACATGTATAAGTTGCTGAACAGTGGCGTGATGAAAGCCGATTATGAGATCGATCCCAAGTACAGCTGGATGATCGCAGCCGCTGAAAAGAATATTCCTATTGTTGTTCCGGGTTGGGAAGACAGTACCATGGGGAACATCTTTGCTTCTTACGTGATCAAGGGTGAACTCAAGGCAAGTACCATGAAGAGCGGTATTGAGTATATGGTTTATCTGAGTGAGTGGTACAGGCAAAACAGTAGTGGTAAGGGAGTTGGATTTTTCCAGATCGGAGGCGGTATTGCGGGGGATTTCCCGATATGTGTGGTGCCGATGATGTACCAGGACCTGGAGTGGCATGATGTTCCATTCTGGAGTTATTTCTGCCAGATCAGCGATTCCACCACATCTTATGGTTCTTATTCCGGCGCAGTGCCCAATGAGAAGATCACCTGGGGTAAGCTCGATATCAATACCCCGAAGTATATCATTGAAAGTGATGCTACGATCGTAGCGCCGCTCATCTTCGCTTATATTCTGGGTCTTTGACCAATTAGCTAATTGGCTAATTAACTCATTGGCTAATTCGCATACTAAAAGAGGCTGATACATTGTATCAGTCTCTTTTGCATTTTTAGCATTCCAATTAGCTAATGAGCCAATTAGCTAATGAGTCAATGTTTTCGGTCGAACCTGTCTTCGATCCGGTCGCGCTTTCCGCCTTGGTGCATGACATCGCGCTTGTCTTCCCTGCGGTCAAATTTGTCTTCCCTGCGGTCGCGCACATCTTCTTTTCGGTCGAACTTTTTTTCCATCCGGTCGCGCATTTGGGCTTTGTTGTGTTTAGGTTGTGCGTAAGGGTTAGGGCGTGGTGGTTGAGCAACGGCTGTGGTGACTACGAGGGCAAAGGCCAGGGAAAGGATTCCGATGAGGGCTGATGTTTTGATTTTCATGGTGTGCGTATTAAGTTTTTTTAATCGGTTACCTATTCATAGACCATATTCTTTATCCTGGGTTTAACAGGAACGAAAAAAAACGGGAACAACTTCAGTTGTTCCCGTAACTATTTAACAGTCAATGAAATTAAATCCGGATCATCTCCTCATCGGGGGCAGCTCCAGGTCGCGCTTCAGGAGGTTATCCCTGTTCGCCATCTCCCAGGCTGTATAGAACACCAGTTGGGCACGCTTTTTCAACAGGGTGTAGTTGATCTTGTCAGGCGTGTCGGTGGGCTTGTGGTAGTCGGCCTTCAACATGCCGTCATAATAAAAAATGACGGGTACTCCCTTGGCTGCAAAACTGAAATGGTCGCTTCTGTAGTAGATCTGTTCTGAATCATTAGGGTCATTGAACTTATAGTCCAGGCTCATCCTGGTATATTTCTTGTTCGCGGCCTCGCTCAAAGGCTTCAGGTCCGTACTGAGTTTGTCGTCACCTACAACATAAATATAGTTGAGGGTATCGGGTAACGTCCTTTCCGTGTCAACCCTTCCGATCATATCAATGTTCAGATCAGCGGTGAGTTTATCCATGGGGATCGTAGGATTATTTGCATAATACGCAGAACCCCAAAGTCCTTTTTCCTCCCCACTGACAGCCATCACCATCACGTTTCTGCGTGGGCCTTTTCCTGCTGTTTTGGATGCGGCAAAAGCCTGCGCAATTTCCATTATGCCCACCGTTCCCGAGCCATCATCGTCCGCACCGTAATAGATCACATCGCCCCTTTTACCGAGGTGATCGTAATGCGCCGTAATGATCAGCCATTCGTCAGACTTATCAGATCCTTCGATATAACCCAGTACGTTGGTGCTTTCCATCCGGATCACTTTCTTATTGAGTTCCAGGAGCAGATCGGCTTTGTATACCTTGGGTTCAACCTTACCGCTCTTTCCCTGCTGCACGATGCTGGCAAAGTTGCTGCCAATGATACTTTCAGCAAATTTGGGCGACACGGAATAAGAATTGGCGTTTTGCTGCGGGGTGAACAGGTTGACATACATATTGCCAACGGCCGGCATGGCCTGCCTGGGGAATCCGGCACCCACAATGAGGATGGCAGCGGCGCCTTTTTGATTGGCGGCGCGGATCTTGCCGAACATGCCGTTTGGAGCCTGAAAACCTCTTCTTGTTGTCTTGTAGTTGGATGGGGCACCGTCGAGGATCAGCACGGCTTTGCCCCTTACGTCCATCGTGCCGTAATCATCATAAGCCGAATCCACGATACCATGCCCTACAAATACCACCTCTGAGAAATAGCTGCTGGCGGTTTTTGCAGCCTGCAGGTTTGGCTGGAAATCCTGGTTGATCAGGAATTCAGTATTGTTCACCATAGAAGTGCTGCTGATCAGGGAGTCTTTATACACCGGGTAGCTCTGCTGGTAGCTGCCTTTGTTCCCGGGCTTCAGCCCGTTTTCACGGAAAAAGGTTTCGATATAGGCTGCGGCTTTGCGCTGGCCCTCTGTTGCTGTTTCACGGCCTTCCATTTCCTTGCCGGCAAGGATAAAAAGATGGGTACGAAGGTCATTCTCATTGATGGTTTCCCCAAATTTGACGGGGTTCACGCCTTTTTGGGCAAAACCAGCCGTGGCAGATACCAACAGCGCGGTAATTAACAGTAGTCTCATGTTGTTTGATTAAAAGTGAGGCTCAAGGTACAATAAATCATGTTTACTGCATCAGCAGGAGATCTTGTCTACGCGGGTGGCGTGCCTCCCTCCCTCAAAATCAGTTGCTATGAACGAGTCGATCATTTGCATGGACAGGTCAAGTGACACATATCTTGCAGGAATGCAGATCACATTAGCGTTATTATGCTGTCGGGCCAGGGATGCAATGGGTTCATTCCAGCAGATGGCTGCGCGTATGCCCTGGTGCTTATTGGCCGTAATAGCCACGCCATTTGCAGAGCCGCAGAGCAGGATGCCAAAGCTGCACTCCCCTTTTTCAACAGCTTCAGCCAGTGGATGGGCGAAGTCGGGGTAGTCCACCGAGTCTTTGCTGTGAGCGCCAAAATCCCTGATGGTGAGGCCGAGGTCAGTCAGGTATTTTTTCAGCTCTTCTTTATAATCGAAGCCTGCATGGTCGCATCCGATCGCGATGGGCTGGAATAAGTTGAATTGGGAATGAATGTTCATATACTGTTTTTTATGTCCTTCCGGCTGCAAGGTACAACCTGTAAGGTTATTGCCACTCTTCCCATTTCTTTTGCGCGGCTTTATTTACCCTGGCAGAAATGAGGATGGACAATTCGTACAGCATCACCAGCGGGATCACCACGATCAGCTGGCTACCCCAGTCGGGCGACGGGGTAATGATAGCGGCTATGACCAGAAGTGCCACATAGGCATATTTCCGGTACGTGCGCAGGAATTGAGGCGTGACCAGCCCCATTTTGGAGAGTATCCATGAAGCCATGGGCAGTTCAAAGGCCAGTCCTGCACCCAGGGTAATATCGATCAGGCTGTCCAGGTAATCACTCAGCATGGGGCGGTACAATAAGATGCCCTGTGTGCCGATCTTATAATTAGCAAGGAAATTGAATGTAAACGGTGCCATCAGGAAATAGCCGAAACCTGCACCCATGAAGAAGAAAAGCGAAATCCAGAAGATCACCCCCCGCGTGTAAGTCAGTTCTTCGGGTTTCAGCGCAGGTTTCACAAAACGCCATACTTCCCAGAGCACATATGGGATGGCAAATAAGATGCCCCCTGCAAAAGCTATGGTAATGCTGGACATGAATGTGCCCGATACGCTGGTGACCTGCAGGTTGAGCTCCATCGGAGGCATGCAAAGCGAATCCCCGAGTTTCAAAAAATGACTCAGCGAACAGAGGAGGCGGTACGAGATGAAATCATTACGGGTTGGTCCCATAATGATATTGTCAAAGATCCAGTCGATGAAAATGAAGAAGACGATGCTGAACACCAGGATGGCAAAGATCGATCTTACCACATGCCACCTTAATGCTTCAAGATGGTCGATGAAGCTCATTTCGGCCTCATCAGACTCCTGGCCCCTTATCTTTTTGAAAAATGATTTTCTGCCTGATTCAGTTTCTGCCACTATCGGTTATTGAGTGCCAAATTTAAGCATTAAAAAAGAGGATTGATTTGCCAAACCTCTTTTTTATATCAGTTTTGAGAGGTTGTTGGCGTCGCACAAAGCCTCTCCGGCCAGTCCCGTCATTGTAAAACCTTCATTTTAACGATTTCAATCCTGGTGTCGCTCACATTAAGGATCTCAAATTCAAAATCATCAATGATGATCCTTTCCCGTTCGCGAGGAATCTTTTCAGCCTGGTGAATGATGAAACCGGAAAGTGTTTCAGACTCACTATCCGGCAGGTTGAGGCTGTATTTCTGGTTGATATAATCCAACTCGAGCCTTCCTGAAAAAATATACTCCTTATCGGCTATATGCTTTTCCACAAACTCCTCCGTATCGTATTCGTCCTGTATCTCTCCAAAGATCTCCTCGAGCAGGTCCTCCATGGTGATGATGCCGGATGTTCCGCCGAACTCGTCCACCACCCAGGCAATGCTTTTGCGCTCACGGGTGAATTTGTTGATCAGGTCGGTGGCGCTCATGCTTTCCGGTACAGCGGGGATTGGAAGGATGACTGATTTGATATCCGTGGGCTTTTTGAACAGCGCGAGCTGGTGTACATAGCCGAGGATATTGTCAATATTCTTTTCGTACACCACCAGCTTACTCAGCTTGGTGTCAATGAATTTACGCTGCAGCATGTCGATCGATGTGCTCACATCAACCGCTTCAACCTCTTTCCTTGGGACCAGGCACTGCCGGATCTTCACGTTTGGAAGGGAAAGGGCCGCTTCAAACAGTTCAGTATTTAGTTCCGGGTTGTCTTCCGACTGTTCACGGGTCTGGAGGATGAATTGTTCAAGGTCAACACGACTGAACGCTTCTTTTTCATTGTGCAGGCGGACATTGAACAGGTATTTCAGGATCCACTCCGCAACGGAAACGAAAAACGACGCAACCGGGTAGAGCAATCCGTAAAAGAAATTGACCAATGGGGCAAAGAACGACAGCAGGGTGTCATTTTTTGCGCGGAACAGCGCACGGAAAGAGAACTTCACCAGCACCATGATGATGGTGGCCAGCAGGACATCAAAAAACAACCGGATATAAATGAAATAGGGGCGGGCTTCCCTTACAAAAAATCCCTGGATCCAATCCCAGAGTGACGTAAAGTATTCCCCCACCAGCACGCTGTAGATGATGGTAACCAGATTTATACCGATCAGCGTTGTGCCGATGAATTTTGCCGGGGAATCCAGGAACTCAGAGAGTATCCTGCCGCTCTTGAGGCCCTGTTTTTTCTTGAGTTCAATGGAGATCTTGTTGGCCGATACAAATGCCACTTCAATACCGGCAAAAAAACCGGCCATCAGCAATGACAAACCTATACAGGCCAGGATGAGGGAGTCCATAATCAAATATACTCGTTATTCTTCCGAAATGAAAGCCCGTACCAGTTTTTCGGCCTCTGCACAGGCGTCTTCCAACACATGGTTGAGGATCACATGGGAGAAAGAATGGCTGAAAGACAATTCATAAGCGGCTTTATTAATCCTTGCCTGAAGGCTTTCCTCAGTTTCTGTGCCGCGGCTCTGTAACCTCCGCTTCAGTTCTTCCACTGATGGGGGCTGGATGAATAGTGAAAGCACCCCATCCGGGAACTGCTGCTGTACATGGATAGCCCCTTTTACATCGATATCCAGCACCGGTACTTTTCCCAGGTCCCAGATCCGCCGGAGTTCTTCCCTGAGCGTGCCGTAATACTTCCCTTCATAGACCATTTCCCACTCTACAAAGGCATTCTCCCTGATCTTCTGCTGGAAATCATCTTCACTCAGAAAGTAATAATCCACGCCATTCTGCTCCACGCCCCGTGGTTTTCTGGTTGCCGCCGAAATAGAGAACACCAGCTTGTCCGGAAAGGTTTTCAGTAAATGTCGGGTGATGGAGGTTTTGCCCGATCCGGAAGGGGCTGTGAGTATGATCATTTTCATCGTAAAATCAGTATTACTTGCGGGTGATATCCGCGCCTAAAGCCCTGAGGCGCTGGTCGATCTCCTGGTATCCCCGGTCGATCTGTTCTATGTTTTGTATAACGCTTTTCCCTTCAGCACTCAGCGCTGCGATCAACAACGAAACGCCCGCCCTGATATCAGGACTGCTCATCGTGATACCCCTTAGTTTTTGTTCCCTTTCCAGCCCGATCACGGCGGCGCGATGTGGGTCACAGAGAATGATCCTTGCGCCCATGTCGATCAGTTTGTCTACAAAGAACAACCTGCTCTCAAACATCTTCTGGTGGATCAGAACGCTGCCCCTCGCCTGTGTGGCCACCACCAGGACAATGCTCAGCAGGTCCGGGGTAAAACCAGGCCAGGGATGGTCGTAGATGGTAAGTACGGATCCGTCGATAAAGGTCTGGATCTCGTACATTTCCTGCTCGGGGATAAAAATATCATCGCCCCTGAATTCAAGCTCTATACCCAACTGCCTGAATTTATCAGGGATCACGCCCAGCATATCGATACGACAGTTTTTGATGGTGATCTCGCTTTGTGTCATGGCGGCAAGGCCAATGAAGGAGCCGATCTCGATCATGTCCGGCAACATAGTATGCGTGGTGCCGGAAAGGCTTTCCACCCCGTCAATGTGCAGCATGTTGGATGCGATACCACTGATCTTTGCGCCCATTCGGTTCAGCATGGCGCAGAGTTGTTGTATATAGGGTTCACACGCGGCGTTGTATATCGTTGTTCTTCCGCTGGCCATGACCGCGGCCAGGATAATGTTCGCCGTGCCGGTTACAGAAGGTTCATCAAGCAGGAGAAATGTGCCCTTCAGTTCTTTGGACGTCAGGTGGAAGAAACCGTCTTCGGGGTGATAAGTGAAGTCAACACCCATTTTTTCGAATCCAATGATATGGGTATCCAGTCTTCTCCTGCCGATCTTGTCGCCACCGGGTTTGGGTATGTAAGCCCGTCTGAACCTCGATAGCAGGGGGCCTGCCGTCATCACCGCGCCCCGCAGACGTCCGCTTTTCTGGCGGAAATCCTCACTGTGGAGATAGTCCATGTTGATATCGTCTGCCTTGAAAATGCAGGTATCCCGCGAAACACGTGTAGTCTTCACGCCCATGTCACCGAGGAGTTCGATCAGCAGGTTGACATCGAGGATATCAGGAATGTTCCGGATCTCAACCGGCTCGGGCGTAAGCAATACAGCGCAAATGATCTGCAGGGCTTCGTTCTTGGCACCCTGGGGTACAATTTCGCCCTTCAGTTTTTTACCACCGTTAACTTCAAATGAGAACATGGAAATGCAAAAAGTTTATTTAAACCGTTTCTTGTTGAACTTCTGTTGCGGGCCGCGGTTTTTGTTCTGGCCCTGCCTGTTGTTGCCGCCCTGGCCACCGCCGCCGCTGTTACGGTTATCCCTGAAGTTTCCGCCTTTGCTGCGCTTTACAAACCTGTCGTCACGCTCGCGCTCACGGAACATCTTTACAAAAGGGGTATTGGTGAAATCCAGCTGGCCATGGGTGATGCTGTTCAACTCCCCGCGGATCTGCTCATCGTGCGCCATTTCCTTGTGCCAATTGCCGTAGGCGAGTTTCATGTAGTACGCCACTGCATTGGCAAAGCCGGCACGTTTATCCGGGTTTTCTTCCTTCAGTGCCTTATCGATCACCAGTTCGAGGTTTTTGCCCAGATGGGTGAATTTCGGGTAGCGCTTAGGGTAAGGAAGCGGCGCGGGTTTTGCCTGCAGCTTCTCCCGGGTAGGGATCGGATAGGGGCTTTTGACATCCAGTTTGAAGTCCGACATTAAAAACAGGTGATCCCACAGTTTATGCCTGAAATCCTCCACATTTTTAAGATGCGGGTTAAGAAATCCCATCAGTTCGATCACGTTGGCGACATTTGCCTGCCTCAGTTCGGGGTCCTCAATGGTTACGATGTGGTCGATCATTTTTTGAATATGGCGGCCATATTCCTTCATCACCAGGTGGTTGCGTGATGTATTATATTCCATAGAACTCATATTGGGCAAATATATCCATTTTAATTTGAGAATGGGATAATGCGGAACGCCGGCAGGTGGCGTTCCCGCATCCGGATCCTATGATCCGCCCAAAAGCAGTCTTTTCGTGGTCTGTTCGCCTGTATCTGCGTTTCTTACCCTGAGCCAGTAGCTGCCGGCGGGGTAGCCGGGGTTAATCATGAACTGGATCCTTTGCAGTGCGGCGGACTTGGTGGTGCGCATTTGCAGGGTCTGGCCTGAAAGATTGATAAGTTCGATGACCAGGATACCCGTCTGCGGAGAAGCAAAACTGATCATGACGTTATTGGCGGCAGGGTTGGGGTAGATGGCCGGATTCATTTCGCGGTCCTCCCCGAAGGTTAGCCCCTGGCTCCCCGTATAGGTTTCCTTAACGCCTTCCAGTTGCTTTATCCGGTAGAACACCTTTCCTTTCAGGTTCCCTTCCGGCTCATAGCTGTAATGATAATCCCTGGTACCAGTCCCCTGCGCATTGATAGTGGCCAGGGAGTTGAAATCGCGGCCGGTGCGGCTCCATTCGATCACATATTTATTCAGGGTGTTTTCGTTCTCCGTAGTCCACCGCAGATCAACCTTCCTGCTGTTCTTCTTGACGTTGAAATCACGCATGCCGGAATTTAGTACTACACTGGGGCAGAAGTAATACACTACCCTCACGGTCACCTGGCTCATTGCGGCCACGTTCAGTCCGAAATTGTCGTTCCCCGTGGTCATGAGGAAGCTGCCGTTGTTGAAATAAATATAGTCAACCGTTCCGGTGCCGAGGTACGGAACCACATTAGTGGTGGTTTGGGCGATGATCCGGGCGTTGAATACCTGGTCCGGCCCAATATGCACTGCGGTGTCCGTGTCAACGCCGGCTTGCCCAAGATCATAAGGTCCGTACAGCCTGGTGGTACTGGAGGTGGGATTGATACCCGGCCCCGTAAGTGTGGTAACCCGGGTATACACCATGTTGTATGTTACCCTTGTGGTGACGTCCCTGTTCACCAGGTCCATATCGAGTGTGGTGGTCACGATGGCAGAACTTCTAACGCAATTCAGCGTTCCAACCGACGGGCTGAACCTGTTGAAGGACAGTACAGTGTTGAACGGAAGTATGCCGGACAGGGTTTGTTCCTGTACAACTGAATCGATCGTAAAGCCGGGGGCGCATGTGGTACATTGTGCCCTTGAAGTTTGCGGGCAGATAGAAAACAGACTTACAATGCCTGCTAGCAGGTAAAGTTTTTTCATAGAACGGATTTTGGTTTGCGTACTGGATTACCGCATAAAAGTATGGGGTGAAACCGGCATTGTCAATAGTGAAAGCCCGTTTTAATCCCGTCAGCAGTGATTTTTTTTCCAGTAGTTTTGCAAGAGCTTGATTGTATGCGAATTGCGATAAATGCGCGTTTTACGGGGCAGGAAGTTACTGAAGGTTATGGACGTTTTACCAACGGACTGGTTGGGGCGATGGCAACCGCTAACCCCGCTGATGAGTATGTGATGATGCACGACAGACAGCCGCTTGAATCGTCGGTTATGCGTGCCGGTAATATCAGGTCCATCACCCGGGGGCCCGCGGCCAGGCATCCGATCCTTTGGAAGATATGGTACGATGTCAGCATGCCGGCGATGGCAGCGAAGGCAGGGGCCGATATCATTTTTTCTCCCGACGGATTCTGCTCCCTCAGTACATCCATACCGCAAATACTGGCTATTCACGATCTTGCCTTCCTCCACTTTCCTTCAGGCATCAACAGTTTATACCGCACTTATTATCGGCATTATACCCCCCAATTCATCAGGAAGGCGAAACAGATCGTCACCGTATCGGAGTTCTCAAGGGAGAACATCATCCATCATTATCCCGCCGCAAAAAACAAGATCACCGTGGTGCATAATGCGGCCGACAGGGGCTTTAGACCGGTGGAATGGAAAGAGAAGGAAATGGTCAGGGAAAAGTATACGGGAGGGCAGGAATACTTCCTTTACGTGGGCGCCATCCACCCCCGGAAGAATCTGATCAATTTGCTGAAAGGATTCTCCTGGTTCAAGAACAGGCATCGCAGCAACATGAAACTGGTGCTGGCGGGCAGGATGGCCTGGGGTAACGACGATTTTGAGAAGCAGCTGCAGTTGTATAAATACCGGAATGATGTGGTGATCACGGGCTACCTGCCGGATGAACAGATGCCGATGCTGATGGCCGCCGCCTACGCCCTGGTCTATCCATCTTACTGGGAAGGTTTTGGTCTGCCCGTACTGGAAGCGATGCAGTCCGCCGTTCCTATCATTACCTCTTCAAACAGCTCTATGCCCGAAGTGGCCGGTGATGCGGCCCTGTATAATGAACCTGCTGATGCCGAGGGCTGGGGCAGGGCCATGGGGATCATGTACAAAGACGAGAACCAGCGTGCCGGCCTGATTGAAAAGGGACTTCAAAGGTCCTGCCTTTTCAGCTGGGAAGAAAGTGCAGCCACCCTCCGCCGGGTTTTTGATCAGGCCATTTAATGGCTGTTGCCGGTTAGTTTCTTGCGAACCTCTTACCTTTGCAGCTCAATAACGGAACATGAATAAATCTACAATAACCATAGATGTTACGCTGGACAACGATAAGATCCCTGAAAAACTGAGCTGGAGTGCCACGCAGAGTTCTGCCCAGGAGCCACAGGACGCTAAAGCCATGATGCTGTCTTTCTGGGACGGCAACGAAAAGGCGGCCCTGAGGATCGATCTCTGGACAAAAGACATGATGATGGATGAAATGGCCGATTTTGTTTACCAGAACATGATGACCATGGCCGATAACTTTGAAAGGGCCACAAGGCAGGAAGGGCTGGCAAAGGACATGAAGACATTTGCCAGGGCATTCATCAAGAAATTCCAGCAGATACAGGAACAGGCTAACACAAATCCACAACCGTAGCATATGTCATTAGAGAAACAGGTCAACGACCAGCTGAAAACGGCCATGCTTGCCAAGGACGAAAAATCATTGAGGGCACTTAGGGCTATCAAAGCGGCCATTCTGCTCGCAAAAACATCCGAGGGTGGCTCAGGGGAGATAAAACCGGAAGAGGAGTTGAAAATGCTCCAGAAACTGGTAAAACAAAGGAAAGACTCAGAAGAAATATTCAGGAGCCAGAACCGGGCTGACCTGGCGGATAAAGAAGCCGAGGAGATCGCTGTGATCGAGAAGTTCCTGCCAGCCCAAATGGATGCGGGAGAACTCAGGAACGCCATTATGAAGATCATAGCAGATACAGGGGCGGCTTCACCCGCGGATATTGGCAGGGTGATGGGGGTGGCCACCAAACAACTCGCAGGCAAGGCCGACGGGAAAACAATATCTGCAATGGCCAAAGAACTCCTGACCCCACAATAAGTGTATGACCATTGATCTGATCTTTCTTTTTCTCATGCTGTCGGCCGCGATCAAGGGCTTCAAGAACGGGCTGATAGGAGCAGCATTTTCGTTTGCTGCGTTTTTTATCGGCCTTGCCGCAGCTCTTAAATTGTCCGCAATTGTGGCGGAATATTTACAGAAAAGCTTTGATAAACCAGCGGCATGGTGGCCGGTTGTGGCATTCCTGCTGGTATTTATTGTGGTGGGCTCCCTGATCAGGATGGCCGCGAGGGTACTGGAGAAAGCACTGGATTTTGCTATGTTGGGATGGGTGAATACGCTGGGTGGATTTCTGATCTATGCCATCCTGTACACGCTCGTTTTCAGTGTTGCAATTTTTTATTACGATCAGATCAGGCATATTTCCGAAGCCACTAAGGCAGAATCAAAGGTTTATGCATATATTGAACCCTGGGGTGAATGGACCATGCGGTCTTTAGGTTATATCATTCCACAGTTCAAAGACGTATTTGCGGACATGCAGGAGTTTTTTCAACGGGTAGGTGAAGGCCTGAAGAAATGATAATGGCCCTGTTTTCTCTATGTCGCAATAAAAAATTATTTTAGCATTTAAGGCAGATTATTGTGGTTTACCAGATCAAACAGACAGGCAAATTCAAGTACATTGAGGAGGGCGAGGGAGAACCGCTTGTTCTTCTGCATGGCCTTTTTGGTGCACTGAGCAATTTTCAGGATCTGATCAGCCATTTTTCTACCCAGAACAAGGTGATCGTGCCCATGCTGCCTTTGTTTGAGCTGGACCTGCTACATACCTCCGTGGGCGGACTGGCTAAATTCGTCAACAAATTCATCGAGGCAAAAGACTTACGGAATATAAACCTCCTGGGTAATTCATTGGGAGGGCATGTGGCCCTGGTGCATGTCCTTCGCCATCCGGAGAGAATTAAGTCCCTTATCCTTACAGGCAGTTCGGGCCTGTTTGAGAATGGGATGGGCGATACATACCCGAAGAGAGGGGATTATGAGTATATAAGGAAGAAAACCGAACTGACTTTTTACGATCCCAATACAGCGAGCAAGGAGCTGGTGGATGAAGTGTATGAGATCGTCAACAACAGGATCAAAGCCATCAAGATCATCGCGCTGGCTAAAAGCGCCATCAGAAATAACCTGGGTGAGGAAATTACCAAGGTGAAACAACCAACTTTGCTGATCTGGGGTAACAACGATACCATAACACCGCCATTCGTGGCAAGGGAATTCAACAGGCTGATCCCTAACAGTGAGCTCCATTTTATTGATCAAT
>Ga0315901_10004937_pt1 | contig 16442 bp, 19 predicted proteins | sample LakEriMetagenome_10_FD_203761 | JGI IMG/M metagenome (GOLD analysis project Ga0315901, IMG submission 203761) | Freshwater fungal communities from buoy surface, Lake Erie, Ohio, United States - Buoy 2 MA116 | ecosystem: Environmental > Aquatic > Freshwater > Lake | place: USA: Lake Erie, Ohio...
GCGGCAGCGGGCCGGTGTCGGCGGTGCCGAACGACAACTCGTCGCTCGGATCGCTCATCTCCCGCGTCAGGTCGTCGCCGAACAGCGGAGGCCCGAAATCGTCGTCGTCGTCACGACGACCCCGACGCCAGACATCATCGCTCATGAGGGTTCCCCCGTTTCTCGCTGCTCGACCATGGTGGCACGTCGCGGCAGGTCAGGACGTGCACGCTGCGTGAGATCGCGATCGTCGCGCACACCGCGATCACCACGGACGCTGCGATCGACTGCCATCGGCACGCGTGCCGTCAGACCTCGAGCAGTTCCTGTTCCTTGCGTGCCAACGCCTTGTCGATCATCTCGACGTGGTCGTGGGTGATCTTCTCGAGCTCCTTCTCAGCACGCTCGAGCTGGTCGGCGGAGATCTCCGCCGCCTTCTCCGCGGCCTCCAGGTGCTTGCGTGCGTCACGACGGATGTTCCGCACGGCGACACGGCCGTCCTCGGCCATGTTCTTCACGATCTTGACGTACTCCTTGCGGCGCTGCTCGGTGAGCGCCGGGAAGTTGAGCCGGATGACGACGCCGTCGTTGGAGGGGTTGATGCCGAGGTCGCTGTCGCGGATGGCCTTCTCGACGGCGGCCAGCGTGGCCCGGTCGTGGGGCTTGACCACCAGCTGCCGGGCCTCGGGCACCTGGAACCCGGCCAACTGCTGCAGCGGCACCATCGTGCCGTAGTACTCGACCTGGAGCCGTTCGACCAGCGCGGGGGTGGCTCGGCCCGTGCGCACGGTGGTGAACTGCGTCTGCACGTGCTCGACGGCCTTCTCCATCTTCTCGATGGCTTCGAGGAGCGTCTCTTCGGTCACCGGCACAGGTTACCGACGATGTGCACGCTGCGTGGCCATCGGACCTGGGCGCGACGCCGGGAATCGGGTCGACGCGATGTCGACGCGATGTCGACGCGATGTCGACGCGATGTCGGCGCGGTGGTCCGCGGTGGTCCGCGGTGGTCCGCGGTGGTCGGCAGGGTGTCAGCGCGGATCGGTGAGCGGCGGGTCGTCGTGTCGACGACGGCGCATCTGCGGCGCTGCGCTGTGGATGATCGTGCCCACCTGCTCGCCCCCGAGGATCGCCTGCAGCGCACCCGGCGACGACATGTCGAACACCACGATCGGGATGTCGTTGTCGCGGCAGAACGCGATGGCCGTGGCATCCATGACCTTCAGGTCCTCGGTCATCACGTCCATGTAGTCGATCTGGTCGTACTTCGTCGCGGTGGGGTCGCGGCGAGGGTCGGCGCTGTACACGCCGTCGACACCCGAGTGCGTGCCCTTCAGCAGCGCGTCGGCGTCCATCTCGGCCGCCCGCAGGGCCGCGGCGGTGTCCGTGGTGAAGAACGGGTTGCCGGTGCCGGCGGCGAAGATCACCACCCGCCCCTTCTCGAGGTGCCGCATCGCCCGCCGCCGGATGTACGGCTCGGCGATGCGCGGCATCTCGATCGCGCTCAGCACCCGTGTGCTCTGCCCGAGGCGCTCCAGGGAGTCCTGGAGCGCCAGGGCGTTCATCACGGTGCCGAGCATGCCGATGTGGTCGCTCTGGGTGGCGTCCATGCCGGACATCGCACCCGTGCGACCACGCCAGAAGTTGCCGCCGCCGACGACCACGGAGACATCGACGCCCATCTCGCGGACGGCGATGATCTCACGTGCCGTGTGGTCGAGCGTGGGGCCGTCGAGCCCCGACCCCGATGCGCCGGCGAGCGCCTCGCCCGACGGCTTGAAGACGATCCGCTGCCATCGGGGCGAGGTCATCGGGATCAGCCGATCTCGACCTGCGCGTAGCGCACGATCGATGCTGAGCCGATCAGCTGGGTGATCGACTGCTTGTCGTCCTTGGCATAGGGCTGGTCGAGCAGCGCGACGTCCTTGAAGAACCCGTTCATCCGGCCCTCGATGATCTTGGGGAGCGCGGCTTCGGGCTTGCCCTCGTTGCGGCTGATCGTCTCGAGCGTCTGACGCTCGTGCTCGAGCACGTCGGCCGGGATGTCGTTGCGGCTCAGGTACTTCGGACGGGCGAACCCGACGTGGACCGCCACGTCGTGGGCGAGCTCCTGCGAGGCACCGCTCAGCTCGACGAGCACGCCGTTCACACCGCGGCCTCCCTGCACGTGCAGGTAGCTGTCGAGCACGTTGCCCGCCGCGGCCTCGAAGCGCACGACCTCACCGAGCTCGATCTTCTCCTTGAGCGTGATCTTCATGTCCTCGAGCTCGGCGGTGCGCTCGGCGACGGCATCGACGCCCTTGGCGGCGACGAGCTTCGCGAGCTCGTCGGCCTCACCCTTGAAGCGATCGCTCGACGCGACGAAGTCGGTCTCGCACTTGAGCTTCACGATCACGCCGACGTTGCCGTCGACGAGCAGCGACACGACACCCTGGGTGTTCTCGCGGTCGTCACGCTTCGCGCTCGCGGCGAGGCCCTTCTCGCGGAGCCACTGCTTCGCGGCCTCCATGTCGCCGTCGTTGGCCTCGAGGGCCTTCTTGGCGTCCATCATGCCGGCGCCGGTTGCCTGGCGCAGCGCCTGCACGTCCTTCGCGGTGAATGCCATGGTGGTTCAGCTCTCCTGGCTGGTCTCGGCGCCCTCGTCGGGCGCGTCGGGGGCGGTCTTGGCAGCAGCGAGGCGGGCCTCGCGCTCGGCCTGGGCGGCGGCGGCCTGGCGGCGGGCGTCGGCCTGGGCGGCGGCGAACGCAGCCTCCTCCTCGACGGAGCGCTTCGGCTGCGGGGCGGCCTGCGGGTTGCGCTTGCCCTGGATGAAGCGGCCCTCCTCGATCGCCTCGGCGATGACGCGGGCCATGAGCGCGTTGGCGCGGATGGCGTCGTCGTTGCCGGGGATCGGGAACTGCACGACGTCGGGGTCGACGTTGGTGTCGACGACGGCGATCACCGGGATGCCGAGCTTGTTGGCCTCGGTGACGGCGATGTGCTCCTTCTTGGTGTCCAGCACGAACACGGCGTCGGGACGCTTGTTCATGCCGCGGATGCCACCCAGGTTCTTCTGGAGCTTCTCGAGCTCACGGGTGAGGAGGAGTGCCTCCTTCTTCGGCATGGCGTCGAACTCGCCCGACACGCGCATGCGCTCGTACTCCTGCATCTTCGCCACGCGCTTCGCGATGGTCTCGAAGTTGGTGAGCATGCCGCCGAGCCAGCGCTCGTTGACGTAGGGCATGCCGACCTGGTCGGCGTGGTTGCGCACCGGGTCCTGCGCCTGCTTCTTGGTGCCGATGAAGAGCACCGTGCCGCCCTTGGCCGACAGGTCGCGCACGAAGTGGTACGCGGCTTCGACACGGGTGAGCGTCTGCTCGAGATCGATGATGTAGATGCCGTTGCGCTCACCGAAGATGAATCGCTTCATCTTCGGGTTCCACCGGCGGGTCTGGTGCCCGAAGTGCACACCCGCTTCCAGCATCTGTCGCATGGTGACGACGGCCATGGTTGCTCCTCTCCGCGGTTGGCTGCACACGAGTCCCGTGCACCTCCCTGCCGCCGTGGCGGACCAGGTGGCGACCGCAGAAGGGCCGTGCGATTCGGATGTGATCCACCGGTGGTCCCGCCACGGGCGTGGCGGCCGGCGAACCGACCGGGCATCCTACCGGCGGGCGCCCTGGTTGGCACAGACGAGTCGCGGTGGGCCGACCGCCCGTCTCGGGGTGCCGTCGACGGGCACGAGCCGGGTCGGGAACCGCCACCGTCCGAGCAGCGGGGTGGGGTCGACCGGGTCGTCGCCGTCGCGCAGCCCCAGGTGGAAGCGATCCGTCGTCGTGCCGATGCGCCGGCCGGCCACGACGCGATCACCGAGCGCGACGGCGAGCGAGGCCAGATGGCCGTACGAGGCGCGGCGACCGTCGGCGTGGGCCACCACCACCCACCGGATGCGGGCCACGGTGCCGGCGAAGACCACCTCCCCGGCGGCGACGGCGACCACGGTCTGGCCCGGCCGGGGTCCGTACTCGATGCCACGGTTGCCGGCGCAGTACCGGCAGGGTGGCATCCGGAACGGATCGGTGACGGGGGCCACGAGCGGCGGCACGAGACAGCGCGCCGGCACCCGCGGCGGGGTGGCCGACGGGGTGGGCGACGGGGTGGGCGACGGGGTGGGAGCGGCGACGACGGCACCGGGCGTCAGGGCGAGGACGGCGATCGGGGCGACGAGGGACGCCACGATGACCGCGACCAGGGACGCGACCAGGGACGCGACCAGGGACGCGACCAGGGGTGGGGCCAGGGGTGCGGCCAGGGGTGCGGCCAGGGGCGAGCGCTCGCGGGCGGGGGCAGGGTGGTCGGGCACGGGCGACCTCCGGAGGACGGGCAGCGACGCTGCCGCTGACGTGGGGGGACGCCAGATGACGTCGATCGACCGAGCGCGCCGGCCGGGCGAGGGCGGTCAGGAGACCGCGGTCAGGAGATGCCGGAGGCGGCCAGGCGGGCGCGCAGGTGGAGCACCGCCTTGGTGTGGATCTGCGAGACGCGGCTCTCGGTGACCCCGAGGACCGAGCCGATCTCGGCGAGGGTGAGGCCCTCGTCGTAGTACAGCGACATGACGAGCTTCTCCCGCTCGGGCAGGCGCCGCACCTCCTGGCGCACCAGGCGACGCACCTCGCTCTCCTCCACCACCGCCGAGGGCGAGTCGGGCGTCTCGCCCGCGAGGGAACGCGGTTCCGCGCCGGCCACGAGGGCCCGGTCGAGCGGACCCACCGTCGTCGACGCGATCGCCACGAGCCACTTCTGGAACTCCGTGGCACTGATCTTCAGGTGGCCGGCGATCTCCTCGTCGGTGGGCGCCCGTCCGAACTTGGCCTCCAGCTCGCTGAACGCGGCCTCGACCTCGCGGGCGCGGCTGCGGACCGACCGCGGCACCCAGTCGAGTGAGCGGAGGCCGTCGAACACCGCGCCGCGGATGCGCGGGACGGCGAAGGTCTCGAACTTCACGCCGCGCTCGGGGTCGAAGCGCTCGACGGCGTCGATCAGGCCGAACACGCCGGCGCTCACCAGGTCGCCGGAGTCGACGCTGCTGGGCAGGCCGGCACCGACGCGGCCCGCCACGAACTTCACGAGCGGCGAGTAGTGCTCGATGATGCGGTCACGGGCGACCTGGTCGCGCGACTCGAACCACTTCTCCCACCAGTGCGAGATGTCGACAGGCGCGCTCATGCTCGGGGGTGGGCCTCCGCATAGACCGAACGCAGGCGTTCGTTGCTCACGTGCGTGTACCGCTGCGTGGTCGCGACGTCCGCGTGTCCGAGGAACTCCTGCACGATCCGTAAGTCTGCCCCACCGTCGAGCAGATGCGTCGCGAAGGTGTGGCGAAGCGCGTGCGGGTGCGTGGGCGTGGCGGACCGGCGGTCGAGGATCCGGCGAACGTCGCGGGGCGTGAGTCGGCGCCCGCGCTCGTTGCCGAACAGCGCGGCCGCTGCCCCGTGGTCGCCGTCGGGCACCACCTCGTGGCGGACGCCGATCCAGGCACGCAGCGCCTCGACGGCCGACTCCGACAGCGGGACGACCCGCTCCTTCGCTCCCTTGCCGAGCACGGTGATCGAGTCGCGCACGACCGAGCCGCCACGCGACGTGACGTCGACGACGTCGAGCGAACACAGCTCGCTCACCCGCACCCCGCTGCCGTACAGCACCTCGAGGACGGCGTCGTCGCGGAGGCGACGCCAGTGCGGCTCGTCCTCTTCGGCGGGCCCGTCGAGGAGTTGGGTGAGCTCGCCTCCGTTCAGCACGCGGGGCAGGCGGGCCTCGCCGGCCGGGGCGCGCAACGAGGTGCTCGGGTCGAGGGCGATCACCCCCGAGCGGTGCAGCCAGCGGAAGTACTTGCGGACCGCCGCCACCTTGCGGGCGATCGTGCGCTTCGCGTACCGGCGCTGCGCGAGGAAGGCCACCCAGCGGCGCAGGAGCAGCCGCTCGACCCGCACCGGATCGGTGATCCCGCCACGCTCGGCCCACCTCGCGAAGTCCGCGACATCGGCGCCGTAGGCCGCGACCGTGTGCTCGGACGAGGCGGTCAGCGAGGTGACGAACGCGTCCAGCCGCCAGGCCGCGTGGACGTCGGCGCGTCGCACCACGTCCCGGGCTGGCTGAGGCTCGTCGACGAGGGCCCGCCCGTGGGCCCCGTCCGCTCCGGTCGTCACCCGACGCACAGTATTCGCTCACGAACATGGGAAGGGTGACCCCACCGCCTCGAACCACCCGTCCACCTGCGCCAGCCAACCACCCTGCTCGAGCCGGGCGAGCGACATCGCGGCGTCGAGCACGTCGAGTCCGAGCGCGTCGGCCACGTCGCCGAGCGTGCTCGCCCGCGCCGCGCACACCCGGTACGCAGTGACGTCACTCGGACGGGGCGGCACGCGACCGTCGAACGGGGTGGTCGTGCACGCAGCGGCCCGGGTGTGGTCGAGGCCGAGCGCGACCATCACGTCGTCGACGTCGATCGCCGGGGCGGACCCGTCACGCAGCAACGCGTTCACCCCGAGCGCGGCGCGGCTGAGCGCGCTCCCGGGCACGGCCATCACCGGGACGCCGCGCTCGGCGGCCATCTGCGCCGTGATGAGCGAGCCGCCGCGCTCGCGGCTCTCGACCACGACCACCACCTCCGACAGCGACGCGACGAGGCGGTTGCGCTGCGGGAAGCGGTACGCGAGCGGCTCGCTGCCCGGCGGCCACTCGCTGAGCAGCAGCCCCTCGGCGGCCACGCGGCGCCACAGGTCGCCGTGCTGACGCGGGTACACCACGTCGTGCCCGGACGCGACCACCGCGACCGGCCGACCCGGCGCGCCCTCGACGACGGCCTCGAGCACCCCGGCGTGGGCCTGGCCGTCGATGCCGAGCGCGAGCCCGCTCACCACGTGCACGCCGTGCGCGGCGAGCCCGCGACCGAACGAGCGGGCGAGATGGCGGCCCGCCCCCGTGGCGTTGCGCGTGCCGACCACCGCCACACGACGGCCGTCGAGCAACGACCGGTCGCCCTGGGAGAACAGCACCGGCGGCGGTTGTGGATCGAGCGCCAGCAGCGGCGGGTGGGTGCGGTCGCCGAGCACGCTCACCTCCACCGCGAGCGCCGCGCAGTCGTCCCACACCCGTGCCGGGTCGCGCCGGCGGGCGCTGCGCGACCACACCGACCGCACACGCTCGTCGTCGAGCAGCCGGGCGACGACCCCGCCGGGGTCGGGTGCCGCCCGGCCCGAGGCGATCTCGAAGGCCTCGGCCGGGCGGTGGTGGCGCAGCAGCGCCGAGAGCCGTTGCCAGGTCATCAGCTCGAAGCCGGCGAGCGCTGCAGCGTAGGCCTGCTGCGGGAGCGCGCTCACGCGACCCGCACCCGCGCCGAGGCGCCGAACACCACCCGCAGCTGGAGCGCCGCCGTGACCACCGCTGCGTCCACCACCGGCGACGGCGACCCGCCGGCCGCGGCGTCGCGGAGGTCGGCCATGGTGCGCGCCACCCGTCGCACCCGGTGCAGACCACGGCCGGTGAGGCGACCGGCCTCGAACTCGCGGCGCACAAGCGACTCGGCGGCGTGGTCGAGCGGCGCGACCTCGTCGAGCTGGTCGGCGGTGAGCGCGGCGTTCAGCCGGCCCGACCGCCGCTCGGCCAGCGCCCGTGCGGCGAGCACCCGCTCGCGCACGACCGCCGTCGGTTCACCCAGCTCGCGCCCGAGCAGGTCGTCGACCCGAGCGGCGCTCACGCTCACACGCAGGTCGAAGCGGTCGAGGAACGGCCCGCTGAGGCGGCGCAGGTACTTCGCCTTCGCCGCCTGGTCGCACTCGCACTCCCCCGGCGCCGCCCCGCCGCACGGGCACGGGTTGGTGGCCGCCACCATCTGGAACCGGGCCGGCAGCGTGGCCGTCGCGCCGGCACGCGACACCCGCACCACGCCCTCCTCGATCGGCTGGCGCAGCGCGTCCAGGACGTGCGCGGGGAACTCACCCAGCTCGTCGAGGAACAGCACGCCCCCGTGCGCGAGCGACGCCTCGCCGGGGCGCAGCGTGGTGGAGCCACCGCCGACGATCGCGATCATCGAGCTGGAGTGGTGCGGCGCTCGGAACACCGGACGACGGATCACCCCACCACCGAGGATCGGCACCCCGGCGGCGGAGTGCACCATCGTGGCCTCCAGCGCGGCGACCGCGTCGAGGCCCGGCAGCAGGCCGGGCAGTCGCTGGGCGAGCATGGTCTTGCCGGCACCGGGTGGCCCGACGAGCAGCAGGTGATGGCCACCGGCCGCCGCGATCTCCAGCGCGAGGCGGGCGTCGGGCTGGCCGCGGACGTCGGCGAGGTCGGGCACGCGCAGCTCGTCGTGCGGCGCGCCGGGGGCGGGCGGGTCGGGCCACGGCGCGCCCGCCAGGGCCATGACGACCTCGGCCAGCGTGCTCGCGCAGCGCACCTCCACGGCACCGATCGCCGTGGCCTGCTCGTACGCGTCGGCCGGCACCACGGCGATGCGGTCGCGTTGGCACGCGACCATCGGCGCCACCCCGGGCAGGCCGCGCAGCGTGCCGTCGAGGCCGAGTTCTCCCACGAAGGCGTAGCGCTCGACCGCGTCGGCGGGCAGTTGGTCGTCGGCGACGAGCAGGGCGATCGCGATCGCGAGGTCGAGGCCGGCCCCGTGCTTGCGGAGCCCGCTCGGGGCGAGGTTGACGGTGATCCGGCGGTTGGGCCAGCTGAGCCCGCTCGACAGCACGGCGGCGCGGACCCGATCGCGCGACTCGCGGCAGGACGTGTCGGGCGAGCCGACGATCTGGAACCCGGGCACGCCGATGCCGGCGTGCACCTCGACGGTGACGGGTTGACCGGTGACGCCGAGCAGCGTCGCCGACGGGACCGAGGCGGTCATCGGACCTCCTGTGCCGGCCGGGCGGGTGCGCGCGGCGGGCGGCGTGGCGGCACGAGAACACCGGTGCGGACCACCGGCGGCGCGCCGAGACGGGCGGGAGGACGGGACGAGACGATCCCGACGACGTGCGGCGGAACCTATCGCCGCGGCGACGTTCCGCAACCCGTTCCGCAACCCGTTCCGCAACCCGTTCCGCAACCCGTTCCGCAACCCGTTCCGCAACCCGTGCGGCCGACCGGTACGGTGCCGCCCATGAGCGCCCTCGGCCGGTACCCGATCTTCCAGCACGCCTACGTCGTCGCCGACATCGAGGAGGCCGTGGTGCGATGGTCGGAGGTGTTCGGCGCGGGACCGTTCGTGATCGTCGCCCACCATCGAACCGACTGGTTCGAGTACCGCGGCACACCGCAGGAGGCCGACGTCAGCTACGCGTTCGGCTACCTCGGCGACCTCCAGATCCAGTTCGTCCAGCAGCACGACGACACGCCGTCCATCTACCGCGAGATGTACGGCCCGGGCGAGGAGGGCCCGCACCACGTCGGGCTGCTCGTGCACGACTACGCCGCCGAACGCCGGCGCCTGGTCGATCTCGGGTTCGAGGTCGCCTGCGAGCTGCGCCACGGCGCCGTCGAGGCGGGCTACTTCGACACCAGGTCGCTGACCGGGGGCTTCACCGAACTGCACACCGACCCGCCGCTCACGCTGCAGTCGTTCGCGCTGCAGCGGCGGGCGCACCAGCTGCACCGCCCGGGCGACGACCCGGTGCTGCAGCGCCGCTGATCCGCCGGCCCGCTCGGCCATCGGCGATCCGTGCAGCCGCTCCGCCGCGGCGGACTCCCCCGGCGGGCGCAGTGGGTGTGCCGCCACCGGCCGGGGTGCAGCTGGGAGAATGGCGGCATGGCTCCCCCCGACCACGCCGTTCGCGCGCGCACGCCGCTGCGGAGGTTCGCGGGGCTCGCGGTCATCGGGGCGACGGCAGCACTCGGCACCGGGATCGTGACCGCCTGCAGTGAGGAGCCGCTCCGCACCGAGGCGGGCTACTGCGACCGGGTGCGGGCGGAGCTCACGTCGCTCGTCGGTCCGGTGGTCGCGTCGGGCGCTGACGTGGACGCGCTGCTCGACACGTACCGGTCGATCGCGAACGTGGCGCCGGCCGCGGTGCAACCCGAGTGGGAGCGGGTGGTGGAGGTGCTGGAGACGGTGTCCACCGTGGTGCCGAGCGACCCGGCATCGCTCGCGGCCGCGAACGAGGCGGCACTGGCCGGCCAGCCTGCGTACGGCGCGATCCAGCGCTACACGCAGGTGACGTGCGAGGTGGCGATCGGCACCCCGCCGACGCCGACGAACCCGGTGACGGCCACGACGCTGCCGCCCACCACGACCGCGCCCGACGGCGACGGCTGACGGACCGCGGCTGACCGACGGACGGTGACCGACGGACGGCAGGGCCGCCCGTGGATCAGCGCTGGTTCAGCGGATCTCGCCGCGCTTGACGATCACCTTGTCGACGAGGCCGTACTCCTTGGCCTCCTCGGCGGTGAACCAGCGGTCGCGCTCGGCGTCGGCCTGGATCTTCTCGACCGTCTGACCGGTGTGGAACGCAGTGAGCTCGGCCATGCGGCGCTTGGTGTAGACGAGCTGCTCGGCCTGGATCGCGATGTCGGCCGCCTGACCGCGCAGACCGGCGAGCGGCTGGTGCATCATCACCCGGGCGTTGGGCAGCGTGTAGCGCTTCCCGGCAGCACCGGCGGTGAGGAGGAACTGACCCATGCTGGCCGCCATGCCCATGCACACGGTCGCGACGTCGCAGCTCACGAACTGCATCGTGTCGTAAATCGCCATGCCGGCGTACACCGACCCGCCCGGGCTGTTGATGTACAGCCAGATGTCGGCGTTGGGGTCCTCGCCCTCGAGGTAGAGCAGCTGGGCGCAGAGCGCGTTGGCGATCTCGTCGTTGACGTCGGTGCCGAGCATGACCACCCGGTTCTTCAGCAGCCGGTTGAAGACGTCGGAGCGGGGGTCGAAGCCCTGGTCGAGCGCGAACGGCACATCGGTCGGTGACATGGCGACAGGCTACCGTGCCCTCGGGGCCACACCGCCGGACGCTCGCTCCCACGAGCGGCACCGGTCCGGCCCGATCCGAGCGACGAATGACCGACGACCCCACCGCCTCCGCCACGACCGAGCCCGCCACGACCGAGCCCGGCACGACCGGGTTCCGGGCGAACGTCGACGAGCTGGTGGCGAACAACCTCCGCTACCACGAGTCCTTCGGTGACGGCCCGCTCGACGTGCGCCCGCGACGCAAGCTGGCGATCGTGGCCTGCATGGACAGCCGCATGGACATCTTCGACATGCTCGGCCTGGCCCACGGCGAGGCGCACATCATCCGCAACGCGGGTGGCGTGGTGACCGACGACGTGATCCGATCGCTCGTGCTGTCGCAGCGCCGCCTCGGCACAGAGGAGATCATCCTCATCCACCACACGAACTGTGGGCTCGAGGGCGTGAGCGTCGACGAGTTCAAGAAGGAACTCGAGGACGAGGTCGGCATCCGCCCGTGGTGGGCACTCGAGGCGTTCACCGACCCCGACGCCGACGTCCGCCAGAGCATCAAGCGCCTCCAGCTCAGCCCGTTCGTGAAGTACAAGGACCACATCAGCGGCTTCGTCTACGACGTCCACACCGGCCTGTTGAACCCCGTGCTCTGACCGGCGACCGTCCGGTCGAGCCAGCCGGCGACGCGAATCGACGACCGCGGGAGGCCACCCACCGGCACGTCTGCCGGGCGCCAGAGCGAGGTTCTGGGTGCCAGCGCGCGCCGCTGACCGGCACCGGTCAAGTGTCCGTGGCGCCCAGGAATTCGGCCTCCGGGTCCTGGGTGCCGGCACCCAGATCCCACCTGCAGCGACGTCCGGGCGTGGCACCCAAGACGTCAGCCCTCGCCTCACGACCATGCCACAGACCGCCGGCTCCTTGCGTCGTTGTTCTGCGCTCTCCGCCGAGGACACCGAGGTAGCGCCGAGCGGCAGCGATGCGCTACCTGCGGTGCTCGGCTCGTGAACGGCTGGCTGGCCGTCATGGGCTCCGATTGCTCTCAACCGTGCCATCACGGCCAAGGCCGCGGGCGCCCGATGACGTGAGAGCATTGACCACATGGAGAACGCGCCGGAGTCGGATTGGAACAGGCGCTACGAGGAGTCCATTCGCAAGGAGCAGGAAGCGGCCCCACCGAGGTCATCGACGTTCCGGCTCTGTCGACATGTCCGGCTCCGGACCTCGGCCGCTGGGCCATGACCTTCGGGATGTCGGTCGAAGGTTCGAAGGTCCGAGCCGCGCCCAGCGGGATCACGTTCGAACACGACCCGCCAATGGCGGCGCCCCCGGTGGGCGTCGTCGCGGCTCGGGATCGGAGTGAAGTGCGGCGAGCCGCCGATCGCGCGTTCAGGCCGTTCAGATGGCGACGTTGCGTTGTGTGAACACGTCGCGCACGGTGTTGAGCGCGGTTTGGGTGCGGGGGAAGCCGGCGACGACGGCGACGTGCTCGATCGTCGCGACGATCTCGGCGGGGGTGACGCCGGCGTTGAGCGCGATGTGCGTCTGCAACGTGAGGTTGGTCTCTGCTCCGCCGATGGCGGTGGCTGCGGCGATGGAGATCAGGGTCCGGTCGCGTAGTCCGAGGGTCGGATCCTGGTAGACGTCACCCCAGATCTGTTCGTAGATGCGCCGGGCGGTGTTCGGTGCCAGGGTTCCGATGGACGCGTCGATGAGGTCGGGGATGCCGGGGGCGGCTGCGTCCATGGCGGCTCTGCCGATGGTGAGGTTCGGGTGGTCCGTCATCGGTGTTCCTTCTGGGTCGTGGTGCGGCGGAGTTCGAGTGCCTCACCGGCGGGTCGTCCGGCGACGAGTGTTCGGAGCACGTCGATCGTCGCAGTGAGCTTGCGGGGTGGGATGACGGCGTCGAGGAGATCGTGGAGTTGTGCCTCGGCGGCCGTGACGTGGGCGGCGGCTGTGCGGCCCGCGGTGGTGAGGGTGAGGGTGACTCGGCGGCGGTCGGCGGGATCGTCGACGCGTTCGACCAGGCCGGCGCGCACGAGGCCGTCGACGAGGCGGCTGGGTGAGCCTGATTCGCACACGAGAAGCCGTCCGAGGTCGAGCAGGGCGAGCGGTCCGCGTTCGGCGATGACTTGCAGCGCCTCCGCTTGTGATGGGGTGAGGCCGTGTGGTCGCAGCGCGTCGGCGAAGATGCGGTTGCCTTCGCGTTGCGCGCCGAGGATCAGGTAGCGGAGTTCTTCGGCGGGGTTCATCGCAGGGTCGGGTCCGAGCTCTCAGGAATCGGTTCCGAGGTGGTGACATCGCGGTCGACGAAGTCGGCGATCGTCTGTGCGTACAGGGTGGGATGGGTGAAGCGGAACATGTGCCCGGTCGCAGGCAGCACGACCTCGCGGGAACCGGCGATGCCGCGCAGCATGTCGTGCGCGGCTTCGGGGCCGACGAGCTTGTCGTCCTCGGGGGTGATCAACAGGGTCGGCACGTTCACCGCGCCGAGCCGGTCGCGGACGTCGAAGTGGGTCACCGAGGTGACGCGTGCGGTGTAGGAGCTTTGCGGGGTGTTCTCCACGAACAACCGCCGATAGTCGGCCTGGGTGTGGGGCACCTCCGCCGTGGCGTCGAACTTCGACGACAACTGAAAGGCGTGGAACCGCAACGTCCCCTGCCGGTACAACGGGCCATTCGCGAACCGTGACGCGCTCGCCGCGATCGCCTTCCACGCCGGCAACGGGTTCGACGCGAACCCGCCCGACAGCACCAGACCGGCCAGACCTCGCTGTCGGCGCACGGCCAAGGTGAGGCTGATCACCGCGCCATAGGAATCACCGGCCAGGACGTAGCGATCGAGATCGGACACCTGCTCGGCGAGGAAGTCCGCGTACTGCTCCACATCGGCAAGACCCTCCGGCAGGCGCATCGTCCGCACCGGCCGACCGTGCAACGGGGTCAGCGTCTCGAGCGCCCACGGCGCACCGGAGAAGCACGGAACCGTGACCAACGTCGGCCCTTTCTGTGTCGCATCATTCAATGTCATGTCATTTATTGTACCCGAACTTGCTCCTGCCGATGTACCGCGGCGTGAACTCATCGCAACGCCACAGGGCGACGGACGCGGCCGCGCGCCCCGAACCAGGCACTTGACACAAACAGGGATCGGTAGGGACGCGTGACGCAACAGCACTCGCCGCACAGATCGACTCATCTGCGCTCCCCCGAACGCCGGGTCGCGGCACCGAGGGCAACCGGCAGAGGCTTCCGAGAGCGCTGGTGTATCGTTGGTGTATGAGTCGCACAAACATCGACATCGATGACGAGCTCTGTCAGCGTGTGATGGACCGCTACCACCTGGCGACCAAGCGTGAAGCGGTCAACATGGCGTTGCGACACCTGGCCGGAGAACCGCTCGGCCTGGACGAGGCTCGAGCGCTGAAGGGGTCGGGCTGGGACGCCGATCTCGACGACATGCGCGAGAGCCGAGTGTGATCCTCATCGACACCTCCGCATGGATCGAGTTCCTCCGCGGCACTGACTCCCCCGTGTGCGAGGCAGTCGACCGTCTGCTCGCCGGCGACATCGCGATCTGTGACGCGATCTCGATGGAGCTCTTCGCCGGCGCTCGCGACGAACGGCAACTCCTTCAGCTCCGAGGTCTCCTGGCGAGAGCCACCACGCTGCCGACGACACCCGCCGACCACGAATCAGCAGCGGCGATGTACCGGGCCTGTCGCGTCCGCGGCGAGACCGTCCGGAAACTGATCGACTGCCTGATCGGCGCGGTTGCGGCCGCCGCAGAGGTCGAAGTGCTCCACGCGGACGCCGACTTCGAGACCCTCGCCCGCCACACCGATCTTCGAACCCACCGCGCCTCACTTCGCTGATGGCAATCGACCGGTTCGACTTCCTTCGATCCCGGCGGCCAGCGCCGGCGGATCAGCGGCGGATGCCGCTGGCGACCACGGCCACGCGTTCGCTGGGGTCGAGCTGATCCTTCACGGCGAGCAGGCCCGCCAGGCCGGCGGTGCCGGTGGGTGAGGCGTCGATGCCGGTGAGGCGCACGAGCAGCTCGTTCGCCTCCAACACCTGCGCCTCGGTGGCCACCACCGGCTCGCCGTGGCCGTCGGCCATCGCCCGCACGACGGGGATCCAGTCGTAGGTCTCGTCGTCGAGGATGCCGTCGGCGGCGGAGGTGCCCACCTCCTCCCACGGCCACATGCACGCCTCCCAGTGGGTGGCCGCCGCGGCGGGCCCGCCGACCTCGGCCGCCTTCCGCCACGACCGTTCCAACGGCGCGCAGCTCTGCGTCTGCACGGCATGCAGCTTCGGCGTGATGCCACTCATGCGGAACCCGGCCACGACGCACGCGGCGAACGCTCCCCCGCCGACCTGCACGAACAGCCGGTCGAACGGCGGACCGTCGAGCTGCTCCTCCATCCAGCGGGCCATCTCCCAGCCGATGGTGCGGCCGCCGTCGAGGCACCAGGCGTTCTCCGGGCCCTGCACCGAGAACGGCACGGCGCCGGCGTCGACCGCTTCGTGGAAGCGGTGCACGCAGGGGTCGCCGGGCGGGTCGGTGTCGAGTCGAGGGCAGGTGACCACGTCCGCGTGCAGCTCGTGCAGGCGCGCCACCACGGCAGGGTTGGCCGACACCGGCACGAACACACGGATCGGCCACGACACCGCGGCGGCCAGCGTGCTCGCCGCCAGCGCGGCGTTGCCGCACGACGCGATCGCGAGCGGCGGACGGTCCGTGGCCGACGACCACGGTGCCCGACCGGCGAGCTCGGTGGCCACGAGGTGCAGCAGGATCGTGAACAGGTGGCGCGCCTTGTGGCTGCCGGCCACGTTGTGCGTCTCGTCCTTCACCCACACGCCGCCGTCGGCGTCGAAACCGAGTGCATCGCTGAGGGCGTCGGCGCGTGCGAACGGCGTGGTGCGGAACCCGGTGCCGGCCACCGCGGCCACCTGTGCGTCGAGATCGCGCACGATCGCCTCTCGCGCCGCGTCGGTGAAGCCGAGGCTCGCCGCGTAGGCGTCCCAGGCGAGGTACCGGCGGAAGCCGAGGTACGGGTTGTCGTCGCCGGTGGAGCGCAGCGGCGAGATGCCCTGCACCAGTTCGAGCGCGTGGTGGCGGTCGGCGCCGATCGCGTTCGGGCACCGCCACGCGAGCGGTGTGGCGATGTCGACGTGTGCGCCGCACACGGCGCAGCGCCAGCCCGCGATCAGCGGGAGGTCCACCGCCGGTCAGCCCTCGGCGACGCGGGCGTTGAACTCGCCGATCATCTCGTCCCACACCGGCAGATAGCGGCGCAGACCGCGCCAGAAGTCCTGGTGGCGACGGGCCTCGAACAGCTCGAACGGCGTGCCCTGCTGCTCGACCCACGTGTAGTACCCGAGGTTGAAGATGCGGTTCCGGTCGCGCTCGGTGCAGTCGATCGTGTGGGCGGTGTCGACGTGGGCGAGGTGCTCGCCGAACACCTCCGCGGCGTCGACGGTGGTGAAGTCGCCGCCGAACCGACCGGCGAGGGTC
>Ga0315901_10004939_pt1 | contig 16436 bp, 16 predicted proteins | sample LakEriMetagenome_10_FD_203761 | JGI IMG/M metagenome (GOLD analysis project Ga0315901, IMG submission 203761) | Freshwater fungal communities from buoy surface, Lake Erie, Ohio, United States - Buoy 2 MA116 | ecosystem: Environmental > Aquatic > Freshwater > Lake | place: USA: Lake Erie, Ohio...
AACTGGGCGAACTTGACCGTGTCGAAGCCGACCACCAGGTTCGCCTCGGTCTCGATGATCACGCGGTGCGGCGAGTCGAGGAACTTGGCGAAGCTGCGGCGGTACGCGTCGTCGGGTGCGAGCTCCAGACCCGACAGCGCCGGGTAGAACCAGCCCTTCAGCTCGTCGAAGCCGGGATCGCCCGGCGCGTGCACGATCGAGTTGCCCTTGTACGACGCCGTCTTGCCGCCCCGGTTGATCACGATCGCCGACTGCGGGCGCCGGCGCAGCGCCGGCACGCGCTTGCGGCGCTCGGCGCAGGTGGTCCAGAAGCGGCCGTGCCGGTACACGTACGCCACCACGACGCCGACGGGGAACCCGTCGCTCGTCGTCCAGTTGAACACGCACTCGCCCCCGCCGCCGACGAGCGAGGCGAGCGCCTCGTCGTCGAGCCGCATGCTCTGCAGGTCCTCGTAGTCGACCTCTGTCATCGTGAGCCCCTCCTCGTCGCCATCGGCGCTGTTGCTTCGTGGTCGTTCCCGGGTGCCTCCGGTTGGTGTCACCGGCCGGTGTGACCGGTGGTGGACCGGGAAACATACCGCGAGTAGTTTTGCATCGTCGATGGCCTGGGGCGCCATCGGACAGGAGGGGACGCCATGACCACCATCGACAACGAGGTGCCCGCGCACCTCCGCGGCAACGGCCGACCGGTGACCGACGAGGTCACGCTCGACCAGCTGACCGTGACCGGCACGCTGCCCGCCGAGCTCGACGGACGCTACGTGCGCAACGGCGCCAACCCGATCGGCGGCACGAGCGACCACCCGTTCTTCGGTGACGGCATGGTGCACGGCATCCGTGTGTGCGACGGCCGGGCGGAGTGGTACCGCAACCGGTACGTGCGAACGCCGTTCTTCTCGAACCCGTCGCTCGACATCCTCGACCCGGCGGTGATGATGGACGTCACCGCCTCCAAGGCGAACACGCACGTGGTGGGACACGCCGGTCGGATCCTCGCGCTCGAGGAGGGCCACGTGCCGTACGTGCTCGACGGTGTGCTCGACACCGTCGGACCGATCGACTTCGGCGGCCGCCTCACCGGTTCGTTCACGGCGCACCCGAAGATCTGCCCGGCCACCGGCGAGCTGCTGGCGTTCGGCTACGCGCCGTTCGCCCCGTACCTGCGGTACCTGCGCGTGTCGGCCGAGGGCGAGCTCGTGCAGACGGAGGAGATCACCGTCGGCGGGCCGACGATGATGCACGACTTCAACGTCACCGAGCACCACGTGGTGTTCATGGACCTGCCCGCGGTGTTCGACCTCGACCGCGCGATCCGCGGCGAGATGCCGATCGCGTGGAGCGACACCTACCCGGCCCGCCTCGGGGTGATGCCGCGCACCGGCACCGACGCCGACGTGCGCTGGTTCGACATCGACCCCTGCTACGTGTTCCACCCGATGAACTCGTACGAGGACGGCGACACGATCGTGCTCGACGTCGCCCGGCTCCCGCACATCTGGCGCGAGTCGATGATGGACTTCCCGATGCCCGAGTTGTGGCGGTGGACGATCGACCTCACCAGCGGGCGCGTCCGCGAGGAGCAGGTGGACGACCAGGCGGCCGAGTTCCCCCGTGTGCCCGACGCGCTCGTCGGACTGAAGCACCGGTACGGCTACATGATGGCGGTGCCCGAGAACGCGAGCTACGACGACCCGATGAGCCAGGTGGGCGCGATCTACAAGTACGACCGCGTGCGTGGCACCCGCACCGACATCACGCTCGGGCGGGGGTGCATCCCCGGCGAGCCGGTGTTCGCGCCGGCCGAGGGCGGCAGCGCCGAGGACGACGGCTACCTCATGACGTTCGTGTACGACGCCAGCACCGACACCAGCCGCTACATGGTGTTCGACGCGTCGACGATGAGCTCCGACCCGGTGGCGAGCGTCGACCTGCCGCGCATCCCGTTCGGCTTCCACGGCAGCTGGATCCCGTCGTCGGTCGTGCCCTGACCGGCGACGATCGTGCTGCCGGCCCCGACACGCGTGGAGCGTGTCGGGGGGCGGGTGCGCACGTGGCGCGGCCCGTCAGTGGGCCTGGGCCCGGACGAGCCGGCCGAGCGGACGTGACAGCGACGACGGCACACGACGTGCCAGCTGTCCGGCGTCGACCGAGCGTGCGACCGCCGGGTCGGAGGCGACCTCCGCGACCACCGGCATGCCGAGCACTCGTTCGATGTCGGCCGTCGAGTACGCCCGCCCCGGTTCGCTGATCACGACGACCTCGCGAGCGAGGCCCGGCTGCTGCACGGCGCGGCGGAGCGAGAGGTAGCACGGACGCAGGACGATCAGGGACCGGTCGGCCACGCGGTGGAGCACCTCGTGGTGCCCGAACGGTCCGGCGTCGACCACCACCGTCGTCGTGTCGGTCGTGGCCGCCGCACATGCGTGCGCGAGTCGTTCGGCGCCGGCTGCGTCGAGCCGGCGGATGCCCGCCTGGCCGGTCGGGACGATCGAGAGGCGGTCGGTCACCTCGACGGCCAGGTGCGCCAGCGCGTGCGCCGGGGCGTGGGGCGAGGCGAGCCAGTCGGCGACGCCGGCACCGGCGGACGTGGACGCGCCCAGCACCGCGCCGACGTCACCGCCCAGGTCGACGAGCAGGGTGGGACGGGATCGGGCGGCGAGCGTGGCGAGCGCGCAGGCGACCACCGTGGTGCCCGAACCGCCCTTCGCCGACCAGCAGAGCGTGTACATGGAGACCCCCGAGCACTGCGACGAGTTCGACCGGGGGAGGCGCGCCGGAACCTATACCGGCGCTCCCGCGGTCACAACGCGACGCCGCCGACGATCGGGACTCGCGGTCGTCGCACCGGTAGCGTGCTGCGCACGTGGCGCGGGGAGGTGTCCGGGCACCTGGTGGGCTCCACCGCCTTCAAAGCGGCTGGGACGAGCGATCCTCGTCCGGCGGGTTCGATTCCCGTCCACCTCCGCCACGTGCTCACCGGCGTGATCGGCCGAGACGCCGAAAGCAGCTCTGAGCTGGTGCGACGTTCGCTGACGTTCGCCGACGTTCGTGGACGTTCGCCGAACGTTGCTCTCAAGGTAACTCTCAGAGAGCTAGCCTTCGGGTCCGAACACGGAGGTCTGGCCATGCCACGTGCGCCTCGCGGGAAGCGCGTCCTCGATGCCGTCAGCGGCTCCTACACGGTGGTCGGCCGCGCGCCGAACGGGGAGGCGGAGCCGTACTTCGACCGCTCACGCGGGGTCTGGGTGGCGCCGTGGCGCAAGCCCGACGGCAAGGTCGGCCGGCCGACCGGCAAGACGCGAGCGGCGGCGGTCGCCTCGCGCAATCGACACATCGCCGCCGCCGAGGAAGCGGCTCGCTGTGGCCCGCTCGCCGAGGGCTTCTCGGTGACCACCACTCTCGCCGAGCTCGGTGCGTGGTGGCTCGAGAACGTCGCCCGTCACCGCGTGCGGATCACCACGCTGGCCACCTACAAGAAGCAGTGGCGGCTGATCGCCGCCGAACTCGGATCGACACCTGTCCGCCAGCTGCGTACCGAGCAGGTGGCCGTGTTCATCTCCCGACTGGTCGATCGAGGCGCGGCGTCCCGTGCCACGAACGTGCGGACGCTGCTGGTGCAAGTACTCGACGAGGCGGTGAGCCTCGGGCTCGCGGAGGCCAACGTGGCGAAGAAGGTGCGGCGCCCGCGGGTGCCGAAGGTGACGCGGCCGACGCTGACACCGGTGGAGGTCGTGAAGCTGCTCGACGCATGCGACGAGCGGTTCGTGGCGGTGGTGGCGTTCTGCTACCTGCACGGCTGGCGGGTGAGTGAAGCGCTCGGTCTCGCATGGCAGGACCTCGACCTCGAGGCCGGCACGGTGCACCTGCGGCGCGGGTCCACGTACGCCGACGGCGAGGGGATGGTGCTCGGGCCGACGAAGACCCGCGGGACCGCCGGCTGGCAGCTGCTCGGTCCGAGCGTGGTGCAGCTCCTCACCCGACGGCGCGAGCTGCAGGCGCTCGATTGGGAGCGTGCGGGTGGGTGGCCGCAGGCGGAGTACGAGGGCGAGTTCTTCGATCTCGTGTTCACGACGCCGGAGGGCAAGCCGATGCTGCGCCAGAACGTCGATCGAGCGATCCGCGCCGCCGCTCGACGGGCCGGCTTCGATCCGAGTCAGCTCGCCACGCACACCGGGCGGCGCTCGGTGGTCACGAACCTGTACGCCTCGGGTTCGTTCGATCTCGCCGACGTCGCCCGGTTCGTCGGTCACTCCGACGTAGCCACCACTCGCGGCTACGTGCAGCACGAGGGCGACCGCCCGACGATCGTGAGCCGCAAGGCCTTCGAGCTCCTCGACCCCGGCACAGCCTGACTCGGTTCTCGCGAATCGGTCGGCGTCGGGTCGTCTCAACGGGTCCATCGGGGTTCGTTCGAGACGTGTGAACACCCAGGTTCGCCACACCGATGTTCACACGGTTGTTCACACTGGACCTCACACGGATGTTCACACCCTGATGATTTGTTCCCGACTGGTACCGGTTCGTGTCGTTGCGTCCAGGCGATCCGCGGAGCATCGTCCTGCCCGTGCTCGTCGGCAGCGATCTATCCTGACGACGTGGCCGTGCCGATGCTGACGGAGCTGCGGAGTCGCAGGAGCGAGATCCTCGATGTCGCGCGTGCTCGTGGCGCCTCGAGGGTGCGCGTGTTCGGCTCGGTCGCACGTGGCGAGGCCACGGAGACGAGCGACATCGACTTCCTCGTCGATCTCGAGGAAGGTCGGAGCCTGCTCGACCTCGGCGGTCTGCTGATGGACCTGCGGGACCTGCTCGGCCACGACGTCGACGTCGTCACGGAGTCCGGCCTGCGGTCGCGGGTCGGCCACCGAGTCCTGGCCGACGCCGTCGACCTGTGAGGGGCGATCGCGACCGCCTACTCGACATGAGCGAGATGTGCGAGCTGCTGCTGACCCACGCGTCCGACGCGCACGCCCTGGAACACGATCCCGTGGTGCAGGCGGCCGCTCAGCGCTGGATCGAGGTGCTCGGCGAAGCCGCCTCGCACGTGTCCGACGAACTCAAGGCTGCGCATCCCGAGATTCCGTGGCGGGAGCTGGCCGGCGTGCGGGTCGTCCTCGCCCACGCCTACCACCACGTCGATCAGGACATCATCGGCGCCGTCGTGGCTCGGGACATCCCAGCCCTGCAGCGCGACCTCGCCGCGATCATCGGCGACCTCCCTGCCGGCGACTGACCGCACACCCGTCAACGACCCGCGGTCGCCGATGCGTTGTTCGGCGCCGAACCTGACCGCGTTGCTCGGCACGTCGCACCTTCACACCTACGTCCCTTGCTCGAGGGTGTGTTCCATACACAGAAGATCACCGTGGCGGTGAACGTTTCGTCGCGTTCCGTAACGGCAGTCCATCAGCCGCTTCGTCAGACGGGATCGACGGTCACGGCCGAGGCGATCTGGCGTGCGATGTCGCTCGAAGATCGCCCGTCCCCGAACACCACCAGGTCGGCCAGCGAGTGGTTCTGCCGGGAGCCGATCCACTCCTCGAGGTAGTCGTGGCCGTCCCGAATCCAGTCGGTGCCCTTGTCTCGGTCGCATCGTTCGCGCAACACGCGAAGAGACTCGGCCGGGTCGGGTGAGGGCAGGAGGAGGACCACGAATGCGGCGCCGAGCACACGCGCCGCCTCCTCGAATCGTTCCTCGTCCTCGAAGTGGCTGTGTCCGGCACCCAGTGCGATCACCGCCGTCGGGAAGTCCGCGAGCGCGGCGAGCGCTGCGAGCCGCGCGGGCTGCCACCAGCGATGTGCGCGTCGGAAGGTGTCGACCTCGATCCGCTCGATCAGATCGCTCACGGGCTGCCCGACGGTGTCGTAGTAGCGGTGGCCGATGGCGTCGATGTCGACGAACTCTCGATCCAGGAGGCCGGCCAGGATCTCACCCACGGTCGACTTGCCGGTGCCCGCAGGGCCGATGAGCGCGATCGGCTTCATTCGGCCAGCCTGTCACGATCGCTCGGCCTCCAGCCGGCTCTCGGCGAGTGAGACCTCTGCCGGGCGGCATTGCCGTCGTTCTGCGCTCCCACCCTGCGGCCGGTACCCCGAGCAGTACGGCAGATCTGTGCGGGGTCTCAGCCAGACACGGACCCGCTCGGATTGAACACGGCGATTTCCGTGCCGCACTCTGACGGAATACTCCACTGACCACCGACCTCCCGATACCCGCCACCACCGGTGATGCTGTCCCCCACTTCGAACGTCTGACCGCTGCGGGTAGTGACGCCACGCCCATCGCTCGACACGGTCGTTCCCGCTGGCCACACCACCGGCCGCGAGAGTCCGCCGTCGCCTTGAAGCAGGAAGCAGTCGAGCGCCTCGTTGTACGTCAGGTCGCCGGCGATAACTGCCTCCAGCAACGTCGATTCGACACCGGGGATCAAGCTCGACAACGGTGGTGCCCAAACGGTTGGGAGGTCGGTCGGCGGCGTGGACGCGGCCGGATCTGATCCCGAGTTTGTCGTCGGCGATGCAGTGTGCGTCTCAGGTGCCGCAACGGTTGTTGACGGGTCCATGCCTTGTGTTGGGGGCGACGGCTTAGAGGTGGCGTCGGAGGAACAGCCCACAAGAGCGGCTGCGCAGACAAGAAGGGCCGCCCGCCTGCGATGCCACGACATGCCCGCATAGTGCCCGAACCGGGACCGCGTGTCCAGCGAGCAGAGCGGCAGGTATACACGCCTCGGTGCCGTTGCTACGGCACGTCGTCAACCGCGATGAAGAGCAGGTAGGTCGTTCCGCTGCGCGCTGCCAGCAGATTGACATCCGAGGGAACGAGATACACGGGTGTACCGGCGTCGAGGGTCGTCGCCTCCCCGTCTTCCATAGGCAGTGAGCCGCCACAGTCCTCGCGTGAAACGACCATTGCCTGTTCGCCGAGCTCCGCACCGCCTATCTCGCTCGGCCCCGAGTAGCCCTCGACGTCTCTCACGTCCATGTACATGCGACCCTGGAACTGGAGGGCGTCGATGCAATCGCCATCGGAGCTGCCACAAGCGGACGTGAAAGCCGCGAGGACAACAGACGCAAGAGCGGCCAAGAGTGAGAGGCCAGCGGCACGCGGGTCAGAGCGAATACGTGTCGACATGCCGGTCAGCTTCGCAGGCATCCCTGCGGCGCGCCTTCGATAGTGCCTCTGCGCTGCACGGCAGCGGGCTGCACCGAACGCGCCCGGAGGCTCAACACACACCCGACCCTAATGCCCGCTCGGGACGCGTTCTGCAAGAGCGCCAAGCGCACAGATCATCTCGTCTGAGCGGCATCGGTGCCGTCCTCGAGGGCAGCCACAAGGCACTTGACTCTCACGGTAACTCTCTTCTGGCACCTGGCCGGAGGGTGTGAACAGGCTGAGCTGGGGTGATGCATTCGTGGGCGGAGGCCCGTCCACCTCCGCCACGTGCTCGACGTCCTGGGTGCCACGACCTCCGGCTGACCTGCGCCGGTGAGGAGTCGCTGGCGCCCAGGAACTGGGGTCCGATGTCTCGGGTGCCAGTGATCTCGGATCTCCAGGTGGTTCGTGCGAGCGTGGCACCCAGGAAGGTCCGAAGCGCTCCACGCGAGGCCGGTCAGGTCGTGATGACGTTGATGACGGCACTCACGGTGCCGCTGTCGTCGGCGACGCTGGCCTGCCAGGTGTACTGGCCGTTCTCGAAGCCGAGCAGGCAGAAGGTGTCGCTCGACATGGCCGTGTCCGGGATCGCGGTCCATCCCGACATCGACGCGGCGAGCGCATCGCACGCAGACGTGACGTCGCCGTCGAACTCGGCCACCACCGTCCAGCCGCTCGTGCTGGCGTCGCTCATCGTGCTGCCCTGCAGCACCGTGAACCCGCCGGGCAACTCGGGTGCGGGCCAGCCGTCGGGCAGCTCGCCGGAGCCGGTGGTGAACATCCCGTCCTCGGTCGACACCTGGGTGACGCCGTCCTCGGTCTCGGACTGGGTGACCACGTTGCCGTCGGCGTCGGTGATCACCATGTTGCCGTTCTCGTCGACGGTCATCGAGCCGTCCTCGGTCTCGATGCGGACCTCGCCGCTGTCGCTGTCGATCTCGACGTTGCCGCCGCCCGCGTCCTCGATCGCCTGCTCGGCCGCCTCCTCCGCGAGGCGTTCGGACGCCTCGCCGCACGCTGCGAGAGAGAGCGGGACGACGAGGGTCAGCCCGGTGAGGATCCAGGTTCGACGACGCATGAGGGCATCCTGTCACGACCACACCGAACATACACACAGCCCCTCTGTGTCAAGTTGGTGTCGACTCCCTCATCGGGGCACCCAGGTGCCCTGCACGTTCACCGTCAGGTTGATCGTGCGGGCGCTCGTGGTCGGTTCGCCGAGGCCGAGCCAGAACAGCAGCGCGTCCTGGTGCTCCACCCGCAGGCGGGCGCACCCCTTGCTCTGCGGCGACGTGGGCACGTTGTTCGCGCCGTGGATCGCCTGGCCGCCGTCGAAGTAGAGCGGCTTGTACATGTTGCCGTTGAGCGGGTTGTCCTCGGCCACGGGGAACGTGGTGGAGTTGTGCCACCCGCCGTTGTCGAGCGCCGGGTTGAAGCGCACCACCGGCTTCAGGTCCTGGTCGCGGGTCTCGTACCCGGCCTCGCCCGTCGACGTGGGGAACACGAACACCAACCGCTCGGCGCCCTCCCCGACGAACATGATCTGGCACGTCCGGTCGATGAGCACCCAGCGCGGCGACAGGATCGCCGAGGTGAACGGCACGGGCAGGGTGGTGGCCGCGAACAGCGCCTGCTCCTCGGGGCTGCCGGCCTCCATGTCCTCGGTGCTCACCGGGAGCCCGAGCGCGAGCCGGGCGGCGCACAGCCGCTGGCGGGTGACCGGACCGGAGATGCCGTCCACCAGCAGCTCGCGGATGCCGAGCCCGGCGAACAGGGTGTTGAGGTGCTCCTGCTGGCGCACCACCTCCATCGACCGCACCGCCGCGTTGCGTTCGAGGATCGGTGCGCCGGTGAGGTCGTTCACGCCGTTGTCGACGCACACGTCCAGCACCTGGCCGGGGGTGATGATCGGCTCGGGCAGTGCGTTCTCCACCTGGATGCTCGCGCCCGAGACCGTTTCGTCGTCGAAACGGTTCGCGATCAGGTCGAGCGAGTCGCCCTCGGCCACGCGCACGACGCAGGTGGGGTCGTACACGTCGGGGAGCGGCTCCGTCGTGGTGGTCGGCGGGATGGTCGTCGGCGGCACGGTGGTGGGCGGGACCGTGGTCGGCGGGACCGTCGTGGGCGGTGTGGTCGACGTCGTCGGCGGGACCGTGGTCGCGGTCGTCGACGGTGGCGTGGTGACGACGGTGACGAGGGCGGTGGACGAGGGTGCCTGACCCTCGGCGGTGGAGGTCGTGCACCCCGACCCGACGAGGCCGGCGACCACCAGGGGGGCCAGCAGGCCGGACAGGAGGCAGGACGCGCGCCGGGTCGTCACGGCAGTCACGGTATCCACCACGCGGCGTGCGGGGTCGTCACGTCGGCCGATCGTCCGTCACGCGACCACACCGGCACGGTCCGAACGGCCGGCTCGGGGTACGCCCGAGGTGCGTGGCGGTCGGGTGGGGCGGTGGTGCGGCCGTTGGATGGCCGTTGGGTGGCTCGGTGTCGGGTCCGCGATGCTGGGCGCGTGCTGCGGCTGGTGACGTGGAACGTGAACTCGATCCGCGCCCGCCAGGGTCGGGTGCTCGCCTGGTTGCGAGCGCACCACCCCGACGTCGTGCTGCTGCAGGAGACGAAGTGCACCGATGCGCTCTTCGCGGCCGCCGGGTACACCGACGAGTACGAGGCACTCGGCTACGAGGTCGCCCATCACGGTCACGACCACTGGAACGGTGTCGCGATCCTGAGCCGCGTCGGGCTCGCCGACGTGCAGCGCGGCTTCCCGGGCGTGAACCGACCGCCGTTCGGCGAGGCCCGGGTGATCGCCGCCACGTGCGGCGGGATGCGCGTGTGGTCGGTGTACGCCCCGAACGGCCGCGAGCTCGACGACCCGCACTACCTGTTCAAGCTCGTGTGGTTCGAACGACTGCGGGGCGCGATCGCAGCCGACTCCTCGGGTGTGCCGCACGTGCTGACCGGTGACCTCAACGTCGCGCCGACCGATCTCGACATCTACGACCCGATGCGGTGGCGACGTCGCACGCACGCCAGCCCGCCGGAGCGTGCCGCGGTGGCCGCCCTCGTCGACCTGGGCCTGGTCGACGTCACCCGTGAGCACCTGGCCGGTTCCGGGGTGTTCACCTGGTGGAGCCACCGTCCCGGCCAGTTCGAGCAGAACCGGGGGCTGCGCATCGACCTCGCCCTGTGCGCTCCCGAGGTGGCGAGCCGGGTGGAGCGCGTGTGGATCGACCGCGACGAGCGCGCCGGTGCCGTCGCCAGCGACCATGCTCCGCTGGTGCTCGACCTGCACGACCGAGGGGTGGGCGGACGGACCGCTCACCCCTCGGACTCGATGAGCTGAACTCGGAACCCGCCGGAACCCGGGTGACCGGGGCCCGCTGGGCGGTCAGCTCGCGTGCGCCTTCGACGTGCGCTCGGGCCGACGGACCGGACCTCGCGTCTGCACGGTGCCGGTCGGCTCGGGATGGACGGTGTCGACGCGGACCAGCATCGGATCCATCGCCTTCACCATCTGCCGGGCGAAGCGTGTCTGCTCGTCGACGACCCGCTTGCGGAAGGTGATCCCGGTGTCCACCAGTTCGTGGACCTTCGGCATCGATGCGAGGAACGCCGGCCGCTCGGGGACGTACTCGGCGAAGCGGGTGGCCATCCGAGCGGTGGTGCGCACCACCGGCGCCTCGATGCGCTTCACGAACGTCAGGTACTGGTCGATCCAGTCGCGTTCGGTCGTGGTCGCAGGATTGGTCGCGGGCTTGGTGGGGGTCTTCGTGGGTGTCTCGTGGGTCGTGGTCATCACGCACCTCCTGGGAGAGACGGAGTCGACCTCGAGAGGGAGGCCGGCGGACGAGCGCCAGGCACTCGGCCCGAGGTCATCGTGCGCCGGAGTGCTTGCAATTGCAAGCACTCCCCCGGTGACTCCCGTCGCCCCGTGCGCGCGCAAGCGTCGACACGTGGATCAGTCGATGATCCGGTACCCCGTGAGCTGGTCACCGAAGAGCACCCGCAGCGGGAAGCCGCGAGCATCGGCGACATCGGCGAACGTCACCGTCAGGACCACCGTCTCGTCGACGACGGTGACGTCCGCCGTCGCGAACACGTCACGCCACGACCGACCGTCCACCTCCGAGCTGCCGTCGAGCAGCCGCTCGACATCCGCTGCGACTGCGTCTGGTTCGCCGTCGGAAGCCACGTGGTACACCACCAGACCGACCGGCGTCGCTGCGTCGTCCGCGACGCCGACGCCGATCCCGATCGCATCGATGCCGTCGGCCGCCATTCCCTCGATCCGCGCCATCACCAGCGCGGCGTGGACACCCGCCGCATCGAGCGGAGCAGCGATCGACTCCAGCGATGGGGTGACCGTCGACACCGGGGAGTGCTCCGCCCCGACCCACGCGGTCGCGAGCGGGGTCGATCGGGACATCAGCAGGAGGCCGTCACGGCGCGCGAACCGGAGTGGATCCGCGACCGGGGAGAACGCCGTCGGTTTCGGGTTGACCCGCTCGTAGTCCTTGTCGCCGCCGATCCGGTGGATGCCGTCGACGGCGGGACCGAGCGCCGCCGTGAGTCGTGCGTCGTCGACCGCGGTGCGGAACACCGTCGAGGAGTCGGGGATGTACTGCGCCATCGCGAACCACGTCGCCTCGAGCGGAGACCACCCGATCGTGTCCTGCCACTCCTGAGCATCCTCGGCATCCTCGAGGTCGAACATCAGCGGCGGAAAACCCAACGCGTTGCTCACGGGCGCCTCCTCGATCGCGGCGAGCCAGGCCTCCACCGCGGGAGCGTCGTCGGCGGCAGGCACCGATGCCGATGCGAGGCGTGACACCTCCGCAATGTGGCCGACCACTACGAGCACAGCCGTGTCGCTGCCGTACTCCGGCGTCGGGAGCTCCGCGAGGAGTTCGCTGATCTCGCCTGCCTCCGCTGCACCGCTCGAGGATTCGTCCGAGCTGCAACCGACGACGCCAGCGGCGACCGCCAGTGCGAGCACGCCGATGAGGGATCGGGAAATCGGTCGCCGCTGCATCGCCCGAGTCTGGCAGCCTGCATTTGACTCCCACTCGCATCTCGTGGGTGCGCACCGAAGGACTCCCCTGCTGATAGCGCGGAATGCAGGGCGACCGCCACCGGTTGAGATGCTTGTGCGCGCAACGAAACGCGCGAGGATCAGGAGATGACGATGGAACCGCACGTGGAGCTCGGACTCGACACCTTCGGCGACGTCACCGTCGACGCCGACGGTCGCCGCAAGAGCGACGCGGAGGTGATCCGCGACGTCGTCGAGGAGGCAGTGCTCGCCGACCGCCTCGGCATCGACTTCATGGGGGTCGGCGAGCACCACCGTGCGGACTTCGCCGTCTCGTCCCCCGAGACCGTGCTCGCCGCGATCGCCGGCCGCACCGAACGGATCCGCCTCGGCTCGGCGGTCACGGTGCTCAGCTCCGACGATCCCGTCCGCGTCTTCCAGCGGTTCGCCACCCTCGACGCCGTGTCCGGTGGCCGTGCCGAGGTGATCCTCGGGCGCGGCTCGTTCACCGAGTCGTTCCCGCTGTTCGGCTACGAGCTCGACCAGTACGAGCAGCTGTTCGAGGAGAAGCTCGACCTGTTCGCCGAGCTGCTCCGCGAGCAGCCGGTCACGTGGCAGGGTGAGACCCGGGCGCCGCTGCGCGGCCAGCAGGTGGTGCCGCGCACCGAGCGCGGCCTCACCGCGTGGGTCGGGGTGGGCGGCAGCCCGCAGTCCGTGGTGCGGGCGGCCCGCTACGGCCTGCCGTTGATGATCGCGATCATCGGCGGCGAGAGCGCCCGCTTCGCGCCGTTCGTGGACCTGTACCGCCGGGCGCTCGACCAGTTCGAGCATCCACAGCTCCCGATCGGGGTGCACTCACCGGGACACGTCGCCGACACCGACGAGCAGGCGATGCGCGAGCTCTGGCCGCACTGGCGGGTGATGCGCGACCGGATCGGACGCGAGCGCGGCTGGGGCCCCACCTCACTCGCGGAGTTCGAGCACGCCGCGGGCCCGAACGGCTCGCTCTACGTCGGTTCTCCCGACACCGTCGCCCGAAAGATCGCCGCCACCGTGCGCACGCTCGGCCTGAGACGCTTCGACATGAAGTACTCGGCCGGCACACTGCCGCACGAGACGATGATGGCGAGCATCGAGCGCTACGGCAGCGAGGTGATCCCGGCCGTCCGGTCGCTGCTCGCAGCCCAGCCCGTCGCCGCCGGCAGCTGATGCCGGCGCACCGCGCAGGTCAGGTGGCAGCGCCGGCACGTCCGGCGGCGAAGCTCGACCGGTAGCGGCTCGGCGAGGTCTGCAGCTGCCGGCGGAGGTGGTGTCGCATCGTCTCCACGCTGCCGAAGCCGGCGAGCGACGCCACCGTCGGCAGCGGGTGCGAGGTGGTCTCGAGCAGCTCCTGCGCGGTGCGCACCCGCTGCGTGACGAGCCACGCGACCGGTGTGGTGCCGGTCTGGTCCGCGAAGTGACGTGCGAACGTGCGCACCGACATGTGCGCCTGTCGAGCCAGGTCGCCGACCGTGATCGGCTCGGACAGGTGGTGGAGCGCGTACTCCATGGCGCGTGCGACGCCGTCGTCGGCGTCGGGCTGCACTGCGACCGGACGGCGGATGAACTGCGCCTGGCCGCCGTCGCGCTGGGGCGGCATGACCAGTCGTCGCGCGACCTGCGCCGCGACCGCCGAACCGTGATCGCGGCGCACGAGGTGCAGCCCCAGGTCGATGCCCGCGGCGCTCCCGGCCGAGGTGAGCAGCTGCCCGTTGTCGACGAACAGCACGTTCGGACGCACGTCGATCGCCGGGTGTCGGCGGGCGAGGTCGTCCGCGTAGCGCCAGTGCGTGGTGGCGGCGAGCCCGTCGAGGAGGCCGGTGGCGGCGAGCACGTACACACCGGAGCAGATCGAGAGCAGCCGTGCACCCCGGGCGTGCGCCGCGCGCAGGGCATCGATCAGCGCGGGCGGCGGCGCGACGTCAGGACCCTTCCACCCGGGGATCACCACCGTGCCGGCCCGGCGCACGTGGCGGAGGTCGGTGGACGCCTCGAAGCGGATGCCGCCGAGCGCCCGCAGCGGGCCGGGTTCGGCCGCGACCACCCGGTACTCGTACCAGGGAACGTCGAGCTCGGGCCGGTGGAGGCCGAACACCTCGGTCGCGATGCCGAACTCGAACGCGCACAGGCCGTCGTACGCGACGGCGACCACACGGCGGTTCGACGGCGGCATGGCCGGATGTTACCGATCACTGGCATCACGGCCACTCGCCGATCCGGTCCGTGGCGGGCAGAGTCGAGGACATGACCTCCCGCACCCACGACACCCCGTCCCACGACACCCCGTCCCACGTGGCGGCCATCCCGGCTGCACTGCCCGACGTCGCCCTCGCGCACTTCTCCGCGCTCCTGACGCTCGAGACGGACTGCTGGGACGTGCACGAGTCGATCCGCACCGGGCGGCAGGACTTCGTGCTCGTGCAGGCGACCGGCTCGCCGGAGTCGTTCGCGGCCGAGCACCTGCCCGGAGCGGTGCACCTGCACCACAGCCGCATCGATGCCGACTCGCTGGCTGCCTGGCCCGACGACACCCTCTTCGTCGTCTACTGCGCCGGTCCGCACTGCAACGGAGCCGACCGGGCGGCGGTGGCGCTCGCCCGCCACGGTCGTCGTGTGAAGAAGATGATCGGAGGCAAGGTCGGCTGGATCGACGAGGGCTTCACCTTCGTCGCGAGCTGAAGCCGATCCCTCCCCGGCCGGCTGCCTCCGGCGGCTGACCCCGGCTCGCCGGGATATACCCCCCGGTGTATACTGGCAACATGGCCCTCGGGACGTCCGACGCGACGGTGGAGTCACGGATCGGTGTCCCGCCGATCGGGACGGCGGAGCAGTCCGTCCGGGTCGCGTCGGCGTGGTCGGCATTCCGTTCGTGGACGCCGCGCCGGTGGTGGTCGGCGCTCGGCGGGGCCGTGGCCACCGCGCTGCTCGTCGGGCTCCCGACCGACGTCATCCCCAACCCCGTCTTCGGTCGACCCGTGGCCGTCACCTGGTGGTCGTACCCGACGCTCGTCGTCACGGCCGTGCTCGGTGGTCTGCTCCTCGCGACCTACGTCCGTGCGCCGGGGGCCGAGGACGTCCCGCTCGACCGGCCCGGACGCCTCGGCGGCATCGGCGGGCTGCTCTCGTTCTTCGCCGTCGGGTGTCCGGTCTGCAACAAGCTCGTCCTCGTGGCCCTGGGGAGCTCGGGCGCGATGAACGTCTTCGCGCCGGTGCAGCCGTTCCTCGCCGCGGCCTCGGTGGTCGTCCTCGCGATCGCACTCCGCGTCCGGCTCCGCGACGCCGTCGCCTGCCGGGTCTGACCCGACCCGGCGTGACCTCGCCGGGCCCTCGGCCGTTCAGCGGCGCACACGGCGCAGCAGCAGCACCTCGGCCACCGTCGCGACCACACCCACGACCACCGGCGCGACCGCGCGGTCGGTGCGGGATCAGTGCACGGTCACCGTGCCGGCGGTGCCGTCGACGGTGACGGTGGCACCGTCGGGGATCACCAGCGTCGCGTCGGCCACGCTCACCACGCACGGGATGCCGAGCTCGCGCGACACGATCATCGCGTGGCTGCCCATCGCACCCACGTTCACCACCGCAGCCGACGCGGCCACGAGCAACGGCACCCACGACGGATCGGTCTGCGGGGCGATCAGCACGTCGCCCGGCTCGAGACCGAGCGGGTCGGCGGCGTCGAGCACCACGCGAGCCCGTCCGGTCGCCACGCCGCCGGACCCCGCCGCCCCGCGCAGCACCGCACCACTCGCGGCCTGCTCCACGGTGCGCTCCGACCGGATCGCCATCTGGTCGATCGTCGGCTCCACACCGTTCACGGCGAACAGCGGCTCGCGGTCGAACAGCGACCGGAAGGTCGTCCACCGCTCCACCACCACCTCGAGCAGCGGCGCCGGATCGAGGCGCAGGTGTTCGACCTCGGCTTCCGTGAGCATGAACAGGTGGTCGACGTCGGCGAGCACACCGCGCTCCACGAGGCGCCGCCCGAGCTCGCGCAACGCCATGCGCATCTCGCCGATCACCATGATCGCGTTCGTCTTCGCCCGCTCGCGACCGCTCAGGAACAGTCCTGACGACCGCAACGCGGCCTCGAACAGGCCGGCCGTCTCCGGGTCCGCGGCCACGAGGCCGCGGATCTCGGCGAGCGCCGCGTCGCGTCGTGCGATCGAGGCGGCGTGGCGGACGCTCGGCGCCTGGTCGTCGCCGCTGCGA
>Ga0315901_10004942_pt1 | contig 16433 bp, 30 predicted proteins | sample LakEriMetagenome_10_FD_203761 | JGI IMG/M metagenome (GOLD analysis project Ga0315901, IMG submission 203761) | Freshwater fungal communities from buoy surface, Lake Erie, Ohio, United States - Buoy 2 MA116 | ecosystem: Environmental > Aquatic > Freshwater > Lake | place: USA: Lake Erie, Ohio...
TGCTTGCTCTTGGTCATAAGCGTGCTGCGGCTCTGTTCACCGACCTCTTCATCGTCGGTGTGTTTGCTATCGTTCTAGTATTCACAGTGGGTATCTGATGGACTTCATCTTTGATATTGATGGGACGATGGCTGATATCAGCCATCGACTTCATCATCTCGAACAGAAACCGGTTGACTGGGATGCTTTCTTTTCTAAGATGGATCGCGATAAGCCGATCCTTCCAAGCATCTTCATCATTAGGTCACTGGTCGAAGCTGGACACACGGTGATCTTTTGTACTGGTCGCAGTGATAAATATCGTAGGATGACGATCGACTGGATCTACGAATTTGTCTATCCTTACTTCAAGGATAACATGCATCTATACATGCGTAGAGAGGGTGACCGACGACCAGACACTGATGTCAAGCTAGAACTTCTGCACGAGATGCGTAAAGATGGTCTCAATCCAGAAGCGGTGTTTGAAGATCGTAAGCGTCTCTGCGAGATGTGGATCAATAACGGTATGTGGGTCTATGATTGTGGAATGGGACACGGTAACTTTTAGCTAGGAAGTTAGATGGAACTAGATAGAGCTAGGTTTGAGGACAATAACCCGGAAGAGTGGATGTTGATAGAACCAGGTGTTTTAAACTTGGTGACTACTGACGTCTGTATAGTGTATCGTCCGGATCACTCTATCTATTACATTAGGTGGAACGGCAAGCCTGTAGTAGCTAAGGGTATGTACTATTCACTCGAAGGTGCTAAGATTGCCGCTCTTAACTACGTCCAAGAACTTCTAAATATGGGACTAGAACCTTAAAATTTTGGTTGACAGATTACCAAAACCCTGATAAAAATGACCTACAAACTAAATGATGGAGATGAATGTGAGTGACTCGGTAGTAGAAAACGCTGCAATTCAGTACCAAGACTACAGCGGTGAGTGGAATACGTGTGAAGTACTTGGTCGTTCTAGTATGCTTGAAGTACTGAACACCATGAAGTCAGTACAGCGTCGCTTTAACGGTAAGCGTGTTCGTTGTATCGAACATGACACCGGTCGTCTTGTAGATATTCTTTAACCGATTTGTGGATCACATGCACTCACTGGTGTGTGCGGCAGTCTTTTAAACTGTGTCTTTTGCTGGGTTCGATTCCCAGGTGATCCACATAAGCACCTCGATTATATAAATAGCAATGACAATAAGACTATTATATAATCGAGGGTTAGCACAACATGTACTATACTATCTATAAAATTACTAATAAACTTAATGGTAATTTTTATATCGGTAAACATAAGACCAAAAATTTAGATGATGGTTATATGGGATCTGGTAAACTTATTAAGATGGCTATTAAAAAATACGGTATTGAAAATTTCTCAAAAGAAATACTTGAGATTTTTGATACTGAAGAAGAGATGAATGCAGCTGAGGTTAGACTTGTAGTTCTAGGTGAAGGTAGTTATAACCTATGTCCTGGTGGACAAGGTGGTTGGGGTTATATAAAAGAACAAGGAATAAAAGGATTTCTTGGAAAAAAACATACTGTAGAATTCAGATCAAAAAAATCACAACTTGCTAAACTTCAACCTGTAACTGAAAAAAAGAGACTACAAGCAAAAAACCTAAATTCAGAATATTTTAAAAAACACAACAAATATGTGTTTTCTGGAAAACGACATTCAGAACAAACACTTGAACTTATGAGACTTAAAAAAGTAAACCATGGAATTGGGAACACAAATTCCCAATTTGGGACACAATGGATTACTAATGGAATCATAAATAAAAAAATAAAACAAAATTCCTTTATACCTGAAGGATGGTATAAAGGAAGAGTTATTAAAAAAACAAAGACGAGCGTAGAATGCGAACTCTTAGTATACTAAGAGTTATTGCCGTGCAATACGGCTAGTCTTACACTCTATGGCGAGAGCAAAGACGGTCGACGGGCCGTCCCAAGGAAGTCGTTCCTTGGGCTGATGGACGAAGCCTTCCGCTCAATGGGCGGAGACAGAGGGTTCAAATCCCTCCTCTAACGCCATACAACTATAATAATCCTGGTCGGACACAAGGTGTGTCAGCAGACTGTTAATCTGTTCATCAGGTTGGTTCGATTCCAACACCAGGAGCCACTCTGCTCCTAAAGCATAAAAGGTGATGCGCCGGATTTGTAATCCGGATAATTTGGTTCGATTCCGAATGGGAGCACCAAAATGTTATTGACTATCTTATAGATCTATGATATATAAGATCATACATAATGAGGAAATAACATGAGCACAATGAATCGAATCGGCAATGCCGATAATCGCTTTCAGGGTCAATTCAAACGAGTACTCTGTGTTTGTTCTGCTGGTCTTCTTCGTGCACCCACTGCTGCAGTAGTTCTATCACAAGAACCATATAACTTCAATACTCGTCCAGTTGGTATTTCACGTGAATATGCATTAATTCCACTAGATTCAGTTCATCTTCATTGGGCCGATGAAATTGTTACAATGGAACAAGATCATACAGATTTTGTTAAACAGCGTCTAGTTGATTTTGGTTTTAGCGCTGAATTATCACCACCAATTATTCAGCTTGATATTCCAGATGATTTTAATTATCGTGATCCTGAACTGATTAAACTTATCAAAACTAAATACAATGAAAAGACTTGATAATTAAACTATGGTCCAGTAGCTCAATGGTAGAGCGGTGAGCTTATACCTCACGTATGCACTAGATGGGTGCGCGGTTGGCGGTTCGAGTCCGTCCTGGACTACCAATATCTTGTCACGGTCTTCTAATTGGCTAGGAAACCAGACTTTCTCTCTGGATAATGCGAGTTCGACTCTCGTCCGTGATACCAAGTTTGTGGTAAGTAAAGTCTACCTAGCTCGGCCTGCAGGCGATACATGGTAGAATAGATCTGATCAGTCTATAAAAGGAGAATGGGCACTTCCGGCGAGCCCCGGAAGAGATACCTCACCTGCCACAATACTGATCTTATGGGTGTAATGTAACGGTAGCATAACGATCTCCAAAATCGTTTGTCTGGGTTCAAATCCTAGCACCTATGCCAATTTTGGGAGAGTATTCGGCTAAGGACGCCGACTGGTCTGTAAAACCATGGCCTTTGTGTTGACAGGGTTCGATACCCTGATCTCCCACCAATATCATCTTAAATAGTTCCGATTCTATTAAGATGATTAGTAAATCGGATGCTGCTACATTGTATGGGGATGTAGAATAAGATAATACTTTCTGATGTTCGGTGAGTATATCCCATACCCCTAACTTATAAGATGGGTAACATGTGTTACAACGTACATGATGAATACAAGCATCTAGAAGTCTCAGAGCTTAAAGCCGTCTCTAAAGAATCTAGACTTCGATATGATGTGTGTCTGATGAACCTAGAGCATGATCTAAATATTGGTAATTGTATTCGATCAGCACACATCTTTGGCGCCAATCGTGTCTTTATCTTTGGTCGGCGTCGTTATGATCTAAGGTCGACTGTTGGTGCTCATCACTACATCGACATCATCAAGCATGACTTTGATGATGTTACAGATTCAAACGTTATTTGTCAAGCGTTTGATGACATGGTGCTGAAACATAGTATCACACCAGTTGTTATCGAAAAGACTGATGATTCTATCAATATCAAAGATATGAATCAGTGGCTCTCAGATACTGATCCATTTGCTACACCTTGTTTGGTACTTGGTAATGAACAAAATGGTGTTCCGTCTTGTATTTCTGATAAATACCAATGCTTTCACATTCCGCAACGTGGCGTTATTCGCTCACTAAATGTTTCGTCTGCCGCCGCAATTGCTATGTATGAACTACAACAATATATCACTTATTCTTAAGGATTTATACTATGCTAGAGACTTGTTGTGATCTAATGGTTGAGGCTTATGAGCGTGGACTGATGACTTCACGTGACGGTAACGTCTCACTACGTTACCGTGAACAACCATTTTTCTATATCTCTCCCACAGATGTTCGTAAACATACTCTTAATCCGGATCAGTTCAAGAAACTGTCTGTCAATCTAGGTGAGAATCGTGCTCCGGTAGAACTACCTTACACAAACATTTCTTCTAATCTTCGACCTAGTGGTGAGTTTCCACTACACTTTCTTCTTCAACAGACACTACCTGAAGATTGGGATACTCGAGTAGTCATGCATGTACATTCGACTTATACAGTCGCTGCTATGCGAGCTACAGTATTTCTCCATGAACTGAGAGAAGAGTTTCCAGAAATTTCACGATACACAATGGTGGCACCAACTATCAGAAATACACCACCTGTATCGTGGGATCTAGGTGAAGCAGTTGCTAAACATCTAGAGCTACAACCAGACGGTACTACTAAGTATAATATTGTTGGTATTGAAGGGCATGGAGTTGTATCAGTTGATAAAACACCGTGGCGTGCATACGAACACATTGAACGCCTCGAGCACATTTGCAAGATCGTTCTAGAATCTGGTATCTACGATTAAATATGCTGGGTTAGTATAAAGGCTATTATGCTAGGTTTCCACCCTATAGATACGAGTTCGAGTCTCGTACCCAGCTCCAAAATTTGCAAATAAGGAATGAAAAATATGAATAAGATTCTACTTACTATGGCTGCACTACTTGGTATGACTACTGCCGCAATGGCACAAACAAAGCCAGTAGTATCTACAAATGTAGATCAACCTGGTCTTTACCTCGGTGGTTACATTGGTTCTAGCACTCTAGATCGTGACCGTGTCACTGTCGGTGTTAATGGTGGTTATCAAGTGAATCGTTTCCTACGTGGTGAAGTCACTCTAGACCAAGCTTGGAAGACCGGTGTCGGTGGCGGTACTCGTCTGATGGGTAATGCTATTGGTCAGTATCGAATCCCTGGCACGACTCTAACACCATACGTACTAGCTGGTATGGGTTATGGCTTTGATTCTCTTGGTTCAGTACGTAAGGGTATTGGTGTTCCTCAATGGAACGTTGGTGCTGGTATGCGTGTTGCAGTTTCAGAACGAGTTGATCTAGACGCTCGTTATCGATACATCGAAGCTTTCAACTCTCGTACACCACATAATCGCAGTACTAACCTATTCACCGTGGGTGCTGCTTATAAGTTCTAATAATAGAGCTTTATATTGAAAAACCCACCCTAACCGGTGGGTTTTTTATTGACAGAGTCCAAGTATTATGGTATAAATATTTTTGGAGGGTAAAACGGACAGGCGTGCCGTCACCGCCTTGAAAGCGGCTGGAACCTAGAGATAGGTTTGGATTTCGAGTATACCTGCCCTCCGCCACATTATTAAAGGTACATTATGCATAAACTATTACTAGCATTTTTACTACTTTTTCCAGTAGTATCTCAAGCACAGTCTCTTTATGATTATAGAGTTATTCGAGTCTTAGATGGAGATACAGTAGAAATAGATGCACCATTTCTACCAATTGAACTAAAACAAGTCTTAAAGCTTAGAATCATTGAAGTTGATACTCCAGAAAAGGGTAGTCTAGCTAAGTGCCAAAAAGAAGCTGAGTTAGCTCTAGCAGCTACCAGATTTACACAAAGAGCTGTAGCTTCTGCTACTAGGCATCAAGTGAAGTTAGTTGGCTGGGATAAATATGGTGGGCGTGTACTGGGTGACTTATACTTAGATGGTAAAAGTCTAAAAGATATGCTACTAAAGACCGGTCATGCTAGACCATATGACGGTGGTAAAAAAGCTAGTTGGTGTAGTTAAATGAGTGAAAGTTATTCTATTCGTATGCTCAAAAAGTCTGCATTTGAACATGAGATCTTAAATGTCATTGATATACTATCAATTGATCAACATGATGAAGAGATAGTAGCTGTAAAAAACTACTTGACTAAAAGAATAGAACAACTTAAAAGATAATCTGAATGTAGGATAATCTGGTTATTCCGCCAGTTTTGGGAACTGGAAATTGCTGGTTCAAATCCAGCCATTCAGACCACTAATATAAATAACCCAACTTTTATCATATTGGGAATATAAAATGGAACGTATGGGTAGACACCTGATTCTAGACATCTGGGGCGCCGTTGGCGCTCTTCCTTTTTGGAATATGGATGAAGCAGCAGAAGCACTTAAAAAAGCAGCAGCTGTAGCTGGTACTACATTCATGACAGAAAGATGGCATCATTTTGGTGATGGCCATGGCTATACTGGCGTTATAGTTTTAGCTGAGAGTCATGTGTCAGTTCATACGTGGCCAGAGCTTGGTTACGCAGCTATAGATGCTTTTTACTGTGGTGAATGTAATCCAATGGATAGTTTACAGACTATTTTAGATTTCTATAAACCACATAGAAATAATTTCTCTCTAATTGAGAGAGGTAACTAATAAAAAAGGAGCCGTTTGGCTCCTTTTCAGTATCACGAATGATTCTCTCGAATCATCTTAGCAGCTTGTTTAGCTATACATACACCAGTAACCATAGACCAACCCTCTTGAGCCTCAGTAAGAATCTGAGGATCAATCAGAGGTTTAATATAAAAAGATAGTTCGTCCCAACGAGTCAGTTGAATATCATTCAACCATTCGTCAGTCGAGTCTAAAATGTTATCTAGACCGATGCGACGCTCGACGAGAGCTAGAATCGAATCAGTCACGAACTGAGAATAGTACTGATCATGATCACATCTCTTATATAGATAATCTCGTCGAGTGTACATCTAGTTTCTCCTAGTACATATAACGCGAATGGATGTAGACATCAAAGTGAGTAGCATGTTCAGTACGAATATCAATAGAAGACGGACGCCAATGCTTGCCACCACGCTTGTAGTGACGTGCGTATGGGTTATGTTCCCCGAGTCGACCACGAACATTGACTCGAAAACGTTTGCTGCTACCCTCTAGCTTGAGACGCTTATTGATTCGTGATACTGTGTTACGAATAACACGAAGTTCATTATCTCCTTCAGAGTCTGGGTAGATAGTGGTGACGTATGCATCAGTGCGAGCCATGTAACCTCCTGTTTGATTGTAGATAGTCATATTATACACTATTTTGGATAGATGTCAACCGTTCATAATGACTTCAATCCGTCGTCATCTGTGTAGATGACATTTCGTATATTGAAGGTAGCTATAGCCCTAGTGCAACCCTCGCACGGCTTAGCAAGACCCCAACAAAACTTCTTATTGATCTTCTTAACCCTGCAGACGTACATCGTAGACTTCTTAAGGTCCTCGACGTCTACACACTTTAACGCATTACGAATAGCATCAGTTTCAGCGTGAAGAAAAATAGAGTCGGCGTTACGACCAAACTTTTTTTGAAACGGGTGTGACTTAAGTCGATTGAAACCAAAACTTACTACTTGGTTTTTAGAGACAATACACGCTGCCAACTTAGCGTTAGCAGCACCTTCAGAAGCAATGGCTAGCTTCTCAAGGGTATTCATATAGTACGAGTGGTCTCGACTCATCTCACTTCTTTCGATTAAATCGTCCAGCCAACATCGGCTCTTCGTAAAAGAAGTAGTACTTGCTGTTCTTAAACGTGGCTGAAGTAAACTTTTTGATGCCGTAATTCTTATACATCATACGCGCGAACTGAGAGACGCCGTCTTCATGAAAGACGGAGACCTCAGCACGCAGCTCGGGATCAATATCATCAATCGATACAATTTCAATCTCTTTAGGGAGCGGCAGCGGCTGCAACCAGCCTCGCTTTGCCGGCTCAATAGTCACCATCTCAGGCTTGATCTTCGGGAGCTTCTCCTTCTTGATCCTGGGCTCTTTAACCTTCTTCACCTTCTCAGGCTTAGTCACCTTATCCTTCTTAACTTTAACGGTCTTAGTCACTTCCTTAGTCACCTTGGGCTGACGCGGCTTGCGTTCGTAAACTCCACGCGGCATCTTAGTCTCCATACGTTATGAAAGCCATTATATCATACTCAGAAAAAAAGTCAAGGGTTCTTTCGTCACCTTGACTCCTTTTCGCGTGTAGAGCTTTTTGCTCTTGACAGTCTTCTTACGAAACTGTCCCTGAGCAAGAGCTCTAGCCACAGGGTTACGTCTTACGGGCTTTCTTTTCATGTATGCTCTCCTTGAACCTGGCGTAGAGGCCGAACTCGCGTCCAAATGCCTCGACCTCCCAGGGTCGGTCCCAGTAGTTGATCTTCTCATCGTCGATCATCTCGCCACGCCAACGGTTCAGTGACGTCGAACGTACGTAGTCACGGAGCTCGCCCGTGGCATACTGCTTGACGTGAACCATCTCATGCGCGAGAGAGATGAGTGTCTTACGCGTCTTATGTTTCTCGTTCAGGTAGATCGTGAACTCACGTGGTCGATCAAACTCTTCCGCGGCGCACGAACCATCCAGGCTCGTCTTTTCGAAACAGATCCTGACCTCGATGTTCTTAGCCAACCGTGGTGACATGAGCACCGAAGCGTAAAACTTCGTCGCTGCCACGAGCTGAGCTCGGTCTAACCACGGGGGTAGCTTGTGTACGCTGACTCGCATCAGACTCCCTCAGTCATTCATCGTAAGATATATATATCCCATTATCATAAAAATGTCAACTCAATCATATCAATGGGTTAGCTTATCAGTCGGCCTAACCGATTGATTTTAAACACAAAATTTTTTTGATGGCGGCTAAACTTTTTTCGTTCCGAGGCTGCTTTAACGTACAAACTCAATCATATCAATGGGTTAGGCTTTTGACCAAACTGAATCATATCAATGGGTTAGGTTAAGACGGGGCTTCTGGGCAACCTAAGCCATGATCGTTGGGTTTCCCTATGACAAGCGAAGCCTAGGATGGTTTCTAGCCACTTCCGACATAACCCATTGACGCATAAGGTGGTTGACATATTTTTCGCGATATGGTATAAGATAGCTATAACCAATCGTGAGGATCACCCATGGGTACCTACCAGATCTCTAACCTCGATCGCCGCTGGGCCGAGACTGTTGCTGGTCGCCGTCTGACCGACGCCGAAGTCGCTGAGATCGTGACAGAGTACAATGACTACCTGGACCGGCAGGATCGTCAGCTGGCTGAGATGGAGTGCATCAAGCATGCCTACGACTTCTAGTAAGAAAGTCGTTAGGGTCATAGTCGATGCTATGATCCTAGCTATCATTTTCATGACGATATACCTAATTTTGGTGTTATAATGCGTTACGTAGTGCGTAACCCGATGTATGACAAGCGACACATCTATCAATTTCATATAAATGAGTTCGATGTGTTTTATGGTGACCCGCTCCCGCTGCCCTCATGGGTAGAACGGGAGTCTATCTGCATCTCGGCGCCTGAACTACCAGCAAAGATGCGTATTTTCCCTAAGCATCATGTCATGAAGATCGACGACAAGAGTGTAGAGTTTAAGCAGAAGTTTGCTGACTCCCCTCGAGTCATTCTAGTCCCAGGTTCAAAAGGTGCTTCATACACCGTAACTATTGATGGTGCTAAGAAGACTTGTACTTGTGCTGGTTTTTCTTTTCGTCGTAGTTGTAAACATATCATTAACGTATAAGGAAAACTTACATGCTCAAGTTATCTAGAGAAGAACTAGAAGACATCTGGAACAATAAGCCATACGGTTATTTTACGCAACTTCGTAAGAACTCAAAGAATTTTAAAAAGTTTGAAGTCACAGCTATTCCTTATAAAAAGACTACTTACCCGCAGATAAAGACAAATGTATATGCACCAAAGTCTACTAGTCGTGAAGTAGAACAAGCTAAGAGTGACTTGCGTAAAGAAATTCTAGCTAAGTATCCAAATGATACTAGTATTATGATTAGCTATCATATTTCTGAGTACTAAATCGCTTTTATCTCTCTGTTAATAAATACCCTAAACAACAGGGGTATACAGAGAGATGAAAGTTTTTTTGTTTCTTATACTCTTTTTATTCTGCTTTAAAGCGCATGCACAAACTGTGTATCCACCAGATATAGCAGAAATAAAACAGAGAGATAAGCTTATAGTAGCCATGACTGCTTTTGATACACCACCATTTTATGGTGGGACTATTAATAATATGTCTGGCTTAGATGTTGATATTGCTAAAAAAGTAGCTAAGATTCTTGGCGTCCCTGTTGTATTTAACAGGGACGCTACTTCGTTTGCGGGTGTTATAGATCAAGTAGTATCTGGCAAAGCTGACATGGCTATCAGCAAGTTGTCAATAACCGGACCAAGAATGAATGTAGTCAAGTTTTCTACACCATATGTAAGACTACATCAAGCAATGATAGTTAATCGTTTATGGCTAAGCCAAAACACTAAGAATGGCGATCAAGAAACTACTATAAAAACTTTTAATGGATCAATATCTTTCATAGCTAATTCTAGTTATGATACGTTTGCTCGCACTTCTTTTCCTAGAGCAATATACAGACCAGAAACTAGTTGGGATAACATAGTTAATGGTGTTATATCGGGAAAATACTCAGCCGGTTTTAGAGATGAATTTGAAATAAAACGTTTAACTATGGAAAAGCCAACAGCGTCTATTCATACTAAGACAGTTGTGTTTACTGATTCTGTAGATAACATAGCGGCAGCTGTTCCTCCTAACAGCACACACTTACTTACGATAATAGATCATGTTATAAAAAATGACTATAATAACATAGAAGTGAAGAATCTTCTATCTATGTTAAAGAAATATTATGATAATAACAAGGAATAGTCAAATGAATATGTTAAAAAAAATTCTGACTAATCCATTTACTATATTAAGTGCTATATTAGCTGGTGTAGCTTTTGGATTTTATTTTCCTACTGAAAGCATAGAATTTGAAGACGTTGGATTAATCTACCTTAGTCTATTAAAAGTAGTAGTTTTACCATTCTTATTAGCGACTATACTTGTAGGTATTATAAGTTTATTACAAAAAGATGATGCCGCTGGAATGATTAAGCGAATCATTTTTGGTTTTATGTTATCTATGGTTTTAGCTTCAGCTGTTGGTGTTGGAACAGTGATGTTGACTTCATCAGATATGACACCAGAAAAACAAGCAAAAATGGGATCTCTAGTCACTGACAGAGATCAAGGAACTGTTGATTTAGAAATTGCATTACACAAAGATAAAGAAGAAAAGAAAGATGATGGCCCTTCTATCTATACTAAGTTTATACCAGAGAATATCTTTCAAAGCTTAAATACTGGTGAAAGTCTAAAAGTAGTTGTATTTTGCCTAATCTTTGGTATTGCTCTCGGGCAACTAAAGAATGAAGGTATGACTATAATAGTCAGTGCTTTGCAAGCTATACAAAATGCTTCAATAAGCATATTTAAATTTCTAAATTACTTTTTACCATTTGCTTTATTAGCTATGATTTCAAGTCAAGTTGGTAAAGTTGGTTTATCTATTTTCGAAACTTTGCTTGAATTTATAATTCAACAAGCTCTTGGTGGTTTAGCTATATTGATTATAGCTACTATTGTTATTGCATTAAGATGCAGAGGAACATCTATATTTTCTATATTGTTAGCAGTAAAAGATACTATAATAGTAGCTATATCATCTAGAAGTAGCCTCGCATGCATACCATATGCACAAGAAGCACTGACTAAGCTTAAGTTTGATAGAGGTTCTGTCGAATTAATGGTGCCTTTAAGTTTTACTGTTAATAGGGTTGGATCTATAACTTACTACGCTATAGCTACATTATTCATAGCAAATATCTATGGGATAAGTCTAACATGGATAGCTCTGTTAATGGTATTGTTTGGTGCTATACTAGCCGGTGTAGCTAGTGCCGGCACCACCGGTGTATTAACGGTGGCTACAGTGAGTATAGTGTGTGACTTATTGCAACTACCACATGAAGCTATCATCGTATTATTAATAGCGGTAGATCCTATAATGGATATGATTCGTACCGCTAGTCATGTATATGGAAACGTAGCAGTAACTGCTTTCGTTTGTGATAGAGAAAAAACGGAGACATAGAAAGAAAGAAAAATAAATGAAAGATACATTCGTAAAGATCCTTGAGTGGATCGGCAATAGTCCTTTCAGACTTTTTACATTATGTATCATATCAATCTTGAGTGCCGCGGGATGGTTTTTCTATACTGAAAAAGATACTTTCATGGCGTCTTACAGAGCCCAACAAGCTTTGCCAAAGATGAATGGCAGGTATGAAGAAGCAGTAGCTTTTATTGTGAAAAGATCTAATGCTGATCTAATAGCTATATTTGAAGTAAATAGTTTACTAAACAGTAGAAAATTAGCTTATCTATATGTTAGGGGTGAAGGAAGAGTAAAAACACACGATGGATATGATGTTAAACTCTTTACCTCAAATCATTCTAATAATTCAGACGTAATCAGTCTTATGGCTGGAGATTTACCATGCTCTAGTTATGCTAGTCCGCAGAGCTTTTTAGGATTTGTATACAAAGAAAAAGGAGTCACTTATATGTGTAGAATAAGTGTACCACCTGAACCTTCAAAGTTTATAGGCCAAATCTCTATAGGTTGGAGAGAACAACCAGAAGATATAGAAGCGTCTAAAACACTTATCAGAATAGCATCAGAAATGCTTTATACTGAAAAGAAATAGCTGATTAACGCTTGGCTATCTCTAGTATTATTTTTCTTCTTATAGCTTTTGCAAAATCTTCAAAATCAGTGGCTTCTACTAAGAAGCCATTTGGTGTTATGACTTTTTCTTTATAGTAATCTACTATTTCTGGATAAACAATTGTTATGATTGGCAAACCATTAATAACTATACCTTCTGTTATAGCTTTGTTTCTTGGTTCATTAGGTTCTTCTTTTTCATTAGATGGGCCATCACCTGATACATCAATAATTTTTGACTCTGGATCACACGGAACTTCTTCCATGTATTCTATAGCTTTATTCAAAGCGTGTCCTAAGGCAGTCAGATTAGATGATGATCTTGGTGCCTTTAGTATTTCTTGAGAAAACTTTTCTATATCTGAATTAGTCCTAACTACCCTCCACGGCACAGTCACACTGACATTACTTGACCATTCTAACAATGAAAGCGCAACCCCACCAGGTTGCGCTCTAATAGTATTTCTTACTGATTGATCTTCAAATGCTTGTACTATACCCTGTCTCTGTAACTTATAGTTTTCCTGAGATATAGAACCAGAAACATCTACTAACAGTATGAGAGCTAAAGCACAAGCTAACATTATTCTGGTGAACTACTACAAATAGCATTATACTTAAGAGTAGAACCTAGTTCTAATAGACTCTTATTAATACCACGAATAGTAGCTAGTTCATTAGTACATCCTGGTTCAGAAGCCTTGATGACAAATGGTGATCCAACTGGAACTCCGTTTAGCATGACCATCACTAGAAGAACGTTACCCATTAAGTACTATCTTTCTTTTTAAAGTTAGAGTGTTCAAAACAAGCCCAACGATTTAGAGTGTTCAAAACAAGTCCAACGATAACCAGAATCAGTAGGGAAACCGCAGGATGCAGACTCAAAGCAATTAGGTTCATCACAAAGACCGGCAAACTTTTTTAACTTTGTATTCTCGATCTTTTCATCGCGAATGACTTCTTTTAGGTTATCACGACTATTTAGGTCAAACTCATTAGTAATATCCATGCCACCGGCGTAGTATATCGGTACATATGCTTCTGGTCCAAAACCCATAAGACCATAGATAAGATGACGAAATGAACCAGGATTTCTACCGTGTTCAACAATTTTAGATACTGTCCATGCTGCAACAGCAAGTTTAGTATTTGGATCACATTTCTCTACTAGTTCTTCATAAGTAAAGTCATCAGATTCTGACATAATTTATCCTTTAAAGATTGGTACCCCGAGTGGGATTCGAACCCACCCTGGAACGATTTTAAGTCGTTTGCCTCTTCCGCTGGGCTATCGGGGCATTGGTGTCTCTTGCCAGATTCGAACTGGCACTAATCTGGTTTTGAATCAGAGGCCTCTACCAATTGGGCTAAAGAGACTTATTTAACATTAGCAAAAGCAGAAATAATATAGTCTCCATTAACTGGATTTAGATCCACTTCTATGTCCTTAGAGTAACCAACATATTGAAACCGATGTTCATCGAGTGGTTCAAATACGTCAACATAAATCTCGGGTTCACCCATCATCTCAAGATACTCTTTATCTTTAGTAGCTTCATCATACTTAGACTGAAGCAGCTGGATAAAGTCTTTAAGTAACATAGAAGTAACTCCAGGGTTGGTGCGCCCGACCCGACTTGCACGGATAACCAAACCGTTATGAGCGGTCCGCTCTACTAATTGAGCTACAGGCGCAGTGTATATGTACTTTATACCATAAGTTTGGTAGAATGTCAATCCGTATTTAGTGTCTTAATCACCCGATCTTTGACTTCTCGAGGAAGAGGAACGTAATGCAAAGAAGACGCGATCTCGTCTCCGTTATCATACGCCCACTTTAGCCACTTTTCTACATTGTTCTTATTCTTTCCGTCCCTAGGGATGAGGACGTAAGTGGCTGATAAGATCGGATAACACGTATCACAGCTGGTGTTTAGTCCACGTGATTCGTTATTTTCAGTCCACTCAGTCTTAGCTGCAGCTGCAGCAAAACTATCAGGATTTGCTGATACCCACTTGCCCGTAGATGTTTTAAGATTAGTTGATGTTAAACCATTTGCTTTTACATAAGCACTTTCAACATAACCAATTGAGCCACTAACACGCTTAACAAAAGCCGAGATTCCCTCATTACCCCTAGCACCCATGCCAACAGACCACTTTACTGAAGTACCAATGTCTTTCCATTCTTGACTTTGTGTAGCTAGCCAACTAGTAAAGACATGTGTTGTACCAGAACCATCGGCTCGATAGATAGGACTAATAGCAATGTTTGGAAGAGTCAGGCCTGGGTTATCAGCTGCAATAGATGGATGATTCCACTTATTAATAACACCCTTAAAGATATCTACAATGATTGCACCAGAGAGATTTAACTTATCACTAGGTACACCCGGGATGTTTACTACGATAGTGATAGATCCCATAACTGATGGTACTTGAATCAGCTTGTTAGCATCTAGTCTATTCTTATCGAGTGGAGCGTCAGAAGCACCAAAGTCAACGGTCCGATTGATAATTTGCGTCTGACCAGCGCCAGATCCTACTGATTGATAGTTTACAGAAAACCCATCTTTCTTAGATGCTTCTGCCCACTTGCTATAGACTGGTGCAGGAAATGTAGCACCGGCTCCTGTGATGGTCTGCGCTTGTGAAATAGAAGTAAAAATAGTAGCTGCTAGTAGTCCATATATAAATTTCATTTTTAATCCTTCATATTAAAAAGTTTCATAATACGTTGTTCATGGCGTCCACCCTCGTAAGAAGTATTTAAGAATGCTTCTACACAAGCAATAGCCATATCTGGACCGGTAACTCGAGCACCAAGTGCAATCACATTAGTATCATTATGTCGTCGCGACATCTCAGCTACATAAGGATCAGAAGCTAGTACACACCGTATACCCTTGAATCGATTCGCCGCAATCGACATACCAACACCCGAACCACAAATTAAAATACCACGTGATACTGTATGGGAACCAAGTGTTACAGAAGAACATGCTTTATAAGCATAATCCGGATAGTCTACTTTAGATTTTTCTTCTGGAAAAAAAGTATAGATAGTGTGGCCCACGTCAAAGAGCCAAGCTGATAGTTGTCTAGCTAGTTCAAGTCCAGCATGGTCACAACCAATAGAAATATCATACTGTTTAGTCATGTCAACCCCATAATGTATGTATGAGTTATATCACACTATTTTAGATTAGTCAATCATTAATTATCAACGACTAATAAATTACTTTCTTTTCCGATTTTTTCTTGTTCAGCTTCTAAAATTTTTCTGACTTCACGCAACTTAGCAATGACAGAATCTATGGTGTCATGAACAACTTGATCATTTCTATCATCACGCAAATCGACCAGAGCTGCAAATAGATTTGTATCTACCGATCGATCTACATAATATTCACCATCTTCATCTTTAGTCAGTTCAATACCAGGAAACAATAAGTCTACCACCTGTTGTAACACCGGATCACGCTCAATTTTCTTAGTCCTAAACATACTAAACATTACCAATTACCGTTTTTTGCCTATACTATATTTTGCTTCTAGTACCCAGTCATTTTTTTCTTTATACGAAAGAATTTTTATTTGATTCAATGGTGCTTTATCATTTACCATATCTTGATTCAAGATTTTAAATAGACCCCATTCTTCTAGTAAAAGCGCTATAGTGTTTCTTCTAGCTCTATCATCATTCGAGAAGTTAGTCTCTTTACCATCAAGGGCAAACATCTCTTTAAAATGTACTATGAAGTACCTACCTTGTTTATGTAGTATATGACAAGACTGAAATAACGTCTTGTCTTTCTTTGAGGCTAC
>Ga0315901_10004947_pt1 | contig 16417 bp, 34 predicted proteins | sample LakEriMetagenome_10_FD_203761 | JGI IMG/M metagenome (GOLD analysis project Ga0315901, IMG submission 203761) | Freshwater fungal communities from buoy surface, Lake Erie, Ohio, United States - Buoy 2 MA116 | ecosystem: Environmental > Aquatic > Freshwater > Lake | place: USA: Lake Erie, Ohio...
CTGGTCTTCCCAAGCTGTTCCTACAAATGTTTTACTGTTCTCCATTTAAATTAAGTGTTATTTTAATTGATTTCTCTGTTATGTTTTGGTCGATTGTTTCTTTTGGTTTTCCTTGACTGCGATTAAGCAATAGGTCAAGGTTAAATAATGAGTTCTTATCGTGTGATTTTAAAAGCGTTCCTGCAATGATTCTTTCAAGGATAGTGTATTCTTCGCTCTTATCTATTTTCTCTAACTCTTTCCGTGACATTGTAAGCATTGCATTAATGGTGTCTTCTACTTGTGATTTGTTGTATCCTATCTCCTTTAATTGGGTGATTAATTTTTTCGGTCTGCCTTGAATATTACGCCTTTCATCTTCACCTTTTTTGAATGGTTTTAGATTATCTAATACTTTTGGGTTATTTGCCATATCATTACAGAATTATTGCAGATTCATTTTCTCATTGTGTTTATCTATCCACTCTTGTCTAAATTGTTTTTTATCTCCTTTTTCGATATGACATTTCCGACAACAAGCGACTAAATTTTCAATTACATCTTTTGATTTACTTCCTCCCATACCTCTTGCAAATATGTGGTTAATATCCACTGCCTTTTGTCCGCATAGTTCGCAAGGAATAAAATCTGTTGTGTCATATCCAAAGTAGTCTAAATATACTTTAACATGTTTCTTCATTTGCTAAACAACATTGACCAGGGCGTTGGTAGGATTAAATCTCTCTCATATCTAAATCCGCACGTTTGAAATAAATCAATCCATTGGTGCTTATTCTTTATGTTGATATGACCCCATTCTTTGTCTAATCTACTTTCGTATGGTGTTGAACTAAAATGGAAGTAATTACATTGTAAGTCCTTTAGAAAAGGTACTAATTTGGTATCTGGTATGTGTTCAAATACTTCTATTGACGCTACTAAATCCCCTTTTATTTTCTCTTGGGTAAAATCGCAGTTGTACGCTATTGTGTTTAAAACTCTATCAATGTAGTATTCGTAGTGGAATTTGTTTTGGTCGTAGTATCTCACGCTTATACCTTTATCTCGCATTGCTAACGAATAGCCACCCATTCCACCGCCTAAGTCAACAAATTGTTCGGGGTGACATATTGGGGTTATATAGTCAGCGGTTGCCTTAAATAAGTTTAAATAGCCGATATCGTCTAAATGGATGTTCCATTCAAACTCTTTGTTGAAACACTTTTCATCGTCCCAAGTTCCACCGAAACTATTCATTTTCTTTTACGCTTAGGCTTGTGTTCATCATCCGCTAATTGTGCCAACTCTATCTCGTTAAATGCGGTTTGTATTTCCGATTCAATCGCAGCGGCTTTTTCTTCCTTTTCGATTTCGTCTAATCGTTGTTGGCTAAATATCAAAAGCGACAAAAACGCATCAGCAAAACAAGAACTACAACTTGGCAAATTACGCCCGTAAATTTCTTTATAAGCGTTGTTTAGTTTAGCCTGTTCCTCTGGTGTTAGGTTCAATACTTGCGACCTTTTGAAATCATCGTACTTAGGTGCTAATGAGCGTATGAATAATAGTTGTTCTTTCATATCTTAGGGTCTATTAGTGCTACAATTACAGAGGATATAGATGCGTAAAGTATTCCAACCCATCCGTAGGTAAATAGGAAAACCGATAAGCCTATCCACCAAGACATACAGAAAGCACAATCAATTGGTTTCATAGATTGCCAATGGTACGGATTGTTTCCGTAGATAAACCGCTTTAAATAGTCGGCAGGTTTACCGAAGTTCACAAGGATAATCGCAAAACACGCTACCCCTATAATTTCAAGAATTGTATTCATCTCTTATTTGTTGTTTTACTTTTTTTATTACTCTAAGTATTTCGTTGATACTGATTTTTGTTTGTCTATGTATGGCACGAGCCGAATTTCCTTCCATCCATATCTCGAAGATTTTACGTTCATACCAATGTAACTTCGGCAAGGTTCGCTCAATGGCGTTGTACTTAATCTCCTGAGCCTCTTTGTAAGGTATGGATTCTTCATCTGAAAACCTATCCTCCACTTCATCGCTCTCTTGAATTCGATGTTTTGCAAACGGACTGCATTTCCCGTGTATTGCGTTGTACAACAAGCGTACAACATAGAAGCGTATATAACCACCCTCATAAATTTCCTCTATTTGTTTATTAGGTTTTTCCATTATCGCAAGAAAAGCATACTGGTACAACTCCTCAGCCGTGTCCTTGTTAGGTGCTATCTTGTAACACGCCTCCAAGAACCACGACTCAGTTGTTAACCATTGTATAATCTCGTTGCGTTTGATATTCAAAGTTAAAACTTTTTTTCAATTTTACAACTATAACCTAATTTTTTATATTTTTTCTCATAATATTCCACTTCGGACTCGTTGTACAGAATGATTATTGACGTGTACAAGCCCTTTGTCACTATTAAATCCCAATACCTCAATGAGGGTGGCGTAGTTTCTTTGGAGGATTTTGTCATATTCTAAATAGTATTCGATTTGTTTACAAGCATTTAAAACTGTGCTATGGTCTTTTACAAGTATTCTACCTATCTGCGTTGTCTTATATCCGTAGTGAAAGCGCATAATGTAGCAGAATAAATGTCGTGGGATGGTAAAATCTGCTTTACGAGATGTTCCCAATACTTCTGATGGGGATGTTTCATAAACTTGGCAGATTTCTCTAAGTACTAATTCCCAATCTTCGCAGTTTTTAACATACTTGATTTTTGGATTTAGCAACTCGTGTCTAAGTTGTTTTAGTTTTTCCTCATACTGGCGTTGCATTGTTTCATGTTTCAATAGCAATGACTGATAACGCTTTTTTAAATCGTGGTGTTGTTGGTATATTGTTTCCATTATCGTTGTTCTTGATATAAAGTTCTTGCCGGTGTAAACGTTGTTTTAATCATTCCTACTTCTCCGTGTCTATTCTTCGCGATAATTAGTTCTGCCTCTTCTATTTCAATTTCTGCTCTATCGTAGTAATTCGGACGGAATGGAAAAAGAATAATATCCGCGTCTTGTTCAATACTTCCGCTCTCTCGTATGTCAGATAGCAATGGCCGCTTATCTGCCCTCTCCTCGCATTTACGCGATAATTGAGCCAATGCGATAACAGTTATCTCTAATTCCTTCGCCAATACTTTTAAGTTTCTTGATATGTCACTTATCTCTTGTTCTCTATTTTGCTTGTTTCCTTTAATCAATTGTAAATAGTCGATAACCAATATATTTAATCCGTGCTTTGCCTTATGGATTTTAACTTTAGATTTTATGGTTTGAATATCAACAATCGCCTCATCGTCTATATGAAACATTACTTCATCTGTTACAATCTTATTTGCAAGGTAGGAAATTTCCGATTGATTTAAATTACCGCTTCTAAGTTTGTATTGTGGTATCTCTGCAAGTAATGACATATAGCGTTTAGCAATCTGCTCTTTGCTCATTTCCAAAGACAAGAACAAACACTTCGCTCCAAGTTCAGCAGCGTTCCGAACAAATGAAAGTGCGATTGCAGTTTTACCTGAACCGGGGCGTCCTGCTATAATTACCATGTCCGATTTATTCCAACCACCTATAACTGAATCTAACTTGTGCCATCCGGTAGGCAATCCGCTTAAACTTTGTCCTCGTTCTATTGCGTAGGTTATTTGATCGAATACTTGACCAGTAACTTTCTGCATTTGTACACTTTCTTTTGCATGTACTATTTTGCTTTCTTCTACATACCGCTCTAAATCGTTTGTAATAGCGTTTAAATCGCGTTGTAAGTCAAGATTGGATAGTTTGTCTATCAACTCCTTTTTCATTGCCTTATATTGCAATTCTTTGATGTTGTGTTCTATCTCTCCATTACCCATTACTTTATTCATTAACAAGCTTACTTCGTAGGCATGTTCTTTTCCTATGTGATTAACGATTTCGTATAAACCAAATTTGCTATTTGACAAGTACAATTCTTGCATTGCCATCACAACTTTTTGGTGTACTACTTCTGTAAACCAATTGGCTTTTAATCTTGGTAAATAAACTAAGTTCTTATCCCAAAATAAAAGATTAGATATTATGTGCGATTCTAAATTCATTTTAAAATTGTTTATAGTTTAAAACTGGTTGTTGTTGTGGTTGGTTTTTCTTCCAAGTTATAACGGCTGCTTTCCAATTCTTCATTGGGTTGCGTCCTACTTTCCATCCATTGGCTTCGTAGTAGTTGTAGAAACGAGTTGATTCATCTTGCATACCTTGTTCTATCATGTAAGCCCTAATGTCGTTTTCTGTTGGCTTAATAAACTTCTTTACATTATCATTAACACTATCACTTACACTTACACTATCAGCTTTTTTGGGTTTTTCTAAAAAGGCTTGGGTTTTTTGGGTTTCGTTGGCTTTTGATGGTCTACCACCTTTTTTACCATTAAGTGATTGTTTTACAATATAATCATTCCACCTTTGCAAATCTCTTTTTAAAGATTGCTTGATTGGTTCAAATGCAATATTAATAATCAAATCCTCGGTGATAGGATTCTCATCGTTCACATAAGCGAATATATGCTTAATTAATTTACCTGCCATTTCATCTGGCAATTGGTTAAATACTCCACTTTGGTCTGTGTAAAGTATAAATGATTTTTTATTTTCTGCCATAAAAAAAGCCCATCAGATTTGCGGTAGTAAGAGTACACGCAAACCCAACGGGCAAATATCTTTTTAACTTTAGGATTCTCTTACAATCCAGTTAACGATTCAAATATAGGTATTTATTTCTTATTTTCCAACTTAATAAATCCTATTTCTTCATTGCTATTAGCACGATTGATAAACTGAATTTCAACCTTTGCAGTATTTACAATGACCTGTGCAACTTCGCTAATAGCCTTAGCGGTGTTTACATCTATTTCTTTTTCCTTGAGTAACTCTATCGTTTCAAATAGATGGTTGCGTAAATCCTCAATTTTGTTGCGTGGCATTATAGTAGTTTTAATTGTTTCTGATCATCCTGTTTTGTATGTTTTAATTTTTGCCTTGCTATTTTTCAAATGAGACGCACTATTTGCCCCACTATTTTTGATATCTGCGTCAATTCCATAAGGCGGGTCAACAATAGCCAATTCAAAATACTTGTCAGGATAACGAGCCATTAACTCCATATTATCTTCATTTGTTATTTGCATAGCGTTTCTCCCTTTCTTTAATGTTCTTTTTTAATCGTGACAATTGTTTGGTAATCTCTCGTAAATCATCAGGCAACTTGTTGTGTGGTATCATTCCTTTTTTAAAGCGTGTAGGCGTGTTAAAATCCATCAGTCCTTTAGTGCCTTTATTCCAAGATGGTACTCCCTTTTTGAACTGACCGGTATTTGCACGTTTACAAATGTTGCTGATTGTTTCCTTTGTTTTCTGTATGCCTAATTCGTAAGCCTTAGTCCGTATTGCTGTTAAATTTCTATTAAACACTGGTACTAAATCTTTGTTTATCGTTACGGGGTATAGTTGCTTTAATTTTTCTAAATCTTGCTTACTCCATCTCATAGTTGACCTCCAAAAGTATAAACTGCATAACCTTCTCTGTCATCTGTGGTTATAATACAATTATACTTATGCCTTAAATCGTGTATTCGTGCGGATAAACGATAGATGCCATAGCGATTCCAGGCTTCCATTGGATTGATAGTTAGATTCACTTTCAAGTGTTCTAATAACTTTTTATTTTGACTATCTGTTTTCATATGTTTTATTCCAAAATTCTTCTGCTAATAGACTATTCTGTTTCAACATAGATATTCTACCTTGTGTATATGATTCCAAAATAGCCTGTTTAAAGTGTTCTGTTTGTGTTGCTAATAGGTAGTGATACAATGCCTCCGCTTCGTGTTCTGTTTTAAATTCGCCTACTAAATCCCCATTCTTCCAAACTCGGAATACTTCTACTCCATTTACAATTGATTTGTGGTGGTAGATTATCATTTGTTACCTCCTTGTATTTTGTCTTTTAACCACATTGCACCAAATTGAAATGAAGCACTATCGAATGGTAGTTTTTTTATGTTGTCTTTTTTGCTTTGTGCTTCATTATATATATCTTCATCACTTGGGAGTTCGATGGGGGTGATATCCTCAAAGTTACCATAACCATTTAACATATCCTTTACTTGTTCTTCTGTGTATAGTTTCATTTGTTACCTCCTTGTATTTTATCTCTCATCCATTTTGCTCCATCACTCCAGCTTGGAACTGTATTGTAATGAGTATAAATAGTTTTACCTTTTTCACTAAATACCAATTTACCTTCTTCCCATATCTCCTCATCACTTGGTAGTTCGATGGGGGTTAGTTCATCTATTATTTCCTTTTTAGTATAGTCAAAATAAACTCCACCACATTCGTGCTCACATTCTTGTGCCAATTCAATTGCCTTGCGTACTTCAAATTCTGTGTATAGTTTCATGATAATAGTTTCCCTCTGTACATTCGTTTAGATTCTTTATAGATGTGGTTCATCACCTGATTATAATTCTTTATGGGTTTGTCTTTTTCAAACTCGTATGGCGTAGCTTCGGGCGTATCTACATATCTCTTGCGGCTAATCTTTGCCCATAACTTGCTCAATAAAAAAGCAACTGGGAGGCTCATAGGATATAGTATTAAAAATTCTATTGGCAACATAATCAATATTTTACTTATTAGCAATCTTTTTAGCCAAATCAATACCCAACCTAAATAATAGGGATGCGGAATAATAGTTGTATTGGTTATTTATATACACCACATACAATTCACCCGACCCAGCAAACCCCCATTCAGGATCGTTCTTTACCATTTTAATAAATTCATCCGTTGGTAGTAATTCCAACAACGCATGAGCTTCCTGCTCTGTGCATAATAGTTTAAGTGTTGTTTCCATGATTCAAAGATAGATATAACTTTCAAAAGTGCAAGAATAATTTTCACTATCCTTACACTTTTTTAGTAAACGGACAATTTCCTTAGTGAATGATACTATTTAACATCAATCCTGCGTGGTATAGTTTCTCTTCTACTTCCTCTCTGATATCTTCCAACTCAATAACGGAGGTAAATAGTTGGTGAGATTCGGGCATACGAGGGTCATAAGAAACAAAGATTCCGTATTCGGTCTGAGTGCAGAGCATCCCAAATTGCATTTGCCAGTAATATTCGGGGTGATTATCCTTTAAACTTTCAGCATCCGTAATTGTGGCGTTGCGTAGGTGTACCGCAGAATTGAACGGACACTTAATTTCAATAATAGAATCTTCACCTAATCCATCGGGAGAAAATCCGCTTATTTCGTTAAACTCTATGAACGTAAAAGTTTCACCACCATAGTATGTGTACTCTTTAAAATCCTGTGCTGCGAATGTATCAAAGGCTTGACGCTCGTAAGTTTTACCCCATTCTAAAGCACGTCCGAAGATTTCGGGTTGAATGCCTGTAAGGATAACCCCTGCCTTTTCGTAAACATAGGATTTAGCGGTTTCGCTGAGGTATTCCGATTTGTTACGAGGCTTACCCATTAGTTTATAAATCTCGCTGCCTGTAAAGCGTGATTGCCGTAATTGCAACCACGCTTCTTCTGTTAAATTTGTACTAATCATTATGGTGTTAAAAATTTATAAATAATATATGTCAATACAATAAGTGATAAAATACATATTGTTATTCCTGCTATTATTGGATATTCGGTAAGTACAAAACCAAAAGCGATTACTAAACTTGGTATAATCAACGCAACCAATAATCGAATAAATTTATTTTTAATTGTTCTCATTGTTACCTCCAAATGTTTCGTTGTAGTATTGTTCTGCTTTTTTATCTGCAACTTTATCGTGTTGCCCATCCCCTGCTTTCCACGCTTTAGTCATTTGTTCTTTTTCCATTTCTTTGGCTTGTTCAAATTCCTCAATCGTTATATGTCCACGATGAACAAACATTTTTTCATATAGCCACATTATGCTACTTTGTTTATTGTTGCTCATAATATTCTACCATTCATTTAACTGCCTTTAAAATCGTCAAGTGTTCGGGCTTGAGTTGATACTTCTTCAGTATATCCTCAATCGCTCCACCTCCTTTAATATGCTCAACGGCTTTCTCCCATTGAACCATCGCAGGATTTATGAATGGTTTCTCTTGTGGTTTATCTTGTGCCTTTACTTCTACCTTATTTCTCTGCATCGCTTTCTCTCCGTCATCATCCTCATCAATATTCAATCCAAGAATAGAACCAAGTGCATATCTACGAGCGTAGGTAATAGCAGAACCCATTGCTTGAGGGTCGTTAGTTTTCACCACTGGCATACAATAGGTAGCCTCTATCCACTCTCCGCTATCGTGCATTAGAATGGTTGTTAAGCAGTCTGCATCGGGTAATTGACAGAACGACAACCCTGCATCCGCTAATGGTTTTTGGATAACGTCTAATATGTTCGCCAATGACGCATACTTAGATTTAAAAAACGGATTGGTTGCTTCCTTTTTAACCTTTCCGATGTTGGCTTGGAACTTGCACAATGCCGCTGCAAGATTCGCAATTGACTCTGATTTATTCATAGTTGTAATGTTTTAATTTGCCTGAAATCCATCCAAGATAAATGTGACACATAAAAGCATCGTGATGGTCTTTTTGAAACTGCTCAAAGTCAAACCAATTTTCAAAGTCTATGCAATCCTCGAAAGGTATTGCGGTAGATTTGTAATATTGGTTAACTAATGAATCTTCTAATCCAACGAGATAGAACTCTACATCGGATTTACGGAAGTAATATTGTACGGAGTGATAGTCTAATACTATGTCATTCTCCAAAACTGCTACCCACTTCATTTTCCTTAATTAATTTGTAAGCCGTTGATAATACTGTTTTAGCGTTTTTTTGGTAGATATCTCCGTGAAAGTACCTACGAATGGTTGGTAAACTCAACCCTGTTCTGTGTTGGATGTCCTTATAAATGCCGTGATAACGCTTTTTAAGGATTTCTTCTCTGATTTGTTCTATTGTCATAGTGAAAGCAAAGGTAAACTAAAACTTTCAATTATGCAAATTTATTTTTTAATATCTATCGAGAAAATAATATCGCCTAACTTGGTTGCTAATTCGTTTGCAAGTTCTTGTTGTAGTGATTCCGTGAATGAATCCTCGATAAAGTGTTTGCCTTTATAACCACGTCTGTGGATTTTACGAGCGATTGCACGTGCCAATGTATCGTATGAAACTCCTTTGTTTGGTTTGATACCTTTAAATGACATCCACTCTTTGATAGATTGCCATAGATATGGAGTACCCTCTTTGTGACCGCTTTTAGTTGGTTTACGTCCGAACTCTACTTGTTCCCAATAGTCCTCCATTAAGAACGTAATCAATAACGAAGTAGGAGTTTGTGTTATCTCACCTGGTTGTATAGACTGTTTTAATGATGATGAAGCGTTGGCGTTCTTATTGTCCAACTCCTTACGCATCAGATTTACCGCTTTATTTGACCAATCAGCGATTATCTGTTGTAATAGGGATGATTCTTCCGTGAAGAGTGTTTTATCCTCTCCTAAGCGATTTATTAACTCATCTATGTTGATAGTCTTAGCCAATGAGATTAAAGTGTATTAGTTCACCACTTGTAAAATATTTTATTACCTCTTTCCAATAACCATCGGGTACAACTTGACAACCTGCACTCCATCGGTCAACTAAACTTCCTGCACCTGCTCTATGGAAATTAATGCCAAATAGTCCGTGTTGGGTTTTAGTTTTATCGATTACTCCGTCCTTGTTGCCGTCTCGGTAAATATCTATCGCTTTAACTTGTTTGAAATAGGGCATACCTAACCAAAGAGATTTCCAATTTGATGAAGTAATAAATTGATGTGTCCACAAGTATTGTGCAGGTATTGCGATTGCCGTTCCGGTAACTCCTCCGTGTGTTATTGGGTTTTGTACATAGAATTTACCTGCGGTGGTTGAACATGGCACGATTGATACTACACGCTCGTTGACAATTACCAATAAAAAGTCATCAAATGTATTGGTGAGTTTATCGTCTGTACGAACAAATACTAAACTCTTCGGAGTCCATATCCAACGCTTAACAGAAAAATAGTTCTGCACCCACTGATTCGCAGCGTCTAAGGTCTTTTGACCGATTACTCCGTCAACTTTTAGATTAAAGCCCCGTTGGTTTAGAAATGTTTGAACGCTTTTCATAGAGTTCCATTGTTTTATTTAAATAGTAAGAGGCTTTAAGTAAATCAGTTTTACCGCCTTTCATATCGTACCTCCAAACGTACTTAATTACATTTCCAATTGTGTACGCTTCTTCTGGTGGTAGTCCTTTTACTGCGGTTAAGATTGCATCCATTGCCTCAATTTCGCCTTTGTTGTAGTGGCTTGGTTTGTTTACGATATCCATTCTGCTACAAATCTATTAATATCCATCGTAATTAGTAGCATTTGACCGCCTTTAAAAAGAACATTAGTATAGTCATAGTTGGCAATTGCTCCCGAAACATCGTCTAAATTGATATATCCATCCTCTAAGACTTCGACAATATCCGCACCTAAGCCAACTTCCTTGTAAATCGAATCTTGTTGCTCTTGGTGTACGATTTCAACTTTTAAGATTCTCATTAGTAGATTTCTCCGTTTAATATTTTAAAATTCTTAACGATGAAGTTACCATCTTGTTTAACGTCAACCGCTGCAAAACCTAAATTCCACTTGGTATAAGCGTATGGTCTGTAATCTGGCGATAATGTGCATAAACATCCCATTGACCAAACACCCGTTGCCTCACCATTAATATTGTTTTCTGAGTGGTGACTTGTTGTGTGGTTGTGTCCAAAGATTGTTGACGATTTAGCCTTTAAAAACATACCACGTGCAGGGTTAACGGGTGAGAATACACTCTCTCCCATTTCGTGTCCGTGCAATACGTTCAATTTGCCTAACTTAATTATTTCACGATTAACCAAGTTGATTTTAAACTCGCTCAATCCTAATAGGTTTTCAAACTTCAAATTGTCAACATCGCTAAACTCTTTAGCATTACGCAATAAGTAGTTTCTAACTCTTTCCTCGTGGTTACCTAACTTGTAATATATCGGTATAATGGGGAATAGTTCACGCAAGTAGGCGAAAAATGTCTTAGTCATTTCAATCTCCTCTCTTAGCGACGGCATACCTACCTCTTTGATAAACGATGAAACTGGATAGCAGTCCATAATATCTCCGTTTAGAATGATACAATCTACATCGTTGTTTAATCCCCATTCTAACGCAGTAGATAAAGCCTCCATATCGTGGTAGGGAATGTGGATGTCGGATAGGATTAGATAGCGTCCCTCGTTTAAATGGACGTTAACCATTTCTTTATTATGGGAGAATACCTTTAATTTTTCTAAGCCTTCTTTAATGGTAGATTTTTTAGTCACGAACGTATGGTCTGCTAAATGACCTAATCTCCTCTCACCAATTGCCCCCTTGTAATACCGAATTTTCTCCCTGACTTGTTCGATAGATTTAAATTGTGGGTTTTCTTCTAAGATTAATTTCGCTAATGTGCGATTTGGAGCGTCGGGATACTTCTCCAAGTAGGATTTGATTATGTGTTTCATAAAAATATTGCCATAAGAGTAACCAATATTGCCCACATTCCTACTCCTTTTATGACATCTCTTTGCAATAAAATAGTATTATTACGATTTTGAATTTCAACGGATAACGAATCTGTCTTTATTTCAAGACGTTCAATCACTGAATCTTGGTAGTTAATTATTATTGAATCAGCCTTAACCAATTTGTTTAGTCGGATTACATCTCTACGAGCATTAGCACCCTTTACTAAGTACTTATTGGCGTTCGATACTATCGAGGTGTCGATGCAAATTAATTGCCCGTTTAAGACCGATGGAATCACGAGTAAAAGTATCAATATATAACGTGTCATATTTTAAGAGCGTTAGACGGACTTTCTTCCACTTAGTGATACTATCAGTCCACTTTATTATTTGAGTGTCTGTAGTGTGCTTATAATGCGTTTTTTTAATAAAACAATTATACAGGCACAACGCAAGTATTAGCCAAATAAGGAACTTGTATAGAGAAGTTGATTGCATATCCTGCTAAAATGTCCGTTCTTGAATCGTAAAAAGGGGAGGCGTTCTGATTTACTACCAATTGCCAAACTTCGTCTTGGTACTCAGAATCCAACAATGCAAAAATATCGCCCATAATTTGAGCGGTGTCAGATAGTACCTCTATTACGTTAGATTCAGATTCAAATACTCTATCCATAACCAACAGAGCAAAGTTGTAAGTTTGTAACTTGTTCGCTAAATCTAAAGTAAATCCATCGGGGTAAAGCCAAACAAGCGGATAGTATTCTATATTCTCAACCGTTAGGTTTGATTGTTGACCCACTCCGAATTTGCCCACCATCTTGTGACTTTCGGCTTGAGTTTGAATTTTTGCGATTATTTGGTTTAGCGTCATTTAAAAACTTGATTAATTTGGCTTCGTTGTTTTTCTGCCATTTATTATTGCGGATAGTCATAGTTCCAATAGCAATCATCCATATCGTCCCCCAAGTAAAAACCACCATAAAAAGATGTGTTTTTAGGTCGAATTGTATCAAATCCGCTTCCAGGATTGAGGAACAATGGATAAGTATTTGTGTTTTCACGGAGGTAATCTCTTAGTCTATTAGCGTAATATTCGGCTTTATCACGGAATCTTTTTTCAATCATTGTAAGTTCGTCAATACTCACCGCTCTTGCGTTCTCTGCCTCCCTTGCTGCTACGCTCTTATTCATCATTTTAAATGTCATAGGGAGCATAGATTCAGTGATGGTGTAATACTTCAAACAAGGTGCAATATACGAATCTAAAAGCGTTGTATTATTAGCCGTTAAAGTTCCTGCAAATGCTTGAGTCTGTAGTTCATCGTACAACCCAGAACCAATAATATCACGGATGTAAATCTCTTGAGCCTCTTTAATCGCACTTTTTAATAGTTTATCGTCAACATTCTCGTTGATTGCGGAGTTGTCCTTTAGATAGGAGGTACTTATAAAATATACGAAGTTGCTCATTTCTTTCTAATCATTACCTTTTGTTGCCAGATATGCCTACATTGTGGAGTTGTTATTCCTGTATCGGGGTTAGTGTACCATTTACCACGACGTTTCCAAACATCGTAACCAAGTTCTGCGGTCATTTGGTTGATGTCCTCACGGCTAAATACTTTGTTTGATTCTACGATTTTACGGCAAAAATCCCTTGATGTTGGTATTAATAAACCACCCTCAATACCGGGTGCTTTTTCGTACTGATATCTAACCACTAATTCTGTTTCTAAGCCTTTAATCAAATCTCTACCTTTAGAGGTCACTTTATATCCGTTGACTTCGGGAGCGATTCTATCCGATTTAATCAACTCGGTTAACGCATCCATTACGTTCTGTGCAGGTTGTTTAGTTAGGTTGACCAAATCACCTGTTTGTAGTCCTGGATTTTCTGCAAGAATATTCAACAACGCTTTGTTAAGAGCATCGCCAAACTCAAACTTCACCTCTTCGTATAAGTCCGCTGATTCTCCGTATTTAGCGAATACTTGTAAATCTCTTTCGTCATCCCAACCGAATGGATTTTGTTTGCTAAAAGCCGCAGGAGTAGCCGATTCGATAGCATCCCCATTTGGAATTGGTGGTAAACCTGCCAATTGACGTTTCTCGTTGATTGTCATATTTGACAACACATTGTTTGCAACCAATGGACTCAATGAATTGATAGCATCGTTTAGAGATGACTGAACTTTCACGGTGGACAATTGAGGTAATCCCATTTCTTGACGTGCTTCCTCGTTGGTTATAATTCCCTTTGCAAACAATTCGCTATAATCTAAACCTAATGGTGGTTTGTTCTCAGTTCGTAGTTGTACAGGTGCAATATACTCAAACAAGTAAGTCAACGCATCGTCTAACTTTTTTTGACGTGGTTCAACGTATGCAGATTGAAACATCTCATATGCTTCGATTAGTTCGCTTCTACCGCCTAATTGACCCTCTACACGCACTCCAAAGAGCATTGGGGAGTTTACCTTGTGCGAAACAAAAATCTCTTGTTGTACGGTCTTATTTAAGATGTCAAATTGCTTGTCAAAATCGCTTGGTTGTAGGTTGTTGATTATGCTTTCCTTTTCGTTAGGGTCATTGTACTGAATAATCAAGCCTCCTGCATTGTCTGTACCCGTGTAGTTTTTCTTTAATGCTCTTTCGGTCTTACGAGCCTCCTCAGGTGTTGGATAACCCTTGAACATTTGAATTAAGGTCTGAGCAGAAAATCCGTTTTTGATGGAATTTAAATGCCAATTAGAAACCTCCGTGTCGATTTCAATGTATTTTAATCCACCTACATAATCGGGTAAAGGATAAATTCCTTGTCCTGCTCTGTATAGTTGGCAATAGTACAACTGCTTTGATTCACGAGTAATAGGGTTAAATGGGTTGTATTCGATTATCTCGCATTTTCTATCAGACCAATCCTCGCAGAACGCAAACTTATCGGCTAAGGTTTTACGGATTTTTTGGAATGGTAAGTGATAAATCTCGGATATTTTCTGTTTGTCACGTGACCAAATAACCTCCAATGCAAACCCATTAAACAACTCTAAGTCATCCGCTACTTTGGCTTTGAGTTCGTCTAAACTTTCGTATGCGTTGATTGCCTCGACTTTCTGTTGAGCCTTTGCAATGATTGCGGTATCTTGTCCTTTGATTGAAGTACCTACACCTGCTAAATACGATGCCTTTGCGCTTACAATCGCATTGTGCTTAGGGGATTTATTGTACATTTCGATTAAGAACTCAGGGTATAAGTTGTCATCTCCAAATGTATATATACCCTTTGCTTTGTTCTCTTTAAAAGCAGGTAGTTTGTTGTCGTGAAAATTAATCCGATGAAACATCACTTATAAATAGTATTTATTCGATAGTGAAAAAGTTTGATAGGAATTTACCTAATCCACCAACGACTGCACAACCTATCATCACGGAGGGTTCAGACATATTAAATCCTGCAACCATTATAGATGCAGCGGCTAAACTATCGCCAAAAATGCGAATTCTTTTAGGTGTTGGCGAAAAATAGGGTTTGAACTTCACCCTTGACCTCGATTTGGTTTCCACGATTTATGTTTATTAATGTGTTTGGTATGTCTGCCTAACTTGCGTTTTGGCTTTTTACGAAATAGTGTTATTGATGTTTTAACCTTTGCCATATCTTCACTATATAATAAATTGAGGCAAGTAAACCCGAAACAATTGCAACTATTCCTGCACTTGCGGAAATTATGGGTTGTATTTCTGTAGCGAAATGAGCAACTGCACTAACACCACTAACGGCTGCTAAACTATCGGCTGCGGAATCGTTAAACTTGTTCATCGGTTGGGTTAAAATCGTTAAATCGTTCTAAATATAAATCTTCCATTCCTAAAAATGTATGTAATCCACAAGGTTCAGGAAATACCTCGTAAATCAATAAATCTTCGTTGGGTTCGCCATCAAACAAAATATCAACGGCAAATAATGTATTAATCACGCCTAATTCAACAATATGACAGTTTTCTAATGTGGGTTTGATTTCTTCCCACTTGTCTTGCGGTAATTCAAATTTTGCAAATATCATATTGTTATGTTGTTAAGGCTGTGCAATCTGCATCACTTAAAGGCGTTGGGTATAGTGCCATTGTTTTAATCCATCTTGGTATTCCCGCCCCAGTTCCGTTTAAAAATTCCATTATTGTAGTTGTAAATGCAGTTGCACTAACTTGTTTAACTCCATTCACAAACACATCAGCACTCGTTCCATTCCATTTGATAGCAATTTTAATAGTGTCGGTTGTTGTAGTGAATAAATTAGTAGTTGCACTTGCAATTATTTTTTGAATTACTTGTCTACCCGTTCCAGTATTCACAATCAAAAATCCATTGGCAATTGTTGAACTTGAATCGCCAATTCCTATACCTTGTGCTGCGGCATCTCTTGTATATGCAATGTTGTTGAGCATTTCAATAAATAAAGTTCCACCACTTGCAGAAATTAACGCATTGGTGTAGATATTGTTTCGGCTAAATGTATCTACCAATCGTGTTGCTGCGGCATTGGTTGTATTGATATATGTAGTTACAAATTGCCCAAATTCAAATTGTGGTGCTGCGATGCGAATGGTGAAATCGTAGGTGTTGCCGTTAACCAATGAAATGTATATACCAGGGTTAGCCCTTGCAACGGTTGCCCCCCCTGGTAATGTCATTACTCTATCATAACGAGTTAATGTAGTTGATTGAGTGATGTTAGGGGTAGCAACAATAGAACTTACCGAAAATCCTGCTGAGGTGTTAGTA
>Ga0315901_10004950_pt1 | contig 16413 bp, 11 predicted proteins | sample LakEriMetagenome_10_FD_203761 | JGI IMG/M metagenome (GOLD analysis project Ga0315901, IMG submission 203761) | Freshwater fungal communities from buoy surface, Lake Erie, Ohio, United States - Buoy 2 MA116 | ecosystem: Environmental > Aquatic > Freshwater > Lake | place: USA: Lake Erie, Ohio...
CATGACGCTCCTGGGCATCGCCTGGCGGAACATCCGGCAGCGGCTCGCGACGAGCTCGCTCACGGCCTTGTCACTGGCCCTCGGCGTGGCGCTCGTCGTCGCCACGCTCGTCACCGGCGGGATCGTGAAGCGGGCCTTCGAGAGCGGCGGAGGCCTGGGCTACAACATGATCGTGGGGGCCAAGGGGAGCCCGCTGCAGCTGGTGCTCAACAGCGTGTATCTGATCAGCAAGCCGATCGAGAACATCCCCTGGAGCACCTACCAGGACTTCCTCCCGGCGGCCCGCCGGGCCGACGGCGTCGATGGCCGGTTCGCGGGCAGCGTGGCCACGGCGGTGCCGATCTGCATGGGGGACTATTTCCGCGGCTTCCGCGTCGTCGGCACCAACGCCGACTACTTCGACCGGCTCGCCCCGGCCGGCGGGGCCTTCCGCTTCGCCGCCGGCCGCAACCTGCGGGACGACGCCTTCTTCGAGGGCGTGCTGGGGGCGAGCGTCGCCGAGACCCTGGGCCTCACGGTGGGCGACACGTTCGCGCCGACGCATGCCGCCGACGATGGCCCGGTGCACGATCCGTTCACCGTCGCCGGCGTCCTCGCCCGCACCGGCACGCCCGTGGACCGCGGCGTGTACGTCAACATGGAGGGCTTCTATCTGCAGGAGGGGCACGCGAAGCCGCTCGAGGGGTCGGACGCACCCCCGCCGGCCGCGGCGTCTAAGGATGGCACGCCCGCCCCCTTGCCCGCCGCGCAGCGAGAGGTGACCGCGATCCTCGTCGAGACGGCGTCGCCGAACGGCATGCCGCCGGAACTGATGGCGATGGGGCTGCATCAGACGCTCAACGAGGGCCGCGACGCCCAGGCGGCGATGCCCGTTTCGGTGATTCGCGAACTCTTCGACCTCTTCGTGCGGCCGCTGGAGCTGGTGCTCCTGCTCGTGACCGCGCTGGTGGTGCTCGTGTCGGCGATCGGGATCCTCGTGAGCATGGTCGGCTCGGCGCTCGAGCGGAGCCGCGACGTGGCCGTGATGCGGGCGCTGGGCGCCCGGCGTGGGCAGGTGCTCGCGACCGTGCTGCTCGAGGCGATCCTCCTCGCCGTGGGCGGCGGGCTCGTCGGCTGGCTCTTGGGCCACGGGCTCGTGGCGGCGCTCGGCCCCTGGATCACGGCCAAAACCGGCGTGCCGGTGAGCCTGCTCTCGGCGGCGCCGCTGGCGGAGCTCCTGCTGGTGCCGTTTTTGATCGGCCTGGCGATCCTCGCGGCACTCCTGCCGGCCCTGGCGGCCTATCGAACCGACGTCGCCAAGTGGCTGGGCTGATCGCTACAATGCGGCGATGCGACGCACCCTTCTGGTACTCGTGCTCGTCGGCCTGGTGGCCATGGTCGGCATTGCCGGGCGGGCCGCGGCCTGTCCGTTCTGTTCGGCGGTTTCGCTGACCTTCGCCCAGGAGATCGCGCAGAGCCAGGCGGCCGTGATCGCCCGGCTCGTCGAGCCGCCGCCGGCAGCCGCCCTGGCGCCGCGGGCCGAGGGGCCGTTGCCGAAGGGGAAGTTTCAGGTCGTCGAGGTGCTCAAGGGCTCGACCCTCGTGGCCGACGCCGGGCTCCTCGGCGCCGACGCGGCGCCGATCGAGACGATCATGCTGGAGGAGAAGCCGGTCGGCACGCTGTTCTTGCTGATGGGCGTGGAGCCCCCGAATCTCGTGTGGTCGAGTCCGATCCGCCTCGGGGAACGGGCCGTCACGTACGTCAAGAAGCTGGGCGGCTTGCCGGAGAAAGGTCCGGAGCGGCTGGCGTTCTTCCAGCAGCATCTGGAGGACCAGGACGACGCGCTGGCCCGCGATGCCTACGACGAGTTCGCCGTCGCCCCGTATGCCGATGTCCGCGGGCTCAAGGAGCGGATGAATCCGGCGCAGCTGCTCGGCTGGATCGAGAACCCGAAGATCCAGGCCAATCGCCGCCGGCTGTATGCCACGATGCTCGGCGTGTGCGGCACGGCGGCCGATGCCGAGCGGATTGGCGCGATCCTCGAGGGGAAGACGCCGGCCGGTGGGCCGCTGCCGGAGGACAAGGCGGAGATTCGCGGCGGCCTCGACGCGTTGATCGCCTGCTACGTGGCCCTGCGCGGTCCCGAGGCCCTCGACCTTGTCGATCGGCTGTTCCTCCGGCGCGAGGGCCGCAACGTGCCCTTCGCCGAGACCTATGCCGCGGTGATGGCGCTGCGGTTTTTGGGCGAGGAATCGGACCTCGTGCCGCGGGGCCGGGTGCTCGCGTCGCTGCGGCTGCTGCTCGAGGAGCCGAAGCTCGCCGACCTCGTGGTCGCGGATCTGGCGCGGTGGCAGGACTGGTCGGTGGTAGACAAGCTGGCGAAGATTTTCAAGGACGCGCAGCCCGACAACATCTTCGTCCGCGAGCCGATCGTGAACTATCTCCGCGCCTGCCCGCTGCCCGAGGCAGCCGTGGCGGTGAAGGAACTGGAGCAGATCGATCCCGAGGCCTGCCGCCGCGCGGCCACGCTCGCCGGCCTGGCCGGTGCGATCGCCGCGGCCCCGGCCCCGGCGGCCGACGACGACCCCGGCTCCGGCACGCCGCCGCCCGTCGGCACGGAGCCCGTGGAGGACACGACGCTGGCGGAAAAAATCGCTCCCGTGATTGGTGCCGAGGAGGGGATCGCCGCGCCTGCCGCCGATGACGCCGAGTCCGCCGCCCCGGCAAAGCCGCCCGCTGCGACCCGGCCCCGCGTTTCGTGGAAGTGGCTGGTCTGGGCGGCCGCCGTGGCGGTGATCGCCCTGGTTTCCCGGGCCCTCCTGCGGCCCGGCAGCGGCGGTCGGCCGGTGCCGTAACATGGTGGCGTGACGCCGTCCCCAGCCCCCTGCACGACCGTCCCATGGCCACCGGTCTTTTCGACTCGCCCCCATCCGTCGCCGTTCGGAGCACCGTGCCCGAGGGTGCCGACGAATATCGCGCCCTCGCGGGCGTGGCGATCGCCGCTGCCGCGCTCGCCCTGCTCTCGCCGTTGGCCTTCATCGACTGGTGGCTGGCCGTGGTGCCGATCCTCGGCATGGTGCTCGGCTCGGTGGCCCTGCGGGACATCGCCCGCCGGCCCACCACGCTGACCGGCCGCCCGCTGGCCATCGCCGCGATGCTCATTTCGGCCGTTGCGCTGGGGGGCGGATTGTGTCGGCTCGCGATGGTGTATGCGGCCGAACTGCCCGCGGGCTTCGCGCGGCTTTCCTACGCGGATCTCCAGCCGCTGCCCGGCGACCCCGCCGATGCGGTGCCCGAGACGGCCCGGGTGGCCGACGGCCGCGACGTGCTGCTCAAAGGCTACATGTACCCGGGCAAGCAGACGCAGGGCATCCGGCAGTTTCTCCTCGTCCGCGACCAGGGCGACTGCTGCTTCGGTGGCAACCCGAAGATCACCGACCGCGTGCTCGTGCAGTTGGCCGAGACCGGCGGCATCGAATTCACGCCCCGCCTGGTGAAGATCGCCGGACGGTTCCACGTCCGGCCCGCCGGCGCGCCGGAGATCGGTGGCGGCGTGCTCTACCACCTCGAGGACGCCCGGCGGCGCTAGCCGTCCGGGACGATGCAGCATGCGGCTCCCTGTCGCCTCGCTGGCCTGGCTCGCCGTGCTCGCCTGCGGCGGGTGCGGTGATCCGCCGGCCCGCCCCGCCGCCGTGCCGCCGTTGCGGGCCGCTGCCGACGCTGCCCAGGCACCGCCGGCCGCCGCACCGGTCGTCGCCGGCCGACCCCGCGAGATCACCTTCGACGACATCAAGCTCGACATGCAGAAGGGGGATCCGTTTACCCGCTCCCTGCTGCCGGCGCGGGTCACGGCACTGGAAAAGAAGCCCGTGCGGATCCGCGGCTACATCCTGCCGAGCTTCCAGCAGTCGGGGCTCACGCAGTTCGTTCTGGTTCGCGACAACCAGGAATGCTGCTTCGGTCCCGGCGCCGCCCTGCACGACTGCGTGGTGGTGCGGATGCGGCCGGGGAGAACGACGAACTTCTCCATTCGCCCCGTGGCCGTCGCAGGCACGTTCCGCATCGACGAGCTGCGGGGGCCCGACGGCAAGCACCTGGCGATTTACGCCCTCGACGGCGACGCCGTGGAGTAGCGCGGGCCCGGTGGGTGCAAGCCCGGCTGGCCGCTGGTACGATCGTGCCGGCGGCTGCGGTCGCCGCGTTTCCACCCCGCGACGGACCCGCGATGCTGCCCTCGGCCGAAGACTTCTACTGGCTCTACGACCTGCCGTCCTGGAAGGCGTCGCTCGTCTTCATCGCCACGTTCGTGGGCTTCTACTGGGTGGGCTCGATCCTCGTCCGCCCGCTCCTCCGGCAGTTCGTCCGCCACACGCCGGGCCAGAACGACATCGTCGGCTACATCCTCTCCTGCTTCTGCGTGTTTTACGGTCTGCTCCTCGGCCTGATCGCCGTCACCGCCTATCAGAACGTGTCGGATGCCAGCGAGAACGTGACCCGCGAGGCGGCGGCGCTGTCGGCGCTCTACGAAGACGTGTCGCGGTATCCGGAGCCGCACGGCCAGAACCTCCGCTGGCTGCTCCGCGACTACACACGGTACGTGATCAACTATGCCTGGCCGCTCCAGCGGCAGGGCATCACGCCGGAGGAGGGCACGATCCGGGCGCAGGCCTTCCACGAGAAGCTGCTCGAGTTCCAGCCGCGGACGCCGGCCGAGGAGATCGTCCACGCCGAGGCCCTGCGGCAGTTCAACCACTTCCTCGAGTGCCGGCGGATGCGGCTCTTCTCGGTGCACTCCTCGCTGCCGCCGTCGATGTGGTACGTGATGCTGCTCGGCGCCGTGCTCAACATCGCGATCTGCTGGCTGTTCGACATGCGGTTCCTCACGCAGTTGGTCCTGGGCGGCATTCTGGCCGCCTACCTGGGCACGATGATGCACCTGATCTTCGACATGAACCAGCCGTTCCGCGGCGACGTGAGCATCTCGGCCGAGCCGTTCGAGGCTCTCTACAAGCGGATGAACGACGAATGACACGCCGCCCCCCGGACCCGCCGCGCACCCCGGCGCCGATCAGTCGCCGTGCCGCCCTGGGCCGGGGCACGGCCGCCACGCTCGCCGCCGTCCGGGCGCTGGCGCCGGGCGTGTTCGTCGGCTGCTCGCTGGGCGTGCCGCCGCGGCAGTCCGAGGTGACACTCGGCATGCTCCACTCGCAGACCGGCCCGCTGGGGATCAGCGCCACGTCACTCCGCGACGTCGAGATCCACGCCCTGGAGCGGATCAACGCGGCCGGCGGCATCCTCGGCCGCAAGGTGGTCGTCCGGGCCCCCGACCCGCGGTCGCGGATCGACCTGTTCGTGAGGCGGGCCAGGCAGCTGCTCGAGGCCGAGCCGGTTGCCGTGTTCGGCTGCTGGACGAGCGCCAGCCGCAAGGCCGTGCTGCCGTTGATCGAGGCGGCGAAGAAATTGCTCTTCTACTCGGTGCAGTACGAGGGCAACGAGTCGTCGCGGTACTGCGTGTACGGCGGCATGGTGCCCAACCAGCAGATCCTGCCGGCTCTCGACTGGCTGCTGGGCGATGCCGGCGGCGGCAGGAAGAAGATCTTTCTCGTCGGCTCCGATTACATCTATCCACGGACCGCGAACTTCATCGCCAAAAAGTATCTGGCGGCCAAGGGGATCAGGCCCGTCGGCGAGGCCTACGTGCCGCTCGGCGACCGCGACTTTTCCGAGGTCGTGAAGCGGATCCAGTTCAGCGGCGCCGACTGCGTGCTCAACACGGTAAACGGGGACTCGAACCTCGGCCTGTTCGCCGCCCTCGCGGAGGCGAAGGTCGATCCGGCCAAGGTGCCGGTGATGAGCACGAGCATCGCCGAGGACGAACTCCGCGGACTGCTGCCCGCCGAGGTGAAAGGCCATCTCGCCGTCTCCTGCTACTTCCAGAGCCTCGCCACGCCGGCCAACCAGTCCTGGGTGCAGGGCTTCCGCGATGCATTCGGCTACGACCGCGTCACCGGCGACCCGATGGAGCCCGACTGGTGCCTCCTGCACCTCTGGAAGCAGGCGGTGGAGAAGGCCGGGTCGTTCGAGACCGAGGCGGTGCGGCAGGCGTTCCGCGCCGGGCTGGAGTTCGCCGGGCCGGGGGGCACGGTCCGCCTCGACCCGAAGACGCAGCACACGACGAAATACTGCCGCATCGGCCGAATCCGTGGCGACCGGCAGTTCGACATCGTCCACCAGTCGGACGGGCCGATCGATCCCGACCCCTATCCCCAGATCGCCTTCCCCGGCTGGAGCGTCGATTGGCTGAAGGATGGCATCACCCGCGGCGCGGAGGTGGACGTCCATGGCGAAGTTTGAGGTCGAGTCGAGCGAGGGCATGCGCTGGGTGCGGGTCGATCTGAAAGACGACGATGTCCGCACGGAGCGCGGGGCGCTCAACCACATGAAGGGGGCCGTCGCCATGGACGTGCCCTTCCCTACGCTCCAGACCTGGTGGGTGTCGTTGTTCTCCGACGAGTCGCCGCTGCGGCCGCGGTATCACGGCACCGGGAGCGTGTGGCTCGACTCGACGCTCGGCGGCTACCACGTCATGAAGATCAAGGCCGGGGACCGGTGGATCCTCGACGGCAAGTGCTTCTGGGCCAGCGACGGCGAAGTGAAGCTGTCGGTGCACCGGGAGTCGATGTGGACGTCGTGGTGGGCCGATCAGGGCCTCTTCTGGTACAAGACCGCGCTCCAGGGCGCGGGGCAGGTCGTGCTCGCCGTCGACGGGCCGGTCGAGGAGGTGACGCTCAAGGATGACCGGCTCATCACCGACGGCGCGTTCGTGATCGCCCGCACGGCCGGCATCCGGCTGCGGATGCGGCGGCCAGCTCGGTCGTTCATCAGCTACTGGCTGTCAGGGCAGAAGCTCGCCTACTCCTACGAGGGCACCGGCAAGCTGCTCCTCTGCACCGTGCCCTACTGGCGGCAGCGGATGCAGCAGGAGCGGGGCGCGGATGCGGTGTACGCGTGAGCGGCGGCACGGCAGGGTGGCTGGTCACCTGCATCGCGGTCGGTGCCGGGTTGGTGGCGCAGGCTGCGGCCTGCCCGTTCTGTGGCGTCGTGGGCCGCTCCCTGGCCGAGCGGCGTGACACGGCCGCCACGACGGCGGTGGGCGAAGCGGTCGGCCCCGCGACGCGGGACGACGCCGGAAGGCTGATGCAGCCCTTCGTGGTGCGGCAGGCGATCCGTGGCCGAGTTGCCGCGCATGCGGCGCCGGTGAACGCCCGCGTCGCGGCGCCGGTGGCGGGCACGGCGCTGCTGTTCGGTGAGGTGGCGGGCTGGGAGGCCGTCGCCGCCGACGAGTCGCTCTTGGCCCATGTGGCGGCGGCGCCGGCGACGACCGTACCGGCCGCGGACCGGCTCGCCTGGTATGCCGCCCGACTCGAGCATCCGGATCCGGCGATCGCGGCCGATGCCTTCACGGAGTTCGGCCTGGCGCCGTTTGCGGCGGTCCGCGACGCGGCGCGGTCCTTCGATGCGGAGAAGCTCACGCGCTGGATCGAGGAGCCGGGGATCGACCAACGGCGACGGGGGTTCTACGGGCTGGCGCTGGGGATCGTCGCCGCCACGGAGCCGGATCCGCGCGTCCGCGCGCGGTTCGTGGCCACGCTCCGGCGGGCGGCCGAGGCGCCGGGGAGCGACCTGCGGGCCGGTTTCGACGGGCTGCTCGCCGGGGTCGTGGTCGCCGAGGCCGAGGCGGGGCTCGACTTCCTCGCCGCCCGCGGCCTGCTCAATGGCGATGCGCGGGCGGGGGATGCCCGACACGCCCTGGCCGTGCTGCGGTTCGCCTGGGAATGCCTCGCCCGCTCCGTGCCACGCGACCGGGTGGCCGCGGCCACGGCCCGGCTCCTCGCCAATCCGGCCGTGGCGGCCGACGCGGCCGTGGACCTGGCCCGCTATCAGGACTGGTCGGCCATCGCCGCCGTCGCCGCCCTGTGGGAACCGCTCGGCCGCGACGACCCGCTTGTCCGCCGGGCCGTGGCCGGCTACCTGGCCGCCTGCCCGCTGCCCGCCGCCCGGAGCCACCTCGACCGACTGCGGGCGGCCGATCCCGCCGGCGTGCGGGACGCCCTGGAGGCGGCCGTCGGGCCGCGGTAGGCCGTTCCGGACGCGGTTTGTCCGCCTCCGCGGCCTTCGACCCGCACTCGAACGTGGTGTCTTGACGGCTTCGGGGGCGGTAAAAGGCTGCTCGCTGAGGCCGCGGCGGCCGGTTTCGCATCCGGCGGCCGGCCGGGTGCGAAACCGTCTCCGGTGGGCAATACTTACGGGCGCTCCCCCAGCCGCCCCAGCCGACCGCGGCTCGATTCATCCCCGACCCCTTCCACTCCCCCCGTAAGGATCATTTCATGGCCATCGCCTCCGCCGCCGACCGCGCCGCCGCGCTCAACGACGACGACGTCGCCGCCCTCGATCGCCTGCGCACCGTCTACCAGCGGCTCAGGCAGGAACTCGGGCGGGTGATCATCGGCCAGGAGGAAACAGTCGAGCGGCTCACGATCTGCCTCTTCGCCCGCGGCCACGCGCTGCTCATGGGTGTGCCGGGCCTGGCAAAGACGCTCCTGGTCAGCAAGCTCGCCGAGACCGTGTCGCTGAAGTTCAGCCGCATCCAGTTCACGCCCGACCTCATGCCGATGGACATCACCGGCACCGACATCCTCCAGGAAACCGCCGACGGCCGCCGCGAGTTTCACTTCGTGCCCGGTCCGGTGTTCGCCAACATCGTGCTTGCCGACGAGATCAACCGCGCCCCGCCGAAGACCCAGGCCGCAATGCTCGAGGCGATGCAGGAGCACAAGGTGACGGTGGTCGGCAAGACGTCGCGGCTCGATCCGCCGTTCTTCGTGCTGGCCACGCAGAATCCAGTCGAGCAGGAAGGCACTTATCCGCTGCCCGAGGCCCAGCTCGACCGCTTCATGTTCCTCATCGAGCTCGACTATCCGACCGAGGAGGAGGAGGTGACGATCGCCCGGAGCACGACGGGCGACTCGATCCCGGCGCTCGAGCACGTGCTCACGGCGGGTGAGATCATCGACTACCAGCACCTCGTCCGCCGGGTGCCGGTGCCCGATCACATCTACCAGTTCGCCGCCCGGCTCGTGCGCAAGACCCGGCCGCGCGGCGAGACGGCGCCGGCCTGGCTCAAGCCGCTGGTGTCCTGGGGCGCGGGGCCCCGCGCGGTGCAGAACCTGATCCTGGCCGCCAAGTCGCGGGCCGCGCTCTCCGGCAGCTACATGGTCCGGCTGGAGGACATCGAGGCGGTGGCCGCCCCGGTGCTCACGCACCGGCTGATCACCACCTTCGCCGCCCAGGCGGAGGGCATCGACGCCAAGCAGATCGTGGCCCGGCTGGTGAAGGAGACGGTGGCGGAGCAGGTGTAGCCGACGGGAGGGTTTTGTCACCGAGATTGTCCGCGCGAGCGCACCCATGAACACCGACCGCCAGCCCCGCAGCTTCCTCGAGCCCGCCGTGCTCTCCCGGCTGGCGGGCGTGCCCCTGCTCGCCCGCAAGGCGATGGTCGGCAACGTGTCGGGCCGGCACACGAGCCCGCACCGCGGCTCGAGCGTGGAGTTCGCCGAGTACCGCAAGTACGTGCCCGGCGACGACCTGCGGCGGCTCGACTGGCGGGCCTTCGGCCGCTCCGACCGGTTCTACGTCAAGGAGTACGAGGCCGACACGAACCTCCGGCTGTGCCTCGTGCTCGACACGTCGGGGTCGATGAACTTCTCTGCCGAGGGCCGGCTGTCGAAGATCGACTACGCCCGGCGGATCTGCGCCGGGCTGGGCTACCTCGCCTCCCAGCAGGGCGACGCGGTGGGCATCTCCTGCGTGGCCGACGGCATCGTGAAGACGCTGCCCCCCCGCCGCAGCCCCGCGCACCTGCGGCTGGCGTTCGACATTCTCGAGGAGGCCAAGCCGGCCGGGCCGACCCGGCTGCCCGAGGTGCTCCACGAGCTGGCCGAGACGATCCGGCAGCGGGCGCTGGTGGTCATCGTGTCTGACCTGTTCGTCGAGCCCGCGGTGCTGGCATCGAGCTTCGGCCATCTGCGGTTCCGCCACCACGACGTGGCGGTGTTCCACCTCCTCGATCCGCTGGAGATCGGCTTCAAGTTCCAGCGGCCGACGCGGTTTCTCGACATGGAGGGAGGGGGCTCGATCTTCGCCGACCCCGTCGACATCGCCGACCGCTACCATCAGGCCGTGAACCGGTATCTGGAAGCGATGAAGAAGGTGGCGCTCGAGAGTGGCATCGACTACGGCCGCGTGCTCACCGACGAGAGTTACGAGCAGGTGCTGGCGCGGTTCCTCGTCGGGCGGGCGGCCGGGAGCGGACTGCGATGACATTCCTCCAGCCGCTGATGCTCGCGGCGCTGCCGCTGGTGAGCCTGCCGCTCATCATCCATCTCATCAACCAGCGCCGGTTCCAGACCATGCCGTGGGCGGCGATGATGTTCCTGCTCTCGGCGCGGGCCATGTCGCGGGGCTACTCGCGGCTGCGGAACTGGCTGATCATGGCGATGCGGATGCTCGCCGTGGCGGCGGTGATCTTCGCGATCGGCCGGCCGCTGTCGCGCGGCTGGCTGGCGCTCGCCGGTGGCGCCCGCCCCGACACGGCGATCGTGGTTCTCGACCGCTCGCCGTCGATGCAGCAGCGGAGCGCGGCGGCCGCCGACACGAAGCTCGACACGGGCCGCCAGCAGCTCGTCGAGTCGCTGACCACGCTCGGTGCCCGGCGGTGCGTGCTCGTCACCGACCCGGCGGTGAAGCCGCTGGAGATCAAGAGCCCGGCGGCACTGGCCGACCTGCCGGCCGCCGGCCCCGCGGCCGCGTCGGCCGACCTGCCGTTGTTGTTGCAGGCGGCCTACGACTACGTCAAGGAAAACCGTGTCGGATCCACGGAGGTGTGGATCTGTTCCGACCAGCGGGCCAATGACTGGGCGCCGGAGAACGGCGCCTGGGCAGGGATTCGTGAAGCGTTTGCCAAGCTGCCGCAGCAGGTGCGTTTCCAGCTGCTCTCCTTCCGGGAGCCGGCGGAGGGCAACGTGGCGGTGCGGGTCACGGACACCAAGCTCGAGAAGCGCGGTGACAGCCGCGGGCTGGTGATCACCGTGGCGGCGACGCGGCAGGAGGATGGCGAGCGGGTCGTGCTGCCGGTGACCTTCGAGATCGGCGGAGTGTCCTCGACGGTGCAGCTCGAACTCACCGGCCGGGAGGCGGTGCTCAAGAACCATGTCATTCCCCTCGACCGCGCGGCCGGGAGCCGCGGCTGGGGCAAGGTGTCGATCCCGGCCGATGCGAACATCGCCGACAACGAGTTCTACTTCGTGTTCGACGAACTGGTGGCCCGCAAGACGGTCGTCGTCGCGGAGGATCCGGCCGCCCGGCGCTGGCTCACGCTGCTGGCGGAGATTCCGCCGGAGAAGGACCAGCGGTCGACCGCCGAGGCCGTCGCTCCCGAGGTCTTTATGACCACGCCGCTCGATGAGGCGGCGCTCGTGCTCTGGCAGGGGCCGCTTCCTGCCGGCAAGGATGCGGAGGCACTGACGGCGTTTCTGGCCCGCGGCGGTCAGGTCGTGTTCTTCCCGCCCGAGGCCGCCACGGAGGCGACGTTCGCCGGGCTGACATGGCGGTCGTGGACAAACCATCCGCAGCCCGTGAAACCCGTCTCGTGGCGGACCGATCAGGACCTGCTCTCCAATACCCTGGCCGGCGGCGCACTGCCGGTCGGCGAGGTGCAGGTGTTCCGCTCCTGTGCGTTCGCCGGCGACCATGTGCCGCTGGCGTCGCTGCCGGAGGCGGCGCCGCTCCTCGCCCGTGTCGCCGACGCTGCCGGCGGTGTCTATGTCTGCACCACGACGCCCAATGGCCGCGACTCCGCGCTCGCCAGCGAGGGTGTGGTGCTGTACGCGATCGTGCAGCGGGCGATCGATCGGGGCGTGGCCGTGCTGGGCAAGTCTCGGCAACTGGATGCCGGCCCGGCGGCCGACGTGCTCACCGCGAAGGGCGGCGAATGGAGCCGGCTGGCCGGTCCCGCTGGCCCGCTATCCACGGAAATCGGCCGGCACGCCGGTGTGTTTGCGGCGGACGATCGCCTCATCGCCGTCAATCGGCCGGCGGAGGAAGACGCGGGCCGCATCGCGGCGGATGACCGGATCGACGGCCTGTTTCGTGACCTCTCGTATACCCGGCTCGCGGGCACGGCCGGCAGCACCGACAGCCTGGTGCAGGAGATTTGGCGGGCGTTCCTGATCGCGATGGTGCTGGCACTGATCGCGGAAGGACTGCTCTGCCTGCCCAAGCCGGCCGGCGCGGAGCGGTCGCCGTTCGAGGGCCTGCGGCCCGTGGAGGCTGCGGCATGACCGAGTTTCAGGGGCTCCGCTTCTTCACCACGCCGTGGACGCTGGGCGTCTCGCTGGCGCTGGTCGCGATCACAGCGGCGATCTGCTTTTTCGCCTGGAAGCGGAGCGGCTATGCGCCGGGCCAGGGGCTGCTCGAACTGCTGCGGCTGGCGATCGTGGGCCTGGTGGCGATCCTGCTCAACCAGCCGGAATGGGTGGAGGAATATCGGCCCACCGACAAGCCGACGATCGCGGTCCTGCACGACGCCTCGCGGAGCATGGACACCCGCGACGTGGTGCTGAGCGGCACGGCCGCCCGGGCCGGCGGGCCGCAGACCCGCCGGGAGGCGATCGCTGACCTGACGACGAGCGAGTTCTGGAAGCCGCTCGCCGACCGCTTCAATGTCGAGATCGCCGCCTTCTCGCCGGCGCCCGATGCCGCCGGCACCGACTACGCCGGACCGCTGGGCACGGTGCTCGATAGGTTCGTGGGCCTGCGAAGCGTGGTGCTCGTCGGCGACGGTGATTGGAACGAGGGGCCGGCCCCCTCGACGGCCGCGCAGGCGTTGCGGTTGGCGCAGGTGCCGGTGGTCGCGGTGGCCGTGGGCAGCGAGACGAAACTGCCCGACGTCGAGTTCGCCAGCCTCGACTGTCCGACCGTCGGCGTGGCCGGCAAGCCGGTCCGCGTGCCGTTCACCATCAACTCGTCGCTGCCCACGGAGCGGGTCGTGGTCGTGGACTTCAAGGCGTCCAACGGCGACGCGCTCCGCAAGGAAGTCCGCCTGCCGGCGATGGGCACGGCCACCGACTGGCTCTATTGGACGCCCCGTGACGTGGGCGATTACACGGTCACGGTGACGGTGCCCAAGCAGGACGGCGAGCTGCTCGCCGACAACAACCAGCGGACCGCGCCGATCGCGGTGCGGCGGGAGCAGTTGAAGGTGCTCGTCGTGGAGAGCATCCCGCGGTGGGAATACCGCTACCTGCGGAATGCCTTGTCCCGCGATCCGGGTGTCGATGTCACCTGTCTGCTGTTCCAGCCGGGACTCTCCAAGCGCGGCGGCGGCAACAAGGACTACATCCAGAAGTTTCCCTCCGGGCTCGACGCGCTGTCGCAGTACGACGTCGTGTTCCTCGGCGACGTGGGCGTGGCTCCGGACCAGCTCACCGATGAGGACTGCCGGCTGCTCAAGGGGCTCGTCGAGTATCAGGCCAGCGGGCTCGTGTTCCTGCCCGGCTGGCGCGGGGAGCAGGCGTCACTGATGGGCACGGCCCTGGAGGACCTCTGCCCGGTGGTCATCGACCCGGTTCGCAAGGAGGGCTTCACCACCGCAGGCCCGCGGAAGCTCGTGCTCACCGAAGTGGGCCGCAAGAGCCTGCTCACCAAGCTTGCCGACTCCGGCGCCGAAAATCTCGCGGTCTGGGAAAGCCTGCCGGGCGTGCAGTGGTACGGGCCGGTGCTGCGGGCCAAGGCGGGCAGCGAGGTGCTGGCCGTCCACGAGGACGCCGGCAACGAGTACGGTCGCATTCCGCTCGTGATCACCCGCACCTACGGCGCGGGCAAGGTGCTCTACATGGCGACCGACGGCGCCTGGCGGTGGCGGAAGGGAGTCGAGGACAAATACCACTACCGCTTCTGGGGCCAGGTGGTCCGGTGGATGGCCTATCGCCGCAACATGGCCAAGGGGGAGCGGATGAGCCTGTCGTTCGCCCCGGAGCAGCCGCAGCTCGGGCAGGCGTTGGCGCTCGACGCCCGGGTGGCGCAGGCCAACGGTGAGCCGCTGTCGCGCGGTGAGGTGGCCGCGCGGGTCAAGGCCCCGTCGGGTGCGGTGGAGACGGTGCGGTTCGCGCCACCGGCCGGCGAGGGGGAGTGGGGCGTGTTCGCCGCGAACTTCACGCCGCGCGAGTCCGGCAAGCACGAGGTGACGCTCGCCTGCAAGGAGACCGGCGATGCGCTCGAGGCGTCGTTCTTCGTCCAGGGCTCGACGGCCGAGGGCATCGGTCGGGCGGCCCGGCCGGAGGTGCTCGCCGAGATCGCGCAGGTCACCAAGGGCAGGCTCGTGCCGCCGGGTGAGCTCACGTCGATCATCGAATCGCTCGCCAAGTTGCCGGGGCCGCCGCCGAGCGTGCGGCGGCTGCAGCTGTGGTGCCATCCGGCGGCGGCGGGGGCGATCGTGGGATTGCTGGGACTGTTTTGGGTGATGCGGAAGCGGCAGGGGCTTGTCTGACCGATCTGACAGGAGAAACCATCATGAGTACGGGAAGCATGGACCAACGGGCGACGGGGCAGGGCATCGTCTTGCCAGCCGATCTGGAGCGGCGGCTGCACGCCTTCCGGAGGCTCGTCTGGCGGATCAAGACCGTCGAGGCGGTGTGCGGAGCGGTGTTCGGCTTTCTGCTCGGCTACCTGCTCGTGTTCGCGCTCGACCGTGTCATGGAAACACCGCAGTGGCTGCGGCTCGCCGTCTTGGCGGCGGCGGTCGCCGCCTGTGCCGTCGTGCCGCTGGCCTTCCATCGCTGGATTTGGAACCACCGCGGCCTCGACCAGGTGGCCCGGCTGATCGCCCGGCGGTTTCCGAGCATGGGCGACCAGCTGCTCGGCATCATCGAGATCGTGCGCGAGTTTTCCGCCGGCGGCGGCGGCGAGGCGGGACGGTCGCGGGCGCTGTGTGAGGCGGCCGTGGGCCAGGTAGCGGCGCAGTCGGCCCGCTATGACTTCACGGCGGCGGTCCCACACGCGCGGCATCGGCTGTGGATGGGGCTGGCCGCGTTGCCCGTCGCGGTGGCACTCGCGGCGGCGGCGCTCGTGCCGGATGCCGCCGGCAACGCCTGGCAGCGGTTTCTCGCGCCGTGGAAGGCCGTAGAGCGATTCACGTTCACTCGCGTCGGCAGGCTGCCGGCGGAGGTGGTCGTGCCGCACGGCGAGCCGACGCCGCTCGAAATCGGCCTCGCGGACACGAGCCGTTGGCGTCCGGAGACCGCCAGCGCGCGGATCGGCCGCCACAAGCCGCTGGCCGCCGGCCTGGAAGATGACCGCTACACGTTCACGCTCCCGCCGCAGTTGCAGGACGCGAAGCTGGCGCTGGCCGTCGGCGATGCGCGGCAGCGGGTGCAGGTGAAGCCGATGTTCCGGCCGGAGATCACCGGCGTGCATGCTGAGGTGAAGCTGCCCGACTACCTGAAGCGGCCGGCGGTGCTCGAGCAGGACGTCCGCGGCGGCACGCTCGCGCCCGTCAAGGGCAGCACGGTGACGCTCGCCGCGACGGCCAACCGTGACCTGGCATCGGCCGTGGTCGATGGCGCGACCGTGCAGCCGGCGGGGGCCACCGTGCGAACGGAGGCGATCGTGGCGGCCGCGGAGCGACCGGTGACGATCGAATGGCAGGACACGCACGGTCTGACGGGGACGCGGCCGCTGGTGGTCATGGTGGCGCCGCGGGACGACGAGGCGCCGAGCGTGGCCACGCTCGACATGCCCGCCAGCCGGGACATTCTCCTGACGAGCGACACGCTGCGGTTCAAGATCGACGTTCGCGACGATTTCGGGATCCGCCGCGTGGGCATCGAATGGCAGGGGGCATTCGACGCCGACGGCGCCGCGGCCGAGAAGGGCGACCGGCTGCTGCAGGCCGGTGGCCCAGAGGCCGACGCGCTCCAGGTGGCGGGGACGTTCTGTCCCGACGCGGTCGGCCTCCGCCCGCAGCCCATCGTGCTCCGTGCCTTTGCGGAGGACTATCTCCCCGGCCGCGGCCGCTCGTATTCGACGCCCATGCTGATCTACGTGGTCGATCGGGCCGAGCACGCCTTGATCGTCAACGAGCGGCTCAACCGCTGGCGGGCTTCGGCGAACGAGGTCCGCGATCGGGAGATGGCACTGCTCAAGGAGAACATCGACATCCGCTCGCTGCCGGCCGAGCAGCTCGCCGGCGCGGAGACCCGCGAGCGGATCGAGCGGCAGGCCGCCGCCGAAGAGGCCCAGGGCCGGCGGATGGAGCGCCTGGTGGAAGAGGGCGCCAAGCTCGTCCAGGAGGCGATGAAGAATAAAGAGTTCGAGCCG